>JGI24699J35502_11133759_pt1 | contig 14944 bp, 9 predicted proteins | sample TergutMp193P4_FD_35502 | JGI IMG/M metagenome (IMG submission 35502) | reverse complement strand
AGAAATTTTCATTATACGAAGATTTGAAAGTATGGGAGAATGTGCGTCTTTTTGCCGGAATTTATGGTATTTCCGGTAAAATCATCGCACAAAAAACTGATGATACACTGCAAAAAATCGGCTTGTCCGGTGAACGAAACGCATTGGTCAAAGACCTTCCTTTGGGATGGAAACAACGTTTGGCATTTTCGGTCGCGATTTTTCACGAGCCTGCTATTGTCTTTTTGGATGAACCGACTGGAGGAGTGGATCCGATCACTCGCCGACAATTTTGGGAATCCATTTATGAAGCTGCTGCACGAGGAATTACAATTTTTGTGACTACTCATTATATGGACGAAGCTGAATATTGTAACCGGGTCTCCATTATGGTTGATGGACGCATTGATGCTTTGGATACGCCTGCCAATCTGCGATTGCAATTTGAGGCGAAAAATATGGACGAAGTTTTTCACCACTTGGCAAGAAAAGCGACAAGGGTTGATAGTTAAGAGATAGAAGATACGAGACAGGAATGAAGCAATTTTTAGCATTTGTAAAAAAAGAGTTTTATCATATCTTTCGCGATATTCGGACGATGCTGATAATCATAGGGATTCCGATTATACAGATTATGATTATCGGATTCGCTATCCGAACTGAATTGAAAAACGTGCAGGTGGCGGTTTACGATCCTTCGCACGATATTTCTACGGAGCGGATTATTAATCGTCTGGGAGCAAGCGAGTATTTTAATATTGCTGCCATTTTGAAAAGTCCCGAAGAAGCGGAAGAAGTATTTAAAGATGGTAAAATCGGATTAATTGTTGTTTTCGGAAATAATTTTAACGAAAAACTGTATCATACCGGCGATGCATCCGTACAATTAATCATTGACGGAACCGATCCAAATCAAGGGTCTATGGTAGCGGCTTATACAGCAAGCATCCTCGCTGATTTTCAACAGGAATTGATGCGGGAACAGCAGGTTCCGTTCCAAATCAATCCGACTATCCGTATGCTGTATAATCCGGAAATGCGAAGCGCTTACAACTTCGTACCGGGTCTGATGGGAATGATTTTCATGCTGATCTGTGCAATGATGACTTCCATTGCCATTGTTCGTGAAAAAGAAACCGGAACTATGGAAGTGTTATTGGCTTCACCAGTAAAACCGATTTATATCGTTGTTGCCAAAATGGTTCCTTACTTTATAATTTCATGGTTTATTTTTATTCTTATTTTATTGATGTCGGTTTTCATCCTCAAAGTTCCCATTACCGGTAGTTTAGTCTGGCTCAATGTTTTTTCGTTGGTTTTCATTATTGTAGCTTTATCGTTGGGATTGTTTATATCAAACATAGTAAACCGGCAAGTCGAAGCGCTGATGGCTTCCGGATTGGGTTTAATAATGCCGGTCATTGTTTTGTCGGGATTCCTGTTTCCGATTGAAAGCATCCCGAAAATTCTGCAATGGTTAACGTGTATCATTCCCGCACGATGGTACATTGCCGGTGTAAGAAAACTGATGATTGAAGGCGTTCCGATACAGTATGTTTTAAAAGAATTAGGTATTTTAGTTGGGATGGCTGCTGTGTTAATAACTATAAGTCTGAAAAAATTTAAAACACGATTATGTTAAGGTATTTAGTCGAAAAAGAATTTAAACAAACATTACGGAACGAGATCATTCCTAAATTACTGATTATTTTGCCCATACTGGTCATCTTCGTATTTCCTTGGGCTGCCAATCAGGAAATAACGAATATTAATGCAGTTGTAGTGGATAAAGATCATAGTTCATACTCGAATCGACTGATCGGGAAAATTGCAGCATCCAGTTATTTCAATCTGACGGCTGTTTTCGGATCGAATGAAGAAGCATTGAAAAATGTAGAAAGAGAAAAAGCAGATATGATTCTGGAAATTCGTCCCGATTTCGAAAAAGATTTGATAACCGGCGGGACTACAGATGTAATGATTTCAGCCAATGCGGTTAACATTATCAAGGGCGGATTAGGTTCCACTTATATGACGGGGATTGTACGTGATTTTGCAACGGAAATTCGCAACGAAAAAATTCAATCTCCGAAAGCGGTTCTACCGGTTATCGAAGTAGTTACGCAAAATCGTTTTAATACCTTTATGGATTATAAAATGTTTATGATTCCGGCATTGATGGTTGTTTTGATGACTTTGATCTGCGGCTTTTTGCCGGCATTAAACATTGTAAACGAAAAAGAAATTGGAACTATTGAGCAAATCAATGTAACGCCGGTCAGTAAATTCATGTTTATTTTAGCCAAACTGATTCCTTACTGGATTATCGGTTTAGCCATATTTACCTTTTGTTTGATTTTAGCGGCTCTGGTTTACGGCTTAATTCCGGAAGGCAACCTGCTCACCATCTATCTCTCTGTTTTTGTGTATATTCTCGTAGTTTCCGGGTTCGGATTGCTTGTATCCAACAATTCATCTACTTTACAACAAGCCATGTTTGTCATGTTTTTCTTCTTAATCATATTTATTTTAATCAGCGGACTGTTTACACCGATTGCCAGTATGCCGACTTGGGCGCAAACGTTCACTTTATTTAATCCGTTGCGATACTTCATAGAAATCATGCGAATGGCTTACTTGAAAGGTAGTTCCATCGGTCATTTAACGAATCAGTTGACGGCATTATTGATTTTTGCAATTGTACTTAATTCTTGGGCTATTTTGAGTTATCGGAAAAATAGTTGAGGGTTAAATCATTTTTTCGGAAAATACGCTCTAATCAAAATATATTTGCTAAATTTGCCACTTTAATTTTTTAATATGCATTATTTAATTTTATATACAAAATGAACGATACTCAACTTATGAATCAGGCTGCCGATAACATCCGAATATTAGCGGCTGCGATGGTAGAAAAAGCCAAATCCGGGCATCCGGGTGGCGCTATGGGAGGCGCCGATTTTGTGAATGTGTTATTCAGTAAGTTTTTGATTTATGATCCTGAAAATCCAACATGGGAAGGACGCGACCGCTTCTTTTTAGACCCCGGACACATGTCGCCGATGTTGTATTCCGTACTAACGCTTGCAGGTAAATTCTCGTTACATGATTTGAAACAATTCCGTCAGTGGGGAAGCGTTACGCCGGGGCATCCCGAACGGGATCTGGCACGAGGAATTGAAAATACTTCCGGTCCACTGGGACAAGGACATACCTATGCCGTTGGCGCAGCTATTGCAGCTAAATTCTTAGCCGCAAAAACTGGACGCCCATTGACTCAAAAAATTTATGCTTATATTTCCGACGGAGGCGTTGAGGAAGAGATTTCCCAAGGTGCAGGGCGAATCGCCGGTCATTTGGGCTTGGACAACCTGATTATGTTCTATGATTCCAACGGCATACAACTTTCTACTACTGTTAAGGAAGTAACCGGCGAAAATACTGCCGCCAAATACAAAGCGTGGGGATGGAAAGTCGTCGAGATAAACGGAAACGATGCCGTTGCCATTGAAAAAGCGTTGCTCGAAGCTCAGGAAAACGTTGGCTCTCCGACGCTCATTATCGGAAAAACCATTATGGGAAAAGGCGTTCGCAAAGCCGACGGCGAATCGTATGAAAACAAATGTGCTACACACGGTATGCCTTTGGGCGAATCAGGAGCTTCATTTGAAAAATCTGTCGAAAACTTGGGTGGAAATCCCGAACATCCTTTTCGTATCTTCCCGGAAGTCGAAAAGTTATATGCCCAGCGAAAAGAAGAATTGAAAAAAATCGTCGAAGCAGAGAAAATAGAACAGGACGTATGGGCGAAAACTCATCCGGAAACAGCAAAAAAATTAGCTTTCTGGCTGTCGGGACAAGTGCCGGATATTGATTGGGCTGCTATTCAGCAAAAACCCCATCAATCGACCAGGGCAGCATCGTCAACGGTTTTGGGCGTTCTGGCAACTCAGGTGGAAAATATGATTGTGGCGTCTGCCGATTTATCCAATTCCGACAAAACGGACGGTTTCCTGAAACAAACCCATGCAATTACCAAAGACGATTTCTCAGGCGCATTCCTGCAAGCCGGCGTTAGCGAGCTTACTATGGCTTGCATGTGTATCGGCATGGCATTATATGGAGGCGTTATTCCTGCCTGCGGAACATTCTTTGTTTTTTCCGACTACATGAAACCGGCTGTACGCATGGCTGCATTGATGGAAGTTCCGGTCAAATTCATCTGGACACACGACGCTTTTCGCGTAGGTGAAGATGGTCCTACCCACGAACCAGTCGAACAAGAAGCGCAAATCCGGCTGATGGAAAAACTGAAAAATCACCAAGGACATAATTCGATGCTGGTGCTTCGTCCAGCAGATGTACAGGAAACAACCGTTGCATGGAAATTAGCGATGGAAAACACCAATACGCCAACCGGTCTGATTCTTTCCCGCCAGAATATAGTCAATCTACCGGCTAAAACTAACCGCTACGAAGAAGCTTTGCAATCTGCCAAAGGCGGTTATGTAGTCGAATGCGACAACTCCGTCGATGTTATTTTGTTGGCTTCCGGCTCCGAAGTTTCGACTTTGGTGGAAGGAGCAGCTTTATTACGGAAAGACGGTATCAAAGTTCGGATTGTATCGGTTCCGTCCGAAGGCTTGTTTCGTTCTCAAACCAAAACTTATCAGGATTCTGTGATTATTCCGGGTAAAAAAATATTTGGTCTGACAGCTGGACTTCCGGTGACATTGCTGGGATTAGTCGGTAGCACCGGCAAAATCTGGGGCATGGAATCGTTTGGTTTCTCTGCTCCTTACAAGGTATTGGACGAAAAACTCGGCTTCACTGCTGAAAACGTTTACAGACAAGTAATAGAGTTAATACAACAGCATTAAAATTTCTGTCATTGCGAGGAGGAATGACGAAGCAATCAAATGATAAATCAATAAATTGTTTTGGATTTTCGTTCTCGCAATGATTAAAAATGTGCAATTATAAATTATATATTTCATGGAAAATAAAATAGGGTTAGCTTCCGACCATGCCGGATACGAAATGAAAGAATACATCCAAAAACTATTAGAGGAAAAGAATATACCATTTATTGACTATGGGACATATTCCACTGAAAGTACAAACTATGCTATTTATGGACATCGTTTGGCGAAAGCTGTTGAACAAAAAGAAGTCCAAAAAGGAATAGCTATTTGCAGCACAGGAAATGGTATTAATATGACTCTAAACAAACATCAGGGTATTCGGGCGGCATTATGCTGGAGCGAAGAAATTGCTCGCTTAGCCCGTGCGCATAACGACGCTAATATTCTTTCGCTTCCCGGACGGTTTATTTCCTTTGAATTAGCGGAAAAAATAGTTGCTACTTTTCTGAATACTCCCTTTGAAGGCGGAAGACATCAATGCCGGATAGATGCGATTGACCGAACGTAAGTTATTTATCATAAGACAGTGAATATAATAAAAACAATCGCCGATCCGCAATTAGGAGAAATAGTGTTTCGTAAAAATACAAAAGCGAGGAATTACATTATACGTTTACAAGATGGAAAAGTTAAGGTAACCGTTCCCTTGTACGGAAATTCTTCAAGAGCGGAAGAATTTCTTTTGGAAAATAAGCAAAAACTTCTACAAAAGATTCAGTTGCAAAACACTCAACCCTCGTCGGATATTAACGAAGTTGCCTTGAGGCAAAAAGCGCAATCAGTCCTCCCTGCTTTATTAGCAAAATTAGCCGTCCTACATGGCTTTACTTATTCCTGCATAAAAATAAGAAAGAGTCGGAGCCTTTGGGGTTCCTGCTCTTCAAAAAAAGCAATCAATCTATCCTTATATTTAATGTTATTGCCGGAACATTTGATTGACTATGTTCTATTGCACGAACTTTGCCATACCGTCCACATGAATCACGGTCCTGCTTTCTGGAATTTATTGAATAAATGTACGGAAAACAAAGCTCGCGAACTTCGGAAGGAAATACGGGGATATCGGAGATATTAAGTTACCTTAAATCCGCGAATAAAAAAATATAAAATAAACAGAGCGTTGTAAATAAATTTAGTACAATGCTTTGCAGTTTGAAAAAATGATTTCACGATATAAATATATTAGTATTTTATGGATAGCAAATAGTGCAATGACTGATTTACTATTCCTTTTTGCTTGATTTTCTATCGCAAATAAGACATTTGTATTATTAATTTTGTATTCAGAATTACGCAAATAGAATTTGAATTATCAATTCATTTAATAATATTATTATGGACAAAAGAAAATTAGTGTATTTATGTTTATTCTGTCTTATCAGCACTCTTTTTTTTATCGGATGCAGCGATAAGGACGAAAAATTTGCAGATGTAGATGGATTGCCTCCTATCCTTACATTAAACGGAGAACAAATCCAAACTGAAGCAGGGCGGGAGTTTACAATCGAAGGGAAAATAGAGGATAAAGACGGTATTCGTTCTATTCGCATGCAAAACACAGAATTGGAATTGGATAAGACCATCGATCTTCTTGCTATTTACGATGAACTACAGTATTTCTATGATTTGAAGTACAAATTTAAAACGAGCCCTGATTTTACAGGGGACAACCTTACAATAAAGATTACTGCGACGGATGTAGGAAATCGTTCTACCGAAAGTAATTTGTTAATTACTATGGATGGAGACTTTACGCCTCCTGTATTTACGGCTGCACCGGATGTTGCTATTACCGTATTAATCAAGAATGAAACAAAACTGAATCTGAAATTTTCGGTAGAGGATGACAAGATGCTTGATTACGTTGACATACTCATTCCCGAATTGAATTACACAAAAAAGATAACAGTCAATGCGAAAAATCTGGATTTCAGTGAAACTGTTATTTTACCTTCGGAAGCAGCTACCTATAATCTGATGATAGATGCTTTTGATAAATTTGGACACGAAACTTCCCTGAGTAGTGTTATTTCTGTATCAGAAATGCCGGATTTTGAGAAAATGTACCTTACGGATGTAAAAAATGCGGCGCAATTGAACAGTGATGTTTTCGGCATTCCAATGTTAATCGAACATACGGCACCTTATACTTATAGAGCACGGTATTATTCGGAAGCTGCCGGAACAGAAATTCGTTTTATTCCTCAAAAAACCGATTTTAATCCGATTTGCTTTGGAATTGACGTGGATGATAATACAACTTTGACTGATGAACCCGACCGTTCTTTGCCTATTGTTTTGCCCACAGGTAAAGAATATTACGAAATTACCTTTAACACTAAGACTAGCCAATACTCTTTCAACACGTATAAACCTTCGGATGCTCCCGTAGCAATTGGCTCCATGATGTATCTCGACCCTGCGAATCCGGACCAAGGTTCCATACCTCTGGAAATAGGACTTGTCGGCTCAGGATTACCTAATTCGGGGAACTGGGATCCTGCTAACCCTTATATGCTCACGCAAGACCCCGATAATCCATATTTATTTACAGCGGAAGTAACGCTCTCTGCGGGAAACGTAGTCGGTTTTATTATTCAGACCCAACATTCATGGGGTTGGTGGCCTGAGCCATTTTGGCGTTGGGACAGAGCGAACGACCCTGAATCCAATGTGCCAAATGGGGGAGAAAACCCAGGAAATTGGAACATAACAACTTCCGGAAAGTATATTTTCAAGTTCGATTCCCATCTGTTACGTTCAAGATTTTACCCGATTAATTAATGTAATATTATAAAAGCATGAAAAAATATTTTATCATTTTATTTACATGTATATCATTGGGAATAAATGCCCAACAAATAAATATAACAGGGAGAATTGTTTCTGCTGTAGATAACGAACCTATGGGAGGAACGTCTGTGTATGTTAAGGGAACGACTAACGGAACTACTACAGATCTCAACGGAAATTATTCCATAGACAATGTAGCATCTGATGCCATAGTTACTTTTTCCATGTTAGGATACAAAACACGGGAAATCCCGGTAAACGGGCAAACGGTAATTAATGTTCAAATGGCTGAAGATGTTGCTAAACTTGACGAAGTAGTTGTGGTTGGTTATGGTGTTGCCAAAAGAAGTGATTTAACCAGTTCAATATCCAGTATAAGAGGCGCCGACTTAACAACAATGACCACAGGAAACGTAAATACGTCATTGCAGGGAAAAGTTCCTGGAATACAGGTAATCGCCGGAGACGGAGCACCGGGTACTGCTCCCAAAGTGTTAATTCGAGGTTTTTCTACCCTAAATTTAACTACGGATCCCCTCTACGTTGTGGATGGCATTCCTATGGGAAACAATCCGAATTTTATAGACGCCAATGAAATAGAAAGTATAGAAGTGCTGAAAGATGCTTCTGCAGCTGCTATCTATGGAAGTATGGCTTCAAATGGTGTTATCATGATTACCACCAAAAAAGGGAAAGCCGGAAAAACAGTCTTTAGCGCGGATGTATCGTATGGATTTCAAACCGTAAAATCACCATTTAAAATGGCAAATACACAAGAATTTGTTTCTTACGCAAATATAGCTTATCAGAATGCAGGTCTCGGACAAAGATTCGATCCTGCAGAATATGCAAATACTCCGACGACAAACTGGTGGAAAGAATCTATACAACCGATATCTCCTCAAATAAGCGCAAGTCTTGGGGTAAGAGGAGGTGGTGACAAAAATCTTTATTCTGTTTCCTTAAATTTTTATTCGCAGGATGATTTTTACCGATATGGAGGAAGCGGGGGTTGGAAGCGTATAACTACACGTATTTCCAATGATTACACATTCTCTAAATATGTTTCTACTGGATTTATGTTGAATCCCCGTTTCGAAAGTTGGGGATCGCCGAGCAATTGGCAGGATAATTTGCGAATTGACCCGATTACTCCTGTTTATTTGCCTAAAGAACAGCTTACAGGTGAAGAAAATGAATTTAGCATTTATGGACGTTCAAATCTAAGTTATGTATGGAATCCTGTAGCCGACAATAAACGTAATTTCGACAAAGAAGGATATTATGCATTGGGCGGAAACGCTTATATTAACATCAATCCTATTCCGGAATTAACTTTCAAGTCGTTGATCGGCTTTGATTACAAAGCGCAGTATGGAGATAATTTCCAGCCGGATTTCGTAATTGACAGCGCGCACGAATACCTTGCCTTAAACAAAGTTTCCCGAAATCAAGATTTGTATACTTCTTATTCATGGCAAAACACCTTGAGTTATTTGAAAACGTTTGGGAGTCACAATTTGAATCTGATGGTTGGAAATACTATGGACAGGAACATAGACAGAACATTGAACGGCTCAAGACAACAGCTACCCAACAATACGGAAGTCTTAAGAGAAATTGATGCCGGTACTCTATATCCGGATGTTAATGGGAATAAGGTAATACAATCACTTCTTTCCTATTTCGGTCGTGCTTCTTACAATTATGATAATCGTTATTTTTTGACTGCTACTTTCCGTCGCGATGGTTCTTCTAAATTTATGACAAAAAACAAATGGGCGGACTTTCCATCTGCTTCTGTGGCATGGCAGCTTGTAAATGAGAAATTTATGAAAGATCAAAGTTTATTTGGTTCTCTTAAGCTACGTGCAGGTTGGGGAGAAGTAGGAAATCAAAATCTTCCTGCAGCGGTTTATGAATCGCTTTTGTATCCAAACTATTACTTGTCAGGCAGTAATTTAATTAATACAATGCATCTCCAAACCATAAGAAATGAGGATATCCGATGGGAAACGGTCGAAGACATTAACTTCGGTGTGGATTTCAGCCTATTGAAGAACATCCTGAGCGGTTCGGTGGAGTATTACGTGAAAAATACGAAAAATATGCTTTTTAACAATCCTTATCCGTTGTATTCAGGTTATCCTGGTGGAGCGTACATCTGGTCGAATGTGGGATCAATGCGTACAAAAGGATTTGAATTTATTCTGGATCATAGAAATAACATCAGTAAATTTTATTACGACATATCATTGGTATTTACAACTTTCAATGCAAAAGCAACAAAATTGGCTGAGGGAGCAAGCATTGTATATGGGAACAGTGAAAAAACACGTACAGAGGTTGGAATGGACCCTGCCTATTATTACGGTTATGTTGCCGACGGTATTTTTCAGAATCAAACAGAAATTAATGCCCATACCAGCCAGTATGGAGATATTTTGCAGCCTAATGCCCAACTGGGAGATATTCGGTTTAAAGATTTGAATAATGATGGTGTATTGGATGGAAATGACAGAACGAAAATAGGTTCGCCTTGGGCTGATTTTACAGCCGGATTGAATATCAATCTATCTTATTCGGGATTCGATATATTAGCAAACTTTTATTCAAGCGTAGGAAATGACCTTGTTAATCAGGACGTGAAAACATCATTATACAGCATGTTTGGTTATTTCCACAATGTAGCGGCAGATGCAGGTCAAAAAGCATGGCATGGAGAAGGTACATCCAATTTGTATCCCAGATTAGTTTTTACAGATAATAATGAGAATTTCAGCAAGTTTTCCAGCTTTTTCGTAGAAGACGGTTCATTTTTGCGTCTGAAGAATATTCAGTTGGGTTATACTTTGCCTTTTTCCGTAACGAAAAAAGCAGCCATCTCGAAAGCGCGTTTCTATATATCAGGTCAAAACCTGTGGACGCTTACTAAGTTTACGGGAGTTGATCCTGAAGTCGGAGGAGATGTTCTATCGTTCGGATTTACAGGGTGGAATTATCCTCAATTGAAGACGATCCTGTTGGGTGTAAATCTAACATTTTAATTTGTAATTAATTTACCGGTCACTATAAAAAGTATAAAAAATGAAAATAAATCATAAAATAATAATAGCAATGAGCATCTTATTTCCCTTTTTGATGCTGTCATGTAAAGATTTTATAGAAAATCCTCCACGAGGGCAACAAACCTTGGATAACTACTTCCAATCAGAAACTGAATGTCAAACATTCATTAACGGTTTATATAAACGGTTGCTAAAACATGACGATTGGTGGCAGTTGACTGCTCCCCGATTGACCAATGAAATGGCAACTGATGATGCGTGGATGGGGAATACCGAACAAGATCCCAGCGACCACAGATGGGCGGCTTTTTATTATATTACTCCGACAAGTATGGGTACATTAGTTAATTTGTACCAAATGCGATTCGAAAATATTGCTAATTGCAACTATGCAATCGCAGGTATTGAAAACGCTCCAATTGATGAAGATAAAAAAGCTCAGTTTTTAGCCGAAGCTAAGTTTTGCCGTGCTTATAATTATCTTGAAATGGTAAATAATTTCGGCGGAATTCCCTTAGTTACTGAGCCAATCGGTACCAACGAAATGAATAAGGAACGCGCCAGTAAAGAAGAAATCTACGCACAGATTTACACTGATCTGAATGAGACTTCAGAAGTGCTACCTAATAAAACGCCGGCAGAAGCAAAAGGAACTGCAAGTAAAGGCTCTGCATTAGCTTTATTAGCAAGAGCATATTTGTTTTCAGAAGAATGGCAAAACGCTTATGATTACGCTGATGCAGTTATTCAATCGGGATATTACCAATTAGAACCTGATTTTATCAACATTTGGAGCGTATATAATCCCAATGGCGTAGAATCTATTTTTGAAGTTCAAGCCGGCATTACCGACAAAGGATTGGGAAATGCCCTTTCTACCGTAGCCGGAGCACGCGGAGAAAACAAAGATTATTTTCCCAGTGGAGATTCGAAAGATGTAATGGACGGATGGGGGTGGTGTGTGCCTACTTCCGATCTGGAAAATTGCTATCTTTCCGAAAATGATGATATCAGAAGAAAAAGTACAATTTCAAGGTTTATGGAGCCTGTATATGGAGATGAAGAGTTAAATCCTACCTATTATTTCAGTAAAGCGGCTAATAAATCAATGCGTGTAATCCGTAAATATTATATTCCGATTGCAATGAGAAGAATGTTGGATGACAAAATGGGGCAAGCTCCGTTGAATACACCGCTTCTTCGTTTGGCTGAAATGTATCTTACAAAGGCAGAAGCAGCTTGGCATCTGAATAAACCTACAGAAGCGATCGAAAATATGAATATTGTTCGCAGAAGGGTTAACTTGCCAGATAAAACCGGATTATCGGGTAATGAATTACTTTATGCTATCTGGAAAGAACGTCGCATGGAACTTGCATTCGAAGGTCTTCGATTGTATGATATCCGTCGAGAAATCGATCCGGCAACCAATAAGCTGGTAATTACTTCTCTTTTTGGTCCCAACGGTTCATTTGTAATATACAATACGGAAATAAGTACGGATGAATTTGAAACCGCTAACTTAGTTGAACCGCAGAATAAGGGGATAATGTTTGATGAGAGGAAAAACTTGTTATGGCCTATTCCACAAGCAGAGATAGACAGAAGTAAAGGAGTTATCCAACAAAATCCAAATTACTAATATCAAAAAATAAAAGGATATAACATTAAATTTACGTCCGACTTTGATCGGACGCAAATTTAATGCGACCTTTTTTACTAATCATTATTATGAATAATTGTTAAACATTTTTGTTATGAACAAATATTTGATTTTGTTTTTATTCTTGGCAATAGGCGTATTTACATGGACGGGTAAAGCTGAGACAATAGTCGCTGATTTTGAAAGCGAAGGTATAATTCTTTCTTATAACGATAATGGCGGATGTAGTTTATTAAGTATTATGGATAATCTCTACAAAACCAGCCTTAATTCAACTAACAAAGTTTTATATGCTGTAACAACAGAAACGGCACTTTCGGGAAGCGACTGGTGGACAGGAGCTGAAATTGATATTAAAAAAGATCTAACTATTTCTGCTCTGAGGGCTGATTCAAATATTGTCGCCCAAGGCATCCCAATAAATATTGACGCAAGTACAAGCTACCAAACCATTGAAGGTTTTGCCGCGAGTGATTGTTGGATGGGTAATTTTGTAGGGCAATGGAACGGAGCCAATAAAGCTGCTATTGCCAAGTATTTATTTAGCCAAAATTTTGACAGCAATGGAAATCCTGAAGGTATCGGACTTTCAATGTGGCGTGTAAATTTAGGAGCAGGCTCTTATGAACAAGGTGATGTTACCGGTAACATAGGCACAAGCGATCCTAATTACATCATGCGCCGAGGAGAATCATTCCTTAAAAATGATATCATCACTTCTGACAATTCTTCTATTGATATTAATTCAAGTAGCAACTATGATTGGACCAAATGCACAGGTCAGCAATATTTTATGCAACAGGCAAAAGATTATGGTTGCGAATCGTTTGTTGCATTTTCCAACTCGCCTTTAGTGATTTATACGAAAAACGGAAGAGCGTATTCAGGATCAGCTTCTTCCTCCAATATGGCTGTCGGAAATTATACCAAATACGCTGATTATATGACTAATGTTGTAAAACATTTCAAAGACAATGGATATAATTTTGCATATATTAGTCCGGTTAATGAACCTCAATGGGCTTGGACTGACCCAGTACAGGAGGGCTCTCCATGGACAAACAGTGAAATTAAATCTATGGTTACTGCATTGAATACTTCAATAACATCGAAAGAATTGTCGGATACAAAAATCATGCTTACCGAAGCAGGACAATGGGATTACACTTATGGACAATCAGGTAATGCCAACAACCAGATTTCTCAATTTTTCAATTCGAGCAGTTCAAATTATGTCGGTAATTTAACGAATGTAGCTAAAATGATTGCCGGACATAGTTATTGGACAGATAAAACGAATAGTAATATTCAATCTGTCCGTCAAAACGTAAAAACAAATGCTGACACTTATGGATTGCGTGTATTCCAAACCGAATGGAGTATGATGGAAGATAGCGGAATAGATGGTTTTCCTTTCAATTGGAGTTATATAGATGTAGCAATAAATATGGCTAAAATTATTTACACTGACCTGTTTTATGCTAATGCAGCTTCATGGTCGTTCTGGACAGCGATAGATTTGGAACGATGGAGTCAAAAAAATAGGTTTATATTAATACGAGTACGACCCGATAACAATGACTATCCTACTACCTATACCCAACTAATGACAGAGGGTTCATTTACAGTTCAACCAAATATGTGGGCATTGGGAAATTACAGTTTATTTGTGCGTCCAGGTTACAAACGTATTAATCTGACAGGTGCTTCCGACCTTGCCGGTTTGATGGCTACAGCTTATATTTCTCCGAGCGATGCTCCCAAACAAAAAATAGTAGCTGTATTTATAAATGCTGACTCATTAAGTAAAGATATTTCTACGGAAATCACGGGAATTACAGGATTGGAGCCGACTACTTACACGGTGTATGAGACGTCGGCATCACATTCGCTGAATAAAACACTTGCAGGGAACTATAACTCTTTACGTTTTATCACTATACAGGGAAGATCAGTAGTAACGATTGTATTCGATTTGGTAGCACCAACTGCAATCCATACAATGAAAGAAATATCCGAACCCGTGATAAGTCCCAATCCGGTTTTTGCGGGAGGAAATATAACAATAAGTTTGCCGAAAAAAGCTGAAAATAATGCAGCTTTATCTCTTTATTCTTTGGAAGGGAATAATGTGTTTAATACGAAAATAAGTGCCCAAATAGCAAGTATTAAATTACCGGCTTATTTAGTAAAAGGAGTTTATCTATTGAAAGTGCAATCCGGCAATCAAATTTACAATAACAAGGTAATTGTCTATTAGTAAATATAGAATTAGCGATTTAAACATCTTTTTGTCATGAAACGAAATTTATTATTGTTGTTATTCGTATTTCTCAATTTTTTTCCAGCTTATCCATATCTTATCAAGCGTTTGGGCATTGAACAGGGGTTGTCGAACAACTATGTGGTCGGCATAACGCAGGATAAAGCTGGATTTATGTGGTTTGCTACCGAATCAGGACTGAACCGGTTCGATGGCAAAGAGTTCAAGATTTATAAAACTTTTTTTCAGAACA
>JGI24699J35502_11133760_pt1 | contig 14946 bp, 12 predicted proteins | sample TergutMp193P4_FD_35502 | JGI IMG/M metagenome (IMG submission 35502) | reverse complement strand
TTGACTTTCTCATTTTTTTTCTGTAACTTTGCCAAACTTTTCAAGCGATCAGCTTGTGAAACAATGGTTTCACGCAAATCTTATTTGCAAGTTTGGCCCGGAGAAAAAATGTGTCTGTTTTTCCCTTGAAAACACAATGAAACACTTCTCTTTTACGCTCGGACGCTCGCCCGATTGCAGCTAACACCTATATGTACGCATAGACAGGCACTTCACCCTATGAAGGTAAATTACCATACTATGCCTTGATCCTATGATTTTTCGTATCTTTGCATAGATTATTAAGGATTTATATTATGATCAAAGATAGAGATATGGATATAGAACATATAGGAGATATATACAAAGATTTAGAGGAAAATAAATTCCCTCGCAGGATAATGTCGATATATCCTAATGTTAATGATTTGGAAGACCTGCCGAATGAACCGGAAGATACGAAAGAAGAATCAACGCAAGGATGACAATCTTAATCGTTTATCTTGATTTCCCGGGAAAATTCTTGACTGAAGCCGGTTGCAATACAATAAATTTCAGTAATTTTGCGACGGTTAAATCGTTGAAATTATGAGTTTATGGACTGATTTTCAGCTATAATAGCACCAAAATAATAAATGATTCCGGATGTTGCACCTGCCTATCCCCCAAGGAGGGTGTAAAATGTATTATTCGTTTTTTTTGAAAAATCCAATTTGAAAAATATTGTTTTCCGTCCCGTCAGGGACAACATATCGGTAGAAAGGAGAATTCCGCTGGTGACCAAAGTCCCGTCAGGGGCGTAATGTGAAGAAGAAAACATGTTGTTCCCGGCGGAAAAAGGAGTGAAAGGGTGGTGTTTTTCTACCGATATAATGTCCCTGACGGGACAAAAAAGAACGAATATTTTTTGAAACATTGACATATTTTTTACATTCCATTTGTAAGAATAACCGGATATAACATCCGATAATCATTAGATAATATTAGATTAGAAATAAAATATCACACTTTTGGAAAAGGAATGCATTGAAAAATAAATTATTATAGAAACTAAACTTACACTTAGGATAGAATCCGGATTGGTACAAACGGTAAAAAATTATGCCGAGAAGAAGGGATATACGCTTTCTGATTTAGTGGAAATTATTTTTTAGATCTTGCCAAAAATGAAGAGGCAAACAAAGCAGCTTTAAACGCACCGATATATTGTCAGCTTCTTTAAGAGCACCGGATAAGGCGGATTACAAAAAAGAAGCGGCAAATACCCTTTTATTTCCCGAGAAAATTCTTAGCAAAAACCAGTTGTAATACAATAAATTTCAGTAATTTTGTTGACACTAAATATAATTGCGGCTGTTAGTTAATCAATTGATCCTTAGTTGCAATGAAATAATATTAATAGAGAAATTAATTTTTATTAAACGAAAATGAGTTTTTAATATACAAATGCCCTTTATTAATTCTGAAAAAAATAAACGCATAGCTAAAAATACTTTGGTACTGTACTTTAGAATGTTGTTTCAGATGTTTGTAGCCCTTTATACATCAAAAATAATACTAAGAGTTTTAGGAGAGACTGATTTTGGTGTATATAATGTTGTAGGAGGACTAGTTTTAGTTTTATCGTTTTTGAATAATACGATGACATTGTCCACGCAACGATTTATTACATATTATTTGGGGCAGGGTAATCAGTGTTTATTGCGTAAGGTTTTTTCAACATCAGTTATTATTCATTTTATAGTTGCTACAATTATTTTTATTTTAGGAGAAACATTAGGCCTTTGGTTTTTTAATAATTATATGAATATCCCAATAGATAAACTACAACAGGCTACAATTATTTTTCATTTATCTCTATTTTCATCGATTATTTCAGTTATTAGTATTCCTTACAACGCATCTATCATTGCTCATGAAAAAATGAGTGCTTTCTCTGTTATTTCAATAATAGAGACTTCTTTAAAGTTATTAATTGTATTAATTTTACCTTTCTTTGTTATTGATAAACTGATTTTGTATGGCATCTTGATGCTTGCAGTTGTTGTGATAATCAGACTTATTTATGGTTTATACTGTTCTTCTCATTTTGAGGAAACGAATTTTAAATTTGTTAAAGATAAGTTGTTATTTATTGAAATGTTACGTTTTACAAGTTGGAGTTTAGGAGGAAATATTTCCTTTATAGCATATACTCAAGGAACGAATATTTTATTAAATATGTTTTTTGGTCCGATTGTAAATGCAGCAAGAGGAATAGCATTTCAAGTACAAACTGCTATGCAAAGTTTTATTACTAATTTTCAAATGGCAATAAATCCGCAGATTATAAAAGCATACTCTTTGAAAGAACTTGAAACCATGCATAAGTTTATATTTCAATCTTCTAAATTATCCTATTTATTGATGTTGTTGATGTCTCTGCCTATTATCATTGAAATGCCTTATATATTGAGGCTTTGGCTTGGAGAATATCCTCAATATACAGTGATATTTTGCAGATTGTTGATTTTTTCTACTATAATAACATCATTATCAAATCCTTTGCATGTTGGTATTAACGCGACAGGGTATGTAAAGAAATATAATATTGTTGTTGGTGGATTATATCTTTCGATTTTGCCATTAGCTTATTGTGCTTTGAAAATAGGATTAGAACCATATTCGGTTTTTATCATTCAGATATTAGTGATGTTTGTTACAAACTTTTTTTTGGTAAAAATGGGGATTAAGCAGCTTTATTTGTCAATTAATAGTTTTTTTAATACCGTTTTATTGAAAGTATTTTTAATAACAATATTTGCCCCAATCTTGCCTTTGTTTTTAAAGTATTTGTTGTTTGAAGGTTTATTACGATTGACGATTATTATTTTATCAAGTATTGTTTATTCGTCGATATTAATTTGGTATATTGGATTAAAAAAGGAGGAACGATCAATAATAATATCTTATTTTATTAAACTAATGCCAACGCATAATAGGAAGTAGATAATCTCTTACACAACATCAAAAATATAGATATGGATTTTTTTTTAACAGTAATAAACGCTGTCTTATATATTATATTATTATACTCTTATTGGATAAAAAATAAATATTTAAATATTGGAGTGTTTATTTTATCAATATGGGCCTTTGCTGCTACAATTGGCATATATTATGAAACGGAAAATATAATAGGGCATATACGTCCTATCACTTTGTTTCCTTATATTTATTTATTTGTTTGTACCTTTTTTATGTTCTTTCCAATATTACAATTTAGGAATCAATATTTGAAAACTATTATTGTTAATTTAAAGTGTGTTAATATAATGTCTGCTTTTATTATTGTTGTGACAATAATTCCATTTTGTGAAAATTTAATTTATTTTGTGACACATTTTTCTACTTCTGATTCTACTGAAATCATAAGTAATTTTAATAAAAGATATCAGGACGCATCTTTAACTTATGCATATCTAAGTTCTTTGGCAAGAAAATTGAATTATATTTCTCATTCATTGCAATTGGTAGCATTAGTATTACTTTTTTATTATTTTACTTTATCTGATAAAAAAAATAAATTTATTATTATAGGTCTTATAATAGTTTACATAAATCCTCTTATTGAAAGTATAAATATATTAGCTAGGTTTATGATGGTTATATATTTATTTTTGGGAATGTTTATGTTTATTCTTTTTAAACCGCTTTATTCACAAAAAACAAAAATATTATTTTATAAAATAATACTTATTTTTGGAGGAATTATTATAGGAGCTTTTATTGTATTAACGCTGTATAGAATTTCAAATTTTTCGCAAAAAAAATATTCTGGAGACTTTCGATTTTTACCTTTCATAAGTCGCTATGTATCGGAAGGTTTTGGTAATTTTAATGGAAATATGTACCATACGGATTTTTTTACTCATACAGATGCTGTTTCTCGACGGTTTGAGATTATGTTTGGTATAGAGGAAGAAGACTTGACTATATCTGAATCTTCAAGACAATTTGGTTTTGCGTCTAACTATTTTTATACAGTTGTTGGTGATTATTATAGAGGTTATGGAGCAGTTCTTACATTTTTAATCTTTCTTATTGTTCCGTATTTTTTTTATAGGGGGTGTAGATTTAAAAAGAATATGCGTTTGAGTAAAATATTATTATTAACTATGTACGCGAAGTGGCCTCTTTTAGGAATATGTTATGATATGTATTTGGTTGATGGTTGGCAGCTTGTTTCAACTTCATTAGCAATTTTAATTTTTTATGTAGTAGAGAAGAAATAAAAACTAAAGTTTATTACAAAAGGCTATTTAAAAATAGTAATTCGTTATAAAATTTATTATTTTTAAATGGTTATCAATTTGTAATTATAGGGTTCTTTGATTTTGTGTTGATTTTTGGGGTAGTGTTACAAATAGTTTGAATGATTATCTTTGCAGTTGAAAAAGAAAAGTATGGTTCATTAACAAAAGATTCATTATTCTCATTGTCGGTGGACGGACTTGCAGAAAAACGGCAAAAGTCCTGTGGGAACACAACGATGGTATTGTAAAGAATGTACAAAATATTTTAGGTTAAAATATTTTGTACTGTCTCAAACTGACTGAAAAATATTATTTTTGCAAAAAAACTAAATGATACATACTACAGAAATATTATGTCCTCATTGCAAAGGGAATAATTTGCAGAAAAATGGCAAAAGCATTACCGGCACGCAGCGTTGGCGCTGCAAAGCATGTAAAAAATATTTTCAGCAGGAATATCGTTATAATGCGTATACTCAAGGAATAAAAGAGAGAATAATAGAGCTTACGCTTAACAGCAGCGGTGTCAGAGACATCGGAAGAGCATTGAAAATCAATAAAAATACGGTGGTTGCGGTATTAAAAAAAACGCTGAAAACAAACCATTATTTTCCGACCGAAGAAGAAAGCAAGAGGTTGAATGCTTTGGAAGTAGAGATACGCTTTGAATCGGAAGCCGATGAATTTTGGAGTTTTGTGCGGAAAAAAAGTAATTAACGTTGGACGTGGTATGCGGTAGAAAGACGCTCCGGCTGCATTTTAGTTTGGCATAACGGAAAACGCACGGACAGGGACTTTTTGGTGTTATGGAATTTGCTCAAAGTATTTAATGTCGACAGATATTACACGGATGATCGGGGGCGTATTCAAAATATATTCCGCCCGACAGGCATAAAACAGGAAAAGATGATACCTGAAGATAGAGCGTAAAAACTTGAATTTCAGAACACATTTGAAACGGTTGAATCGTAAGACAATTTGTTTTTCAAAGAACGAAACCGTTCACGATAATGTAATAAGGATGTATATCGAGACTTATTATTACAAAACGGGGACTTATGGAAATAATTTTATCAGTTAATTTAAGGCATTACCAAATATTTCTACAATGCATGCAAACAAAGAATAAAAAAACAGATAATAGAGTTGACATTCAACAGTAGTGGTGTTCGAGATATTGGCAGAGTATTGTCAATCAGTAAAGATACAGTAATCTTTGTGTTAAAAAAACGCTGAAAACGAACCTTTATTTTCTGACAAAAACGGAAATTGATAACTTGTATGATTTAGAAGTTGAAATATGGTTTGAAGGCGAGATGGATGAATTTTGGAGTTTCATACAAAACAAATCCAATCAACGTTGGAATTGGCATGCGCCATAGAAAAAAAGACGCGGTTGTATATTGGCCTGGCACAACGGTAAAAGGCAGGATAAGGATTTTCTGATACTCTGGAAATGGCTTGAACAATTTCCTGTTTCTGTTTATCACACCGATAATTGGAGTTCTTATTCCAAATATACCACCACCAGACAAGCATCGAATTGGAAAAGACAGAACGTGGAAAATAGAACGTAAGAATTTAAACTTCAGAACTCATATGAAGCGATTGAATCGCAAAACGATATGTTTCTCGAAAAAGGTCTATTGAAGATTGTGCCCACAACCGCAAAACCGCAGATGTCCAAGCCCCATTTTGCAGCGCGAGCGAAACCTGAAACCAATACATTTTGAGTCCGTAAGTTTTCTTACCGCTTTTGCTGATATAACCTGGATCGAAAGTCACAATACATTCTGAGATTCGTTCTTTAATCATTGTCAATTTAAATTTTTGAAAATTAAACTTGTTTTCAAAATTGATTCTGAAATATTGTTCGCATTTTTATCTGAAAAACGTTCCATCCATAAGAAATTTATCATACCTTTCCTCTAAAAATCCCCCCAATCGCCGTAGTTATTAATCGTTTAAAAATTGATAATTAGAGATAATTGATATTGATGAGATTGAGTTAATGGAATAAAATATTGGAGGCAGCAATAGAGACGTCTCTAAAACAGGAAGTTAAAATAAGATACTTTCCTCTGCGAGCTTTCTTGCCTCACACACGCTTTCATTGCCGACACAGCCTGTTGTTCATTTTGTTAAGCCGGGATAATTATTCATTCTCCACAAAGGTATGGAACTGAGACGATGCCGGAAGAAACTGTGCTTGAACACAGAATCTCAAATCAGACGATAGGCGTCTGTATATTCCTTTTCGAGTCGGATGGCTGTTTAGTTTTCAGCACATTGTAAATGATTACCAGCATTTTTCGGGTAATGGCAATGAGTGCTTTTTGCGACTTCATCCGCAAAGACAACAGGTTGAATTTCTTTCCAAGAAACGACTTGTTGGAACGAGCCGCCGACCAGTATATTTCAACTGGTCAGTTATCAAATAATAGTAAGCCTCACAGCGGCCACAACGACAACAAAAGGCTTGAAAGCCGCCTGTGAAATAGATGACGGACAGTATGATACCGGAATAGAAATTTCAGACGAACTGTTGACAAACCTGAATATTTGTCAAAATGAATTTCACGGAGGATGGAATTACAAAATACTCCCTGAATAAATCAAAATAAAGTCATATTATTTCGTAACGATTACTAAATGATTAAGGCACGCAGCCTGCTGTTTTTCCAACAAATCTATTTGTTCCATACATTGTCTGAGCATCTCAACGTCCGGAGCTTGTATTACTCCGCTTAATGAATTGGTAATGACTTGCTTCCCGTGTTTGTTCAGAATTCTGCCATGAACAAGGCGGCAAAGCTACTCTGGGTCGCGTTCTCCATTAATAACAGCCCTGATAATCTTCCGAATGGACACGTTATTTTCCTGATTGAAAGCATAATTACTAAATCGAACGTCACATCGCTGCATTTGAATCCATTTGCTGCTTCAAACGGACGCGGCTTTTGGTCAGTCGACGATGTTGACGGCTATATTAACGCATCTGCTGCAAGACATCCCTTGCTACGAAACTACTCTTTATCAAATCCTTTTGCAAACATTCCACAATCCACGTCACATCCTCCGCATCGCCTTTGCGACCCGGTAATTGTTTGATAAAATACGGATTCGTCAGACTCCGGGAAAATCCGAGACCAATATACGTCATATCGGCATCCAATAGATACTCGTGCTTTCCATCGCTACTCTTCCACAACCTTCTTCGACAAGTTTATCGCGTAATTCTGTCAAGTTGGGGGTCAGAGTCCCATAACGCTTTTCAAAAAATTTCTCTCCTTTTTCATCCAACATACATGCAAATATGCTACTTTTGTGCCCATCTAGACCACATGCTTTTGCTGATTTTAATGACTTATATAATTTTATAACGAACTATTGGTAAAAAAGAATAGATGATTAATAGAGATATAACTCATAACGATATTATGGCAGGTATAGTTCTTTATGATCCAGATATAGTTCGATTGAAAGAGAATGTATATGCCGTTAAAAACCAGGTGGATAGGGTATTACTTGTTGATAATAATTCAAAAAATGTCAATAAAATAAGGGCAATTTTTATAAAGGACACTACTGTGTACTTAATTGAAAATACTAAAAATTTAGGTGTTGCAACAGCACTCAATCAAATTATGACTTATGCTGAACAACATGAATATGAATGGGTTTTAACCTTAGATCAGGACTCTGTTGTTTCATCTAATATTATTAATGAATATGAAAGATATTTGAACATTCCTAACATTGGTATTGTATGTTGTAAAATCTGTGATAGAAATTTTGAACGAGAAAGAGATAGAAACATCTCGAAAGAATGTGAATGTGTAAAATTTTGTATAACATCAGGGGCTTTAACGAATGTTGATACTTGGAAAAAGATAGGAGGATTTGATGATTTTATGTTCATAGATTCCGTGGATGTCGATTTTTGCATTTCGCTGAATAATTCGGGTTATAAAATAGTAAAGACATATTTGACCTATATTTTGCATGAAGTTGGACATAGTTATACCGTAAAATTATTCGGAAGAGAAGAACTTGTATTGAATCACTCACCGTTCAGATGTTATTATATCATCAGAAATGAAATATATCTCGGTCGAAAATATGATTCTGAATCAATGCTCATTCATTTATTGAGAGCCTTCAAACGAATCTTGATTGTGATGTTATATGAGAAACAAAAAATATCTAAAGGAAGGGCTATGTTGAAAGGATTTATTGACGGATTCGGCAAAACTTATAAGACTGCATCGTGATTTTAAGCCATATATGTGATAACCTTCAATGAAGGGATATAATTTTATGATAAAAAATATACTATATAAAATCAAAAACAAGATTTTATATTATTTCAGGTTTATTAGAAATAGACCGATGAGGACTAGCTACGGGGCTCGGAATCCAGATAAATTGTTTTATGTGATAGGAATATCCTTTAATACAGAAGGTTTATTTGCTATTGTAAAATCTGTTTTGTCACATATTATTTATGCAAGAGAAAAAGGATATATTCCGGTTGTTAATATGAGAGATTTTTCCAATCAATATATAGAAGCAGGGCAAGAGGGAATTCAAAATTCATGGGAATTATTTTTTGAACAACCCATGGGGTATAGATTAGAAGATATCGAGGAATGCAAGAACATTATAATGAGCCGGAATAATTTAGTTCCGAGTTCAAGGTATGGTATTTACGTTAAAATGCTTGAGGATAAACGTAAATTTAGCAAATTATCTTCGTATTATACTCAATATATCCGATTTAATGGAGCAACGAAAAAATTTCTTGAAGAAGAAAAAAGGCGATTGTTGAATGGTTATACTACTTTAGGTATATTATGCCGAGGAACAGATTATATTCAGAAAAAACCATCAGGGCATCCTGTTCAACCGAATCCGGAAGATGTTGTACATAAAGCCGAGGCAATCTATTCGCAATTGAAATATGACAAGATATATTTAGCTACAGAAGATCAAAAAATTTATAACTTGTTTAAAAAAAGATTTGGAGATACAGTAATTACAAATGGACAAAATTTATATGATAATATAGATTCTATTCAATTTTTATCAGAAATAAAAGGACTCCGTAAACGTGAAGAGTATGAGAAAGGTATCGAATATTTGTCTTCTGTTTACATTTTGTCTGAGTGTGATTATTTTATCGGAGGGCGAACAGCCGGAACTTTGGGCGTATATTTTATGTCGAAAGGATTTAAGTATAATTTTTTGTGGAATTTAGGTTATTATCCTTTTAAATAATTATAATGTATTATGAACCAGGGGGATATATTTATAGCGGGGCCTTGTGTGATAGAATCATCTGATGTTTTAGATGAAGTTGCTCGTAACTTGGTATATTTAAATAAGAAGTATGAAATAAACATCATATTTAAATCATCTTTTGATAAAGCGAACAGAACTTCTATATATTCCTATCGGGGGCCAGGGTTAGATCGCGGATTACAAATGTTGTCGGATATAAAATCGAAATATGGACTTTTTTTATTAACGGATATTCATGAATCTTCTCAGGCAGGTACGATTGGAGAAGTCGTCGATGTATTACAAATACCAGCGTTTCTCTGTCGGCAAACCGATTTATTGGTTGCTGCAGCTAATACCGGTAAAATCGTAAATATTAAGAAAGCTCAATTCCTGTCAGGTCTTGATATGAAATATCCGGTGGAGAAAGTAAAAGAAGCCGGAAATGGAAAAATTTGGCTCACAGAACGCGGAAATGTTTACGGATATAATAATTTAGTCGTCGATTTTCGCAATATAACTGATATGAAAAATTTTACATCTGTTGTCATAATGGACTGTACTCATTCCGTACAACGTCCAGGAGCTGCAGATGGTAAAACGGGTGGTAATAGAGAATTTATACCGGCAATGGCACTAGCAGCTAAAGCTTTTGGTGCTACTGGATACTTTTTTGAAGTTCACCCTGATCCTGAAGTTGCTAAGAGCGATGGCCCCAATATGCTATATTTAAAAGATCTGGAACTGGTAATAAAATCTTTATTATGAATAGCAGGATAAGAGAATATGCAATTCAATGTTTTCGGGATGAAGCGCAAGCGATACTTGACTTGATTCCTTCATTAACAGATGATTTCGATAAGGCAGTCAACCTTATTTATCAATGTACAGGGAAGCTCATTGTTACTGGAGTTGGAAAGTCAGGACATTGTGGAGCAAAAATTGCTGCTACTTTTGCAAGTACTGGAACCCCTTCATTTTTTATTAATCCGTTAGATGCTTTTCATGGTGATTTAGGCATGCTATCATCAAATGATATCGTTTTGTCTATATCAAACTCAGGACAAACAGATGAGTTATTACGTCTCATACCACATTTAATTGAAAGAAAGATACCTTTAATAGGAATGTCTGGTAACCCGAGTTCCCTTTTGGCTCAATATTCAAATTGTCATTTAAACATTGCAGTAAAAAAAGAGGCATGCCCGTTAAATCTAGCCCCAACATCTTCAACAACAGTAACACTTGCTATGGGAGATGCTCTTGCTGGTGCATTGATTGAATTACGAGGTTTTAAGTCTAATGATTTTGCACTGTTCCATCCAGGAGGAAGTTTAGGAAAAAGATTGTTGACCCGTGTGAAAGATGTTATGCATGATCATGATTTACCTATTGTTTCTCCAGATACTAAAATAAGCGATGCGATCATTGTGATTAGTAAAGCAAAACTGGGAGTGGCGGTTGTCATAGAAAATGAATTGATAAAAGGTGTGATAACAGACGGAGATGTTCGTCGTGCTATGCAATATAGAAAAGACAAATTTTTTACATTGACTGTTTCCCAAATAATGAACGTTAATCCGAAGCTAATAAAAGAAACTGCAAAGTTATCCGAAGCTGAAGCTTTATTGAAACAAAATAATATTCATTCTTTGATTATAATAAATGATAATAACCGATTGACTGGAATCATTGATTCATTTAATTGTATATAATTATGAATAATAATCAATGGATTGGTTAGATTGATATTTGTAAAGGAATTGGCATTTTTGTTTGTAATCTATGTTTTTATGGAATGAGATAATTATAAATCAGTTCTATTTAAAGGTTTTATTAAGCAGAATTCTATAAATAGTATGACTGTGCATGGGCAATGACGTAGAAAGTATGCTATCCTGAGATGCTGGAGAATAATGATTTAACTTGACTTATTATCCCTTTAGGAACAAGGAGACAACTCTCTATTCTTTCTTATTCCCTTACTAAATGATTGAAAATAAGGGAGGAAGGGTTTGTAGATATGACTAATCTGGGCCTATTAAGAGAATTGTAAATAGTAGTTAATTCAATACTGACTGATTGATTATATATCTTTGTAATTAGCATACTTTTCATATCACTATTTGTGCTTGTTTGTTGTATTTTGTAATCGTTTAAAAAAAATAATTCTATTTTAATGAAGACAGTAGCATTTATTCCTATTCGATTGAATAGTAAACGAGTAATCGGAAAGAATCTTAAATTATTAGGTGGAAAGCCAATGATGAGTTATATCTTAGATACATTGTCAAAAATAAATAAAATAGACGAAGTATATGCATACTGCAGTTCTGAAGATATTAAAGAACACTTGCCGAAGGATGTTAAATTCCTGAAAAGGAGCGAATCTTTAGATTCGGATGAAACATTAGGGCAAGAAATATATGATGCTTTTTTAAAAGAAGTAAAAGCAGACATTTATATATTATCACATACTACATCTCCATTCATAAAAAAATCTACAATAGAAAATGCACTTGATAAGATCCTAAATGAAGAATATGATTCGGCATTTAGTGCTCAAAAATTTCAAACATTTGCATGGTATGAAGGAAAGCCGTTGAATTATAATTTGAAAGATATTCCTAGAACACAAACAATAGAACCTGTATATATAGAAACCAGTGCTTTTTTTATATTTAAACATGATATATGGACCATTCATCACCAACGGATTGGCTTTAATCCTTATATACAAGAGGTGGATGCTATAGAAGGGATTGATATTGATTATCCCGAAGATTTTGAATTTGCAGAGAAAATTATAAACGGCATTTGTTAATATTTTCAGATTATTAAATATGAAACATATTTTCTTAATACATTCACATACCTTATACTTGACATCATTAGCTACTATTGAATACTTGAAACTGAAAAAAGAAGATATAATATTTATCTATTCCAGATATTATAACACAATATTAAAAAATGATTTCCTAACAGTCGATATGAGCGAGGAAGCAGAGAACTGTTTTCATGCAGTATTAAGCTTTTCCAGGCGAAATTATTTGATAAATCATAAACTAAAAAATAATATAATAAGGAAAGTTGATACTTTTATTGACAAAAATGTGACTGATGTTTTTAATGTTTATGTTCCTCATCTTCAAAGTTTCATAAGTCAAATATTTGCTACTCATGAGAGATGCGTGGAATGTAATTTTGTTCAGGAAGGAGGACGTGTTATGTCAGAATTTGTAGTTAATAAGAATTGGTTGCCATTTCAATGGTACAATTTCCTCTTTTTGCGAAAAGAAAAGCGCATCTGGAAAAGTATCTGCTGGTTTCCTATGGAAAGTGTTCATTTTACAAAGCCAATTCGTGTTTATGCTATTGACAAGAAATTTTTTGGAGAATGGAATGGAGAAATTCATGTAATAAAATGGCCGGAATTACAAATTCCTTATACTATTGAAAGTCAATGTCCAATATTTGTTTATGAGGGAGCTGTAGAATTAGGACAAGTTGAAAAACATATTTATATGAATGCTGTTAAAAGACAGATAGAAAAATATCACCAAAAGAATAATTATGTGAAGTTTCATCCTATGCAAACAATTGAGGCAAAAAAGACGATAAAAAATTTTTTTATTCAAGAAGGAGTAGAGATGATGGAACTACCAATGGATGTTCCGTTCGAATTACTTTTAACATCGTACAAAAACCTTAAATTATATGGATTTGGAACATCTTTATTATTTTTTGCAAAGGCACTTGGTCATGAAATTGTGTCAGATGAAAAAGAACTCTTAAAATCTCATAAATATAGACAATACTACAAAAGGATTTTAGACTTATAGGTTTTTACAATATGAAATATCAATATTATTATCATGATAAAATTTCTAAGAGCATTTGTTCTTTTTTTATTCCCTTCTTTTTTATCAATTCCATTTTTACGTTTATTTGGATGTAAGATAAATGGAAAAGTTGGTTTTTCATGGGTTTATGTTAATACATTAACTATGGAGAAAGGTGCCTGTATAAAGCATTTTAATTTAATTGTTATTTCAAAGTTGTATATGAAAGAAAAGAGTCTGATTAGAAGAGGCAATATATTAAAGGGGTGTGGTGAAGTGATTCTTGGAGTAGCAAGTAAAATTAATCAATTTAACAAAGTAACAGCTGGAAGTGCCTATAAGTCTACTCTTTCTTTGGGGACTAATACAATTGTGGGTAGTAATCATCTTTTAGAATTAACTTCAAATGTTACAATTGGAGATTATTCAATACTTGCAGGTGCAGGGACCCAGATTTGGACTCATGGATTTTATTTTAGTAAAGCCCATCCCCCCAAGCGTTGGAGGGTTGACAGTGAGGTAATCATCAAGAAAAATGTTTATGTTGGAACACGATGTGTTATCACACCAGGAGTTGTTATACAAGATAATATAACTATTGGAGCTGGTTCTGTTATATCTAAAAATCTTGATCAACAAGGATTATATGTAAATCAACGTCTTCGTTTTATAGAATTTGATCCAGATGTTGCTATTCATAAATTTAAAAAAATAAATGATGATATTTATGAAAAATAATAGCAGCTTTAAAAAAAGAGATAGCCATATTTTTTACAATCCTTTTTAAAATGCATAGAATACAAATGAAAATTGCTTTAGTACAAGATTGGCTTACTGAATTAGGAGGTGCGGAGAAAGTATTTTCTGCTTTATACGAGTTGTATCCGGATGCTGATATTTATACATTAGTATATAATCCGAAAGTATTGAAGACATTGAATATTCCTGAAAATAAGGTCACAGCTTCTGCCATTCAAAGAATGCCTTTTTCCAAGTCAAAATATCGATATTATTTACCGCTTTTTACAAAGGCTATAGAGAGTTTTGATTTAAGCAAATATGATGTAATTATTTCCTCTTCTTCTTGTGTTTCCAAAGGAGTTTTGACACACAGCAATCAACTTCATATCTGCTATTGTCATTCTCCGGTACGTTATGGATGGGATTTGTATTTTCAATATTTGAATAATTCAATATTTAGCAAATTACCGATTATTTCATCATATATAAAATCTGTATTGCAAAAATTAAGAACATGGGATATTATTTCATCCAATAGAGTCGATTACTTTGTGAGTAATAGCAACTATATTAAAAAACGGATATTTAAGATCTATCGTCGGGAAGCAGTTACGATATATCCGCCGGTTTCCATTGATGATTTTGAACTTCCCGGAAAAAAAGATGATTTTTATTTGACTTGCTCCAGATTTGTTCCGTATAAAAGAATAGACTTGATAGTACGAGCTTTTTCTAAGATGCCGGATAAGAAATTGATTGTAATAGGTACCGGCCCGGAGTTGCCTGATATTCAGAAATTAAAA
>JGI24699J35502_11133761_pt1 | contig 14957 bp, 12 predicted proteins | sample TergutMp193P4_FD_35502 | JGI IMG/M metagenome (IMG submission 35502) | reverse complement strand
AAAATCGCAGGAAAGTTTAATTGCAAGTGATATTATTGAAAATTTAGGTCTTGCTTTCAAAAAAATTAGTTACTTTTGCAATCGAACTGAATAATTATGATACGTTATGAAACGAATAGGCATTTTCTTTTTTATTCTCTTTACGGTTAACTTCTTGAATGCACAAACCAAAGTTATAAAAATGAGTGCAACCAAAAGTACCGATTTCGGCGTAACCTATTTTTTACCCAAGACGGTTCTGACGGTACAGGCCGAGTACAGTAAAACCACTCAAAAAGCCGGTCCGTATGCCCGGTATGCCGAAAAATATTTGGGAGTCAAAGAACAATCCGTAGTTTTCGAAGATCGGGTTTTCTATACTTTGAACGCCATCCGGGTGGAAAGCAAAGGCATTGCCGATAAAGATGCTTCATACTTGGTCGAGTTTAAATCGAAAACAACATCCCCTTTTGTTTACCTCACGGAAGACGGTCTTATTTGCACGATCAATGCGGATTATATACCCGAATCCGTAAATAATAATAAAACGGCAACCGCTGCTAACGGGAAGGAATTGACATCGCTTTCCCAGTCGGTTTTTACGGAAGAATATTTGACTGCCGGTTCAATTACTAAAAAAGCTGAAGTCGCTGCCAAACAAATCTATAAATTGCGTGAGAGTCGAACGGATCTGCTCACCGGAAACGCCGACAACGCTCCTCGTGACGGCGAAGGAATGAAAATTGTCCTCGCTAACTTAGAAGCTCAAGAAAAAACGTTGATGGAACTGTTTACCGGAACGACAAGCGTTGAATCATTGGATTCTGAATTTGAAATAGAGCCGCTTACGAATATAGATAAGGAAATTTTATTCCGATTCTCAAAATATATCGGAGCAGTTGATAAGGACGATTTGAGCGGAAGTCCGGTTTATATTAACATCAAAAATCAAGAAAATACGGATACGCAAGAAATTGTTGATCCGAAACGGAAAGCAAAAGAAACACAGAGTATTGTATATAATGTTCCGGGGAAAGCGGAAGTAGAAGTATTCTATGGGGTAAACTCCATGTATAAAAACACCCTTCCGGTTGTTCAGTTCGGAAGCACGCAAATTCTTGCTTCATCCTTGTTTGACGACAAAAAAGTGCCGGTTAAGATTTATTTTTATCCCGAAACCGGAGCAATCAAGCAAATTATTCAATAACTCGATTTTTGCTCATTTTCTCGATTTTTGTGCAATTTTTCTTCAATTTCGCTTGCGGTTATTAAAAATACACTATTTTTGCAGTCGTATTTTAGTATAACTCTAAATAAAAAATAACAATGAGTCTGAGAATTATTGTATTGGCTAAACAAGTGCCGGATACGCGAAACGTGGGAAAAGACGCTATGAAAGCGGACGGAACGGTTAATCGCTCCGCCCTTGCGGCTATTTTCAATCCGGAAGACTTGAATGCCTTGGAACAGGCCTTGCGCTTGAAAGATCAATTTCCCGGTTCAACGGTAACCTTGTTAACTATGGGGCCTCCACGTGCGGCAGACATTATCCGGGAAGGATTATTTCGTGGAGCAGACGGAGGATATTTACTTACCGACCGCGTTTTTGCCGGAGCAGATACCTTGGCAACGAGCTATGCGTTACATAAAGCGATCCGGAAAATAGGGGATTTCGATTTAATCATTTCCGGTCGTCAAGCCATTGACGGCGACACTGCGCAAGTCGGTCCGCAAGTAGCTGAAAAATTGAATATTCCTCAAATCACTTATGCCGAAGAAATCCGGTCGGTCGAAGCCAGTAAGATTACAGTAAAACGGCGATTGGAGCGCGGAATTGAAATCGTGGAAGGAAGACTGCCTGTTTTAGTAACCGTAAACGGTTCGGCGCCGGCTTGTCGTCCGCGCAATGCCAAATTAATTCAGAAGTATAAATACGCGAAAACGACTTCCGAAAGGCAAGCCGATGACACCGTTTCTTTTCGCGGATATGATTCGTCCGATTATCTTCATTTGAAAGAATGGAGCGCTGCCGATGTGAATGCCGATGGGAAACAATGCGGCCTTTCCGGATCGCCTACCAAAGTAAAGAAAATTGAAAGCGTTGTTTTCCAAGCAAAAGAAAGTAAAACGCTTGATTCTTCCGATTCGCAAATTGAAACTTTGATAGTAGAATTAATTACAAACCATACGATCGGCTGATGAAAAAAATAGCGTATAAAAATTAACTGCTGTATGAATAATTTATATGTATATCTTGAAATAGAGAACGGAAAAGTAGAAGACGTCAGTCTTGAATTACTTACCAAAGGGCGAAAACTTGCCGATGAATTGCATTGCCAATTGGAAGCTGTCGCTATCGGTTATCAACTGCATAGCGTCGGCGAACAGGTATTTCCTTACGGAGCGGATGTGTTGCATATCTTTGACGATAAACGGTTGTATCCCTATACTTCGCTGCCCCATACTTCAATTTTGGTAAAACTTTTTCAGAGCGAAAAGCCGCAAATCGCTCTCATGGGCGCTACGAGTATCGGCAGGGATTTGGGACCTCGTGTTTCATCCGCTTTATGCAGCGGCTTGACGGCTGATTGTACGGCTTTGGAAATCGGAGACCATGAAGAAAAAGAGAAAACCTATACCAATCTTTTGTATCAAATACGTCCGGCTTTCGGCGGAAATATTGTAGCAACGATTGTTAATCCGAACAATCGTCCGCAAATGGCAACGGTTCGCGAAGGCGTAATGAAAAAAGAAATTTTGAATCTCGGTTACAAAGGAAAAACGGTTACGCATGACGTGAATCAATACGTTTCCGACACTGATTTTGTTATAAGCATTATTGATCGCCATATCGAATCTTCCAAAGTAAACATAAAAAACGCAGCAATCGTTGTTTCCGGCGGTTACGGAATGGGATCGAAAGAAAACTTCAGTTTGATTTATGACTTGGCAAATACGCTCGGAGGAGAAGTCGGCGCGTCTCGCGCTGCAGTTGATGCCGGATTCGCCGAACATGAACGTCAAATCGGACAAACCGGCGTTACCGTTCGTCCCAAATTGTATGTTGCTTGCGGAATTTCGGGTCAAATTCAGCACATTGCAGGAATGCAAGAGTCGGCGATTATTATTGCCGTCAACAATGATCCCAACGCTCCGATTAACGCTATAGCCGATTATGTAATTACAGGAGATGTGGAAACGGTTATTCCTAAGATGATTAAGTATTATAAAAAGAACAGCAAATAGAAGAATATCGGTAAAAATACCGATATTGTGAGTTTATCGGTATTTTTACCGATAAATTGGATATATCGGTAAAAATACCGATATTTGCGGTATGAATAAAGCAACAATATCTTCCGACATAGTTTCCTCGACCTCTTTGAATGTGGAACAGCGGTTAATTCTGGAGCGGGAATTGGTGAAATTGTTGCGTATTTTAAAACAGAATTTAGGCTCTAAAGCATTCTTTGGACGATTAATCAAAGGCGATTATATCGAATGTGTATTGGATAATCCCAAATTAGCTTTAAGAGTCGCTTTGATAATAAAATCGTTCGTAAAATCGTTAAATATTCAAGTAAATAAAAAGACAAATAAAAAAATACAAGATTTTAAAGAATATGGGATTCGTATTGCAGTTGGAGTCGGTGAATTATCTATTTTAAATAAGAAAAAAGGGATTATAGACGGGGAGGCTATTTATTTGTCCGGACGCGCCATCAACGAGATGACTTCTTCGGATAAAAAAATTAGAGATACATTGGTTTTCAGAAGCGGTCGAGAAAATTGGAATGACGCCTTTACACCTTTATTCAGCCTTTTGGATGTATTATTTGCCGAGTCAACGCGAGCGCAAAGTGAAATTGTTTTTTATAAGCTTTTGGACAAATCGGAGAAAGAAATATCCGAAATACTAAAAAAAAGCCAATCAACTATCAATCAACATTCAACAGCCGTCGGATGGTATGCTGTTGATCGGGCGGTGAAATATTTTGAGAACCAAATTAATTAACTTTGATATGATTACGTTATTATTTCTTCAATTTACGGCTCATTTGTTAGCCGATTTTACTTTCCAATCGCAAAAGTGGTGTAACTTAAAAGAAAATGGGGGATTTTCAAAAATCCACATTTACCACGCGATGATTGTTTTTGTTTGTTCCTGGGTATTATCCTTTTCTTTTTCTTTTTGGTGGGCGGCTTTGTTGATAACATTGTTCCATTTGATTGTGGATTTGATGAAAGGTTATTTGTTTGAAAAAAAAACTTGGAAAAACAAGCTCTTTTTCATTGATCAAACGTTACACTTGGCAATGATTACCGGCATGGTATATTGGTTTTCAAGAAATCAACGACTTGATTTTCCTTTTTTTATTCCAATCAATTGTATTTTTATCATTTTTGCACTGATTGCATGCACAAAACCGGCAAATATTTTTGTCAGAAAATTTATAGAAGCGAACGACATCCTTCCCATGCAAGGGAATACTTTGTTAAAAGCAGGTAGAATAATCGGCTCTCTGGAACGGGTTATTTCGTTTATTTTGATTGCATTTAATCAATTTGCGGCTGTCGGATTTATTATTACGGCAAAATCAATTCTACGTTACAGAGATCCGGATACGGCAAAAACAGAGTATGTGTTAATCGGCTCTTTATTGAGCTTCGGAATCGCAATCTTTTTTGGGATTGCTTATCAATTAATTCTTTAAATAAACAATTTAAATTAAATACTAATGGCTAATTTTTATTTGGACAATCCGACTTTACTCTATCATTTGCGTCATCCGCTGATGAAACGTATCGTGGAGTTAAAGGAACGGAATTATGCGGAAAAGGACTTATTTGATTATGCGCCTTTCAATTATGAAGATGCTTCAGACAGTTATACAAAAGTAATGGAAATTGCAGGCGAAGCGCTTGGCGAAGTGGTTGCGCCCAATGCCGAAGCGGTTGATGCAACCGGTCCGAAAGTGGTGAACAATCGGGTGGTTTATGCTCCGGAAACTGCCGAGAATCTTAAAGTTATTACACAAGCCGGATTGATGGGCCTTACTATGCCTCGTCGTTATGGCGGACTGAATTTTCCGATGGTTACATTCATTATGGTTTCTGAAATGGCTGCCCGCGCCGATGCCGGTTTTTGTAACCTTTGGGCTTTGCAGGACTGTGCCGAAACCCTGTATGCGTTCGGCGATGAAGCGCAATGGAATCAATTCATTCCTCGCGTTTGCGCCGGTGAAACCATGTCAATGGATTTAACCGAGCCGGATGCCGGTTCTGACCTGCAAGCCGTAATGTTGAAGGCGACTTACGATGAGGCCGATGATTGCTGGCGATTGAACGGTGTGAAACGGTTCATTACCAATGGCGACGCAGATATTCATCTCGTGCTTGCACGCTCGGAAGAAGGAACAAAAGATGCTCGCGGACTTTCAATGTTTATTTACGATAAACGCGACGGCGGCGTAAACGTTCGCCGTATTGAAAATAAAATGGGTATCAAAGGATCGCCTACCTGTGAATTGGTATTCAAAAATGCGAAAGCGCAATTGTGCGGTTCTCGCCGATTGGGTCTGATTAAATACGTTATGTCGCTGATGAACGGCGCCCGGCTGGGCATTATGGCGCAAGCGACCGGCATATCGGAAGCGGCATACCGTGAAGCGGTCCTTTATGCCAAGGACCGGAAACAATTCGGAAAAGCTATCGTTGAGTTTCCGGCTGTTTATGAAATGATTGCCAATATTAAGGCTAAATTGGACGGTTCACGTGCGATTCTCTACGAAACCACTCGTTTTGTTGATATTTATAAAACGTTGGAAGACATTGAAAAAGAGCGTAAATTGGATGCGGAAGAAAAAGAGGAATTGAAGAAATACAAAAAACTTGCCGATGCTTTCACTCCGTTGGGCAAAGCCTTTACTACCGAATATGCCAATCAAAATACATACGATTGTATTCAAATTCACGGAGGATCGGGCTTTATGAAAGATTATCCTTGCGAACGTTATTATCGCGATGCCCGGATTACCAATATCTACGAAGGAACGACCCAGTTGCAGATAGTAGCCGCTATTCGCCACGTTTTTACGGGGACTTATCTTGCTCAAATGAAAGCGTATCAAGAAGAAGCGCTAAATCCCGAATTAGACGGATTGAAAGCTCGTTTGGCTCATCTGGTTGAAATCTACGAGCAATTAGCGCAGAAAGTAGCCGATACCAAAGACAACGAATACATTGATTTTCACGCACGCCGGTTGGTCGAGTGCGCCGGACATATCTGTATCGGTTATTTGTTGCTGTCGGACGCTAACCGGATGCCGGAAATGTTCAGATGTTCGGCGGAAGTGTATATCAACTACGGTGAAGCGGAAGTGAAAAAAATCCGAGAATTTATTGAACGGGTTCCGATTGAAAGCCTTCAATATTATAAGTGATTATAAAAATCATTTGTCATGGCGGATCAAGTCCGCCATGACAAAATGTGATTGAACCCTGCCTCTTTTTTTATTGAGCGGAGAATGTATTTGCATACGTGTTTTTATCGGAAAGAACTTCTATTGCCTTTTTTAAATCGCTATCGTCTCGTAAAGAATAGATTTTTTCGCCTTTCGCATAATAGTATTGTTTCATAATTTCTCCGGCTAACCGATCGGAAAGTATATCCTTGTGCAGGTCCAAATCCCGGTTCAAATCCGGTTTTAATTTGTTTTCCAACGCGGTAAATTCTTCGGAAGCAGACGCAAAATAACCTTCAAATGTCATGATTTCCTTTAAAGTATCCAATGCTTTTTCACTTTGCCGGTCATAATTAAAATCTTTCGATCGGACAAACGCTTTAAATGCTTCATAATCTTCATCCGATAAAACAAATTGCTCCGGAGGAGCTATTTGCGGATGCTTGGTTCGCCATGAGGTTACAAAATCAAAGAACAAATTATCACTTTCCATGTAATAAACGATGGTCGGTACTTTTTTCTCTTCCGTAACAAAATCGGGAGTGATTCCGCCGCCGTCACGCACCGAACGACCCTTGGAGGTATGAAAAACAGAAGTCAGACTGTCCGGAATAGACGAAATACTGCCATCTTCATTTCGATGTGAATAATCAATGGCTTGAATATTTCGTCCGCTGGGAATGTAGTATTTGGCGGTGGTCACTTTCAGACTTCCGTCGTAAGGCAACGGACGCGGCGATTGTACCAGTCCTTTCCCAAACGTTCGAGTTCCTATAATCACCGCTCTATCCAAATCTTGAAGAGTTCCGGCTAAAATTTCGGAAGCGGAAGCGGACATTCGATTTACTAAAATCGCCAAAGGTATATCCGGAGCAATCGGTTGTTGCGTAGCGCGAAACGTGCGATCCAATTGACGAAATTTCCCTTTCATAGTCAGTAACAGTTCGCCTTTCGGGAGAAAATAATTCAGAATCTCGAGACAATCCTCCACCACTCCGCCGCCGTTGTCGCGAACATCAATGATCAAGGCTTCAATTCCCTTGTTTGTCTTCAAATCATCAAATGCCTCTTTTACGCTTGAAGCCGAATGAGTCGTGAAATCCGACAGATAGATGTACCCTATATTTCCGGGTAATACGCCGTAGTATATCACCGGATTAATTTGTAATCGTTTGCGTTCGACTACTATTTCTCTCGGTTTATCTTCGCCGACTCTTCGGAATTTAATTTTCACTTTCGTATTCGGTTGACCTTTTAAATGTTCACTGGCATAAGACGCGTCTTTTCCGGTCAAATCAACACCGTCAATTTCCAATAATACGTCTCCGGCTTGAAGCCCGGCAAGGGCGGCAGGCATTCCTTCGTAAGGCTCCGTGATGGTTATATTTCCGGTTCCGGAACCGATCAAAGCGCCGATTCCTCCGTATTCGCCGGTCGTTTGTACCTCGAATTTCGACATATCTTCTTCCGGAATAAATTCGGTATAAGGGTCTAAACGGCGCAGCATAAATGTAATGTTATCTTGAACCGTTTTTTTGACATCAATGGAATCCACGTAAAACATATTCAATTCTTTGAATAAAGCATTGTAAATATCCAAGTATTTAGCAATATCAAAATGCGCTTTTTCCGAAAGTTGCGCTTGACCGGAAAAGGAAATAAACGTCCCTGCGATTATCAATCCCGCAATTTTTATTTTTAAGTCGGTAAATATTTGTTTCATATCTTTTCTTTTGTCTGTAAAATCAAGTACTTTTCTTAATTATTATTGTATTCATTTTCCAAAATCGCTTTTGTTTTTTTCCGAATTTCCGTCCAAGTTTCTTCCGGTAATTTTGTGCCTATCACTCGAATGATATAATAGGAAAGCAAAGTTCCTAATTTAGCGCATTTCTTCGGATTCACTCCGTTGATCATCCCGTAAAAATAGCCGGCTGCATAATAATCTCCGGCTGCCGTGGTATCCAAAGGCTTAACTTTTTTGTAAATAGGAACATGGACAAGTAAATCTTTTTGCTTTACCCGGGAGCCGTTTGCTCCTCTTTTTATGATAACTGTCGAGACCTTTTCGGCTATTTCATGAATGGCTGCTTCGGCCGATTTTCCGGTCAATGTCATCGCTTCTTCTTCATTGGCAAACAGGATGTCAACATAGCGATCAATCAAACTTTGAATAAATTCCCGGTCGGAAGCCACCACATTATAGCTTGCTAAATCCAAGATTACAGTCATTTGAAGCGATTTCGCCATTGATAAAGCGGTTTCTATTAATTCGTGATTTTGAACCAAATAACCTTCAATATAAAGATGCGTATATTGTTCAAACAGGGTTAGGGATAAATCATCTTTTCGCATATCGGCGGCAGCGCCTAAGTAAGTGCAAAATGTACGTTCACCGTCCGGCGTAATCAAAGTAATTGCGGTTCCGGAAAGCGTATTTTCTTGAATCAAATGTAATTCTATTTCCGAATCGGTCATTTCTTTCAAGTAAAAACGGCCATATACGTCATTGCCTGCTTTTCCCATAAAACCGACCGGTTCGCCCAGATGTTTCAACGCTAAAGTTGTATTGCTTACGGAACCGCCGGTTGTTTGTGAAATCGGAAAGCTTTTGATTTTTTCGAAAATCATTTTTCGTTTTTCGGCATCAATCAGATTCATACTTCCTTTTTCCACACCCAATTCACACAATAAATTTTCATCCGGCAGCTTTACGAGAACATCTACCAGCGCATTTCCTATTCCAAGTATTTTCATTGGCGTCGCTTAAATTTTCTGCAAAGATATTGCATATTTGGAAAATTACCATTACTTTTGTGCGCATTTACAAAAAATGGTGAAAATTTCTTCCTTAGCTCAGTCGGTTAGAGCATCTGACTGTTAATCAGAGGGTCCTTGGTTCAAGTCCAAGAGGGAGAGCACATAAAGTTGATATTAAGGAAATTCTTCCTTAGCTCAGTCGGTTAGAGCATCTGACTGTTAATCAGAGGGTCCTTGGTTCAAGTCCAAGAGGGAGAGCGAGGAGCAGTAGCAAGTGATTTGTCGCTGCTTTCTTGTTTTAAATAGTCGAGGTTTATTTCGTAAGAAATAATCCGATGGGGCAATCACCAAACAGAGTCGGTTTACAAAAAAACGAATCTGCCGACGGGTAATCCAAGTATTTCTTGTACCTTTGCCGTACTTATTTTAAATGAGCGAAAGCAAAACAATTATGCTTGAAAAAATTATTATTCTTGATTTCGGTTCTCAAACCACTCAGTTAATTGCCCGTCGTTTACGGGAATTAAATGTCTATTGCGAAATTGTTCCTTATAACCGGTTTCCGGAAACAGACGAACAAATTATCGGCGTTATTTTGTCGGGAAGTCCTTTTTCGGTGAATGATCCCGAAGCTTTCAAACCGGATTTATCATCCATACGGGGAAAATATCCGGTGCTGGGAATTTGTTACGGAGCGCAATACTTGGCTTATTCCTGCGGAGGAAAAGTCGAGAAAGGCGATTCGCGAGAATACGGTCGCGCCCGTTTGAATCCGACCGATCCGACCGACCGGTTAATGGCAAATATTCCAAATCATTCGCAAGTGTGGATGTCGCATGGAGATACGATTACCGGACTTCCGGCCGGATTTCATGTCATTGCCAAAACCGAGGATGTTCAAGCCGCTGCATTTCACGTTGAAAACGAAGAAACGTGGGGCGTCCAATTTCATCCGGAAGTTTTTCATACGGAAATCGGAACAATCGTATTAAATAATTTTTTGCAAATTTGTAATGCTGAAAAAAACTGGACGCCGGCTTCTTTTATTCACGATACCATTGAAACATTAAAAAACCAACTGGGCGATGATAAGGTGATTCTGGCGCTTTCGGGCGGCGTGGATTCTTCGGTTTGCGCTGTTCTCTTGAATCGAGCCATCGGGAAAAATTTGACATGTATCTTTGTGGATCACGGACTTTTGCGAAAAAATGAGTTTGAGACGGTGCTCGAAGACTATAAGCAGTTCGGATTAAATGTATTGGGAATTGATGCCAAAGACTATTTTTACAAAGCGTTGGAAGGAGTGGAAGATCCCGAACAAAAACGAAAAATTATCGGTAAAGCGTTTATTGATATTTTTAACCGTGAAGCTCAAAAATTGCAAAATATACGTTGGCTGGGGCAAGGCACTATTTATCCCGATGTGATTGAATCGCTTTCGATTACGGGAACGACCATCAAATCGCATCACAACGTGGGCGGACTTCCGGAAAAAATGCACTTGAAATTGGTAGAACCGCTTCGTTTGTTATTTAAAGATGAAGTCCGAAAAGTCGGGCATGAATTGGGTATGCCAGAGCATTTCATTATGCGTCACCCGTTTCCGGGACCGGGCTTGGGAGTGAGAATATTAGGCGCGATTACGCCGGAAAAAGTTCATATTCTTCAAGAAGCCGACGCAATATTTATTTCCGAACTGAAAGACCGGGGTTTATACGATAAAGTATGGCAAGCCTTTGTAGTCTTGCTACCCGTCAGGTCGGTAGGCGTAATGGGAGACGAGCGGACGTATGAAAATGCCGTAGCCTTACGCGCGGTTAATTCGACCGATGCGATGACTGCCGATTGGGCGCATCTTCCCTATGATTTCCTTGCCAAAGTTTCGAACGAAATCATTAATAAAGTGCGCGGCGTGAATCGCGTAGTGTATGACATCAGTTCTAAGCCGCCCGCAACAATCGAATGGGAATAAAAACCAACTACCGAAGTAGCGTGTATAAGTGAAATTATTAATTTCATTCATCGCCAAACCCCTATTGTTAACGGCTGACACGCACTTGATTTATAAACTGTATTATTTTTTCTGTATATTCTTCGTCTTCTTTTGGATTAAGAAAACTCTTTGTTATAAAATGTATATCCCCGTTTCGTATAAAAGTTTCCACATGTGATGGCGCGTGTTGAAGTAATCTTTCAAAACTTTTATAAGGAATTTGAGAATCATCCTTGCTATGCATTAAGAGAGCAGGCCTATCGCCTAACTTCTCAATTTCTTTTTTGGGTTTTATTGAGTAGCTGTCAGCGCCAAATTTAAGAAATGTTACCAAAGAAACAAAAGGTTTTTCTATACTTGCTATTATCTTAGGCGTAGATAAAGACATGTTATCGCAGAACACATCTTCCCAAGATGAAAAGGCTGACAAACTTATCAATCCGTCAATATCGTCAATTTCTCCTATAGCGTTTATGGCTGTTGCAGCGCCCATAGATAATCCAAAAACAATGATTGGGGCATTGTCGTACAAAGGCTTTTCTTTTATGTGTTTTACAATGGCTTTTACATCAAGCCATTCTTTATAACCCAAGCATATTTTATTTCCTTCACTTTCTCCATGCGCCCGCATATCAAGCATAATAGTTGCATAATTATGCTCCTTAAAAAGTTGAGCATGACCAAAATATACTGTTACAGAAGGATTTTGAATACCCGACAAACAAATAATCACTGCTTTGGGGGTATCCACTGTAACTTCGTATGCTGAGATATTTAATCCATCTTCTGTTTTTACGAAAAAATGCTCCGCATTAAGGTTAAATTCCTCTGCCTTCCATGTTTCATTAAAGTTTACATGCGTATTAAGAGATTTCATCACAACGAAAGGTATCGCTATCAATGCGCCAATACTCAATAATAGAAATCCAATGATTATCCCTATTAGAATTTTTTTTTTTCTTTTTTTCATGTTTTTTTCTTTTGCTTTATCATTATACCTTAATATCAATGTGTCAATTCTAAAGACCGTTGCAAAAGTAATTTATTTTTTGAAATTAACAACGCAAACACTATTTTTATTTAAACATATTTTTGAACCGTTGCTAAGTATTTTTTTCAATAAAATAATTACTTTTGCATGGAAATTGAATGACATAAATGATCGCTATATGAACATAAAAAAGTATGGGCAGTGGCAACGCTTCTTTTTCATACTTGCTTTTTGCTTGATTTTTTCCGCATGTAAAAAAGAAAACTCGTATTACAAGACATCGGGGGAAGTCTTTAAAACGAGTTTTCACATCCAATATAAACACAATCGGCTGTTGGATAAAGAAATTCGGGAATGTTTCGATCAGTTCGATTTGTCGTTGAATCCTTTCAATCGGGAATCAATTATTTATAAAGTAAATAACAATGAACCGGTTGAAGCGGACGATTGGTTTATTGCTGTTTTTAACAAAGCAATGGAGATTTCGGAAATTTCGGAAGGAACGTATGATATTACCTGTTCTCCGTTTATTAATCTCTGGGGATTCGGTTTCCAAAGAGTGGATAAAGGAACGAATTTGCAACATACGATTGATAGTCTGAAACAATTTGTCGGCTATCGGAAAGTGCGCTTGGAAGGTCGGAAAGTAATCAAAGACGATAAACGTCTCCAACTCAATGCCTCGTCCATTGCCAAGGGGTACGCTTGCGACGTGATTGCGAAATTATTGGAATCCCAAGGGATAACCGATTATTTGGTCGAAATAGGCGGTGAAATTCATGCGAAAGGGAAAAATCCGTCGGGACGTTGTTGGCGAATTGAAATTTCTAAACCGATTGACGACGCAAGCGGTCAAATGAATGAACGAATGGAGGTAGTCGAATTATGCGATAAATCTTTGGCCACTTCCGGAAATTACCGCAATTTCTATGTGAAAGACGGGAAAAAATATGCGCATACCATCAATGCCGTAACCGGTTATCCGGCTGAGTCCGACATTTTGAGCGCTTCGGTGATTTGTTCGGATTGTATGACCGCCGACGCTTTCGCTACGGCTTTTATGACTAAAACTGTGGATAATGCGGTTATTCTCGGCGACCGGATACCGGGTTTGGATTATCTTTTTATTTATACGGATGAAAACGGAAATTTGTTGGAAAAGGAATCGTTGAATATGGATAAATACTTGATTAAATAAAGGGAACAATTGTAATGACTTACGACGAAACCCTCGAATATCTCTACCAATCCGCTCCGATGTTTCAGCAGGTCGGGAGCAGCGCCTATAAAGAAGGCATGGAAAATTCGTTCTTGATTGACAAGCATTTAAACTACCCGCATACCCGATACAAAACCATTCACGTCGCCGGAACCAACGGCAAAGGCTCGACATCTCATCTGTTGGCTTCGGTTTTACAGGAAGCCGGATACAAAACGGGACTTTATACTTCACCCCATTTATTGGATTTCAGAGAAAGGATTAAAGTCAACGGCGAAATGATTGACAAGGCATTTGTGGTTGACTTTATCGAACGCCACCGAGCTTTTTTTGAATCCGTTCAACCTTCTTTCTTTGAATTAACTACCGGTATGGCTTTCGCTTATTTTGCCGAACAACAAGTGGATGTGGCGGTTATTGAAGTGGGTCTGGGCGGTCGGTTGGACTGTACGAATGTCATTACTCCGGTCATAAGCATAATTACCAATATCAGTTTCGATCATATACAGTTGCTGGGTAATACCTTGACGGCAATCGCCAAGGAAAAAGCCGGTATCATTAAGCCCGATGTTCCGGTGGTAATCGGGGAAGCGAAAGGAGAAGTGGAAGATTTTTTTAAAGGTCTTAGCAGTTTGAACAATCTTATAATTTTTGCTCAAGAACAAAAAAACATACTTTCGGCAAAACTTCTGCCGTCCGGCTGTTGGGAATTTGAAACTCCGGATTATCCCGGTTTGGTATGCGAATTAGGCGGTTGGACGCAGGAGAAAAACGCGGCCACCGTGTTGTGTGCGATTAATATATTAAAAAAAAGTATTTTTTCCCTTTCGTCCGAAGCTGTTTATCGAGGTTTTCGCTATGTGGTTGAAAATACCGGATTGATGGGACGCTGGCAAATAGTCGGTCAATGTCCGAAAATCGTGTTGGACACCGGGCATAACGTTGCCGGAATCGAGTACATTGTACGGCAATTGCAATCGGAAAAATACGACCGTTTACATATCGTTTTCGGTATGGTGAACGATAAAGACATCACTTCCGTACTCCGGCTTTTACCGCAAGAAGCGGAGTATTATTTCACTCAAGCGAGTATTCCGCGTGCGCTGGATGCGCATCTGTTGGCAAAACAGGCTATGGAATTTGATCTGAAAGGCAAAGTATATCCTACGGTGAACGAAGCTTTTTCGGCTGCAAAACGCCAAGCTGCGGAAAAAGATTTTATCTTTGTGGGCGGAAGCACGTTTGTCGTAGCGGATGCGTTAAAAATTATGAATTATGAATTATGAATTATTAGTTAGAAATTGATGAGCATAAGAGATTCAAAAACAAAAAGATGGGCTGTATTGGCATTGGTTTCGGTAACCATGCTTTGCGCCTATTATTTAACGGATGCTTTGGCTCCGCTGGAAGCGCGATTGGAAATTGCTTTGAATTGGAGCGCTTCCGATTATGGATGGTACACGGGAGCTTACGGATGGTTCAATGTCTTTTTGCTTATGCTGGTATTCAGCGGTATGATATTGGACAAAATGGGCGTTCGTTTTACCGGAT
>JGI24699J35502_11133762_pt1 | contig 14997 bp, 13 predicted proteins | sample TergutMp193P4_FD_35502 | JGI IMG/M metagenome (IMG submission 35502) | reverse complement strand
CCCCTTGTTCGGCATCGCGAATCAGTTGCTCGCCGCCATCGCCCTCACCCTGGTGTTCACAGTCCTGATGAAGAAAGGTCTCTTCAAATGGGCCTGGATCGCGGCGGTCCCCCTCTTGTGGGATCTGGTGGTCACCATGACGGCCAGCGTCTACAAGATCTTCTCGGCCAACCCGGTCATCGGTTATTGGGCCCAGCACACACGCTACGTCAATGCCCATGATCTCGGCACGGTGAACGCCGATGGGGTGGTCCAATGGAATGGGGCCGGGTTTGGAAGCATGGACTCCGTCACCGCCGTCATCCGCAACACCGCTATACAAGGGACGTTGTCCATCATCTTCGCTGTTCTCGTGTTGATTGTGTTCATTGTCGGTGTGGTGGTCTCCATCAAGTCGGTGGTGGCCGGCGGCCTTCCCACAACCGAGGAACCCGACCAGCCCTCCCACATGTTCGCCCCTGCCGCCCTCTTCGCCACCAAGGAAGAGAAGGCCCTTGCCAAACAGTGGAATGACTACGAAAAAACCCATCCTGAGCACAAGCCGGAATCCAACGTCGAAATCGAGGAAAAAGACGAGGAACTCATCCACTGATTGTTCATTCCGCTCTACACTCCACAGATCAAGCATCTCTGAAGAGAGTGCTTGACGATGGAATTCCGATATGGTCGAAAATCGGTACAGACGAGGACGACGAGGACGATGAGCAGCGCGACCTCGTGATGGGGTGATTCTTCGCCCGGTCAGCCCACCAGGGCTCGGCGGAGGGTGTCGAGACCCAGGCTGCCCAGGTTGAGGGCTCGGGCGTGGAAGGACTTCAGGTCGAACCCCGATCCCTCGTGGGCACGGGCCTGCTCGCGGATCTCGGTCCAGACCCTTTGCCCGATTTTGTACGAGGGGGCTTGACCGGGCCAACCGAAGTAGCGGAGGACTTCGAAGCGGGCGACGGACGGGTCCATGGCCACGTGGGCGTTGAAGTACGACAGAGCCTTCTCGAAGGTCCATTCTTTCCCGCCGATCTCGGATGGGGGAGCGAAACCGCAATGAAGACCGATGTCGATGACGACCCGGACCGCTCTCATGGCTTGACCGTCGAGCATTCCCAGCATCATGGCCGGATCTTCCAGATATCCCAGGTCGGCCATCAGCTGTTCGGCGTAGAGGGCCCAGCCCTCGCCATGGCCGGAGACCCAAATCCCGGCCCGCCGCCACTTGTTGAGGGCGTCCTTGTTGGCCACGGCCGCTGAGATCTGGAGGTGGTGGCCGGGCACTCCCTCGTGATAGACCGTTGTCAGTTCCCGCCAGGTGGAGAAAGAGGTCTGGTCCTCAGGCACCGACCACCACATGCGCCCCGGCCGGGAGAAATCGTCGGAGGGTTCGGTGTAGTAGATCCCGCCGTCGTGGGTGGGCGCGATCATGGCTTCGATGCGCCGAGCCGGGGCGGGAATATCGAAGTGGGCCCCGTCCAACTCCGCGATGGCCTCATTCGCGCGGGCCTGCATCCAGGCCTGCATGGCATCCGGTCCATGGAGGAGGTACGCCGGATCCTCGTCCAGCGACTTCTTGGTCTCGGCGACACTGAGCCCGGGACGCAGTTTGGCGCAGATCTCAGTCTGGCGAGCCTCGATTTCGGCCACCTGCTCCAACCCCCATCGGTACGTCTCGGCGAAATCCACCGTCGTACCCAGGAAGGAGCGAGACGCCAGCGCGTACCGGGATTGGCCCACGCCGTCCTCAACCATTCCCAGGGGCCGTACCCTGTCACGAAGGGTTTGGACAGCCCCGGCGTACGCATGTTGTGCGATCGAAATCCCATTCGCCAGCCGGTCTCGGGTGACTGCGGTGACCTCTGATTCGCCGGCCCGATCGATGAGGGAATCGAAGAAGCCCCCTTGTTCGATCCAGCCTTCGCACTGTTCGGCCAGGGCGTCGACCTGGCGGACGGCGGGCCGTATCCCCATCTCGATCCCGGCGAACTGGGATTCGAACCAGCCGTCGATGGCTGCCGGGACGGCGCGAAGTCTGCGCGCGATGGTGTCCCAATTCTCGTCTGTGTCCATATCCATGAGGTCGAAAACCTCGCGGATGGAGTGCAATCCAGAGGCGATGTTGGAGATGTCCATCAGGTCCGCACCCGTCATGTGAGACTGGTCGGCCAACTCCAGACGCTCCCTCAAAGCTGAAGCTGTGACGGCGTCGGTCTCGTCGCCGACGGGAGCAGTCTCCAGCGCAGTCAGTGTGGACAGAACCAATGCATGGTGCATGTCCAGACCGTGGGGACTCAGATCGTCCAACTCGTCCTGACATTCGTCCATGCCCAGGGACGTCATCCAGATGGGGCTGAGGAGGGCTTCGGTGTCGAAATGACGGTCTGCGAGATCGTCCATCGCGCTGTGTCTGATCATGGTTCCAGCTTACTCGGATGAAGGATGTCACCCTGGCGGAGGCGGGACGACAATGACGGCTCAGCGAAGGTCCAGGACGGCCCCCTCGGCCATTGACATGGCTTCTTGGTAGTAGTCCATGAGCTGGGCGCAGATGGCCGGCCAGGTACGAGTGGAGGTGAAATCCCGCGCGGCGACGGAGAATCTGTGTCTCAACCCGGGGTCAGCGGCAAGTTTCTCCACGTAACCTCGCATCGAGGCCAAGTCACCCGGGGGATAGAGGTACCCCCATCGTCCGGATTCGATGAGATCGATCGGGCCTCCTTTGGCGGGCGCCACGCTCGGCACCCCGCTGGCGAGGGCCTCCTGGATGGCCTGGCAGAAGGTTTCCAACTCTCCGGGGTGGACGAAGACGTCCATCGTGGCGACCGCACGGGCAAGTTCGTCGCCGGTGAGCTTGCCGGTGAAGACCGCACCGGGCAGTTTGGATTTCAACGCCTTGCGGCTCGGGCCGCCGCCCACGACGACCAGCCGGGTGCCGGGGATGTCGGACAGCACCGCGAGGTCGTCCACCTGTTTCTCGGGGGCGAGCCTGCCCATGAATCCGATGACGACCTCCCCGTTCGGGGCCCAGGCCTCATGGAGGATCGGATCTCGTCGCGATGGCGAAAAACGTTCGGTGTCGACTCCCCGCCCCCAGATTTTCACCCTCGGGACACCATGTTCGCGCAACTGTTCGCAGGCGTACGTTGAAGGGGCGAGTGTCAGATTGGCGAGCGAGTGGATATCACGGACCCTGTTCCAGGCGATGGTTTCCAGCAAGCCCAGCCCGTACTTCGCCGCGTACGAGGGGATGTCGGTCTGATAGATCGCCACCGACGGGATGGACAGTCTCGCGGCAGCCAACAAGGTCGTGTTGCCGATGATGATGGGGGCTGCGGCGTGGAGGACGTCAGGGGCGAAATCGGTCAGGATGCGTTCGATGACGAAGCTCGGCGTCACTGACACCCGTACATCTTGGTACATGGGGAAAGAGATCGCAGGAACGGCGGTGACTGGGAAGCCGGCATAGGTCTGCGGCACAGACTCGTCAGAAGGAGCGATGATCAAGGCTTCGTGTCCGTTGTCTCTGAGGTGTTCGGCCACTCGCATCACCGAATTGGTGACTCCGTTGATCTGGGGAAGAAAACTTTCCGTCGCTATGGCCACACGCACGGGACCAAGTCTACGCAGTGTTGCGGGTCCGCCGACAAGGCTCGGGGGAAAACTCCGGGTGAATCCGGGGTGAAACTCGGGACGCATCCTACGAACGGGCAATATCAGTCCTCCTCCTGCCCTATACTGGCCCCATGAGCCTTCCGGAGAACACTCCTGATCCACCTCCCCTCGCCGCACCCGATGACCTTGTCACGCCTCGGCCCGCCCCTCCCATGGCGGCCATCAGGGGCTTGACCAAGTTCTTCGGTCAGATGTGCGCGGTCAACCAACTCAGCCTGGACATTCCCGCCGGTTCGATGTACGGATTCGTCGGTCCCAACGGGGCAGGCAAGACGACGACATTGTCCATGGTCACAGGGCTGCTGAAGCCCGACGCCGGTCAGGTGTGGGTGAAAGGGATCGACGTGTGGTCCAACCTTGCCCAGATCAAAGCCAAGATCGGGATCCTCCCCGACAGACTGCGGCTGTTCGACCGGCTGTCGGGCCAGGAACTCCTCACGTACACCGGCCTGCTGAGGGGAATGGACAAGACCACCATCGCCCAGCGGTCGGCTGATCTGCTGAACGCGCTCGGGCTTGCCGACGACGCCCGCAAAGCTGTGGCCGACTACTCGGCCGGGATGACCAAGAAGATCGGGTTGGCCTGCGCGGTCCTGCACGCCCCCGATCTGCTCGTCCTCGACGAACCCTTCGAAGCCATCGATCCGGTCTCGGCGCGCGCCATCTCGGATATCTTGGGCGGATTCGTCCGCGACGGGGGCACGGTGATCCTCTCCTCCCATGTCATGGACACCGTCCAACGGCTCTGCGACCATGTGGCCATCATCGCCCACGGGACTCTTCTGGCAGCCGGCACGGTCGCCGAGGTGGCCGGCGGAGTGGACCTGGAAACCCGGTTCATCCAGCTCGTCGGAGGCGGACCCTCAGTTGGAGAATTGTCATGGTTGCGACCCTCCTGAGCCTCAAATTCCGCCTGACGATCGCCGAGTTGAAGAGATCGGTGGCGAGATTGGTCCTGTGGATCCTCCTCGGGTTGTATGCCTTGTCTCTTGTGGGCGGGCTGCTCGTGGCTCTCGGATTCGCCTCGACGGTGGTCAAAGGCCACGAAGGGCTCGTGAATTCACTGACGGTGGTCGCCGGTTCCGTCCTCGTACTGGGCTGGACCTTCCTCCCCCTGGTCTTCTTCGGCTCCGACCAGACCCTCGACCCCGCTCGCTTCGTCCAATTCCCGTTGGCGGGAAGAGAATTGGCGCCAGGATTGGTTCTGGCCGGAATCATGGGACTGCCCGGATTCTTCACAGCGCTGGTCTGTGTGGGCTCCGCCCTGCCCTGGCTGGGCACCCCGTTGGTCCTGGTCGTCGGTGTCATCGGTGGGATCCTGGGATTCTTCATGGCCCAAATCGGGTGCCGGCTGGCGACGACTCTGCTGTCGGGAACCCTCTCGTCGCGGAAGGGGCGAGACCTGACCGGTGTGATCGGGCTGATTGTGATCCTCGTGTTGTCGATGGGTCTGTACGCCATCAGCCTGGTCGGCGGTTTCCTGTCCTCCGAGCCCGGGCGGTGGAATCAAATGCTCACCGTCTCGAAAACCCTTGGCAATGTCTTGGCGATGACTCCGCTGGGCGCCCCCTGGGCCCTCGGGGGCGATGCGGGGCAGGGTCATTGGGGGATGGCGGCCGTCCACCTGGTGCTGACTGTGGTGTACCTGGGTTTGGGGATGTGGGCGTACGGCGCCGTTTTGGACAGGGCTCTTCTGGCCACGACCCGTGTCGTGGTGACCCGGGCGATGACCAAGGGCGACGCCATCGCGAAAGCGGCAAACTGGAAATGGGCGAAGGGCGGGCTGATCCCCGTCGCAGCCATCACGGTCCGGGCTTTGCGGTACTGGAGGAGGGATCCCAGATATCTGGGCACGATTCCGGCCATCCTGATCATGCCCATCCTCTTCACGCTCATGGGGCTCACCATGCCGATGATGGCCGGTGACGGCGAGACTGTTCCGGGTTGGGTCGTCACAGGGATTGTGGCTTTCGGGTTGGGAATGACAGCACTTCTGACGGGATTCTCCCTGAGCACGGATGTGGCTTTCGATTCGACGGCGTGGTGGATCCATCTGGCCAGCGGGGTCAAAGGATGGCAGGACCGGTTGGGACGGGTCATCGGTGAGGCGGTGTGGGCGATCCCCCTCCTGCTGGTGATCGGGATCGTCGTTCCTGTGATCATGGACGCCCCCGGCCGCATCGTGCCCGTCTTGGCGGCGATGGCGTCGCTGTACCTGTCGAGTCTGGGAGTCTCGTCGGTCTGCTCGGCTCTGATCATCTACCCGGTGGCCCTGCCCGGGGAATCCCCCCTGAAGATGAAGACCGGCATGATGGGCTCCCAAATGCTCTCCCAGATGGGCTGCATGATCGTCTCCGGCCTTCTCGGACTGCCCGTGTGCGTCTGGGCCATCTTCGCCACGGGATGGCAGGCCTGGGTCGCTCTTCTCGTCGCCGTCGTGTGGGGGGCGGGGATCCTCATCCTCGGCGTGGTCCTGGGTGGAAAGGTCATGGATTCCCGTGGTCCGGCCATCCTCCAAACTCTCAAGAAGAACGATTCCGCACAGAGGGCCTGACCCTGATACGTCCCTGAGATCATTTGGATACCGTGAAGCTATTATGCTGAGATCTGCCAAGATGGGGACATGGTTATTTTCGAGCACATCGCCAAGCGGTACGGTTCGCTGAAAGCCGTCGACGACCTGAGTTTCACCGTGAAGCCGGGGGTGACGGGCTTCCTCGGACCCAATGGAGCCGGAAAGACGACGACACTGAGAATCGCGACCGACCTCATCCGGGCCGACGCCGGAAAAGTGAGTTACGACGGTACGGCTTATGCCAAGCTGGACAAACCTGCCACTCATGTGGGCCTGGCGCTGGAGCCCGTCGTCTTCCATCCCGGACGCACCGCCTTCGACCACCTCATGATGCTCGCTCCATACGCCGGTGCGGGCAAGCAACGATGCCAGGAAGTCATCGGTCTGGTGGGGTTGGGCGATGCGGCGGGCAAAAGGGTCGGCAAATTCTCCCTGGGCATGAGGGGACGGCTGAATCTCGCCGCCGCCCTGCTGGGAGATCCCGAAATCCTGCTTCTGGATGAACCGGTCAACGGCTTGGACCCGGAGGGGATCCGCTGGATGAGGGAGTTGCTGCGGTCCTTGGCGAGCCAAGGGCGTACGATCCTCATCTCCTCCCATCTGCTGTCCGAGGTGGCGCAGACCGTCGATCGGGTAGTGATCATCGCCCAGGGGAGATTGGTGTACGAGGGCAGCCTCGAGGAGCTGGAATCGGCGTCCACATCTGTTGTTTCCGTCCAGGTGCCCGATCCCGCTGCTTTGCGGGTGCTGGCTGGGCAGCACAACTGGAAGATCTCGGTCCAACCAGATCAGATCCTCATCGAGGGACCCACCGCCGCCGAGGTCGGCGCAGCGGCTTTCTCGGCCGGGATCCAACTGGAAGGACTCGCCTCCCACACCACGGACCTGGAGTCCATCTTCCTGTCATTGACCGAAGGACAAGGAGAAATGAGATGAGATCCGCCATCGTGTCCGAATACCGGAAGTTCTTCTCCACGCGATCCTGGTGGGTCCTCACCCTTGTCATGGTCGTGTTCTTTCTTGCCATATCCTGCGCCATGGCGTGGCTCTTCTCGTACATGGTCACTCACAATGATTTCCCAGATAGCGCGATCGACCTGCTGCGACCCGCGGTCTACAGCCTCGCGCCCTCCATGGGATACGTCTTCCCCGTCATCGTGGGCGCTTTGGCCGTCACAGCGGAGTACCGTCATCACACGATCCTCCCCACTTTCATCGGAGAGCCTCGCCGGTGGGTGGTGATGATCGCCAAAACCATCGCAGCCGTGCCCATGGGCTTCGTCATCGCCGTCGCAGGCACGGCAGCCTGTTTGGTCGGCGGAGGCGTGGGCTTCCAAATCGGCGGAGTCGCCACTCAATTGCTGACGATGACAACCCTCAAAAACGCCGCCTTGTCCGTCCTGGCTCTCACGATATGGGCCCTGGTCGGGGTCGGACTGGGAATGCTCATCATCAACCAGGTCGGGGTCATCATCACCGTCCTCGCTTTCAACCAACTCATCGAACCTCTCCTGTCGATGGCGCTGGGCTTCTTCTCGGCCACCCAGGCGATCCCGAAGTTCCTTCCCAGCGCCGCCTCGGGCTCCCTGGCAGGAGGCACGAACATCTATGTCATGTTGGGCACGTCCGGAGGTTCCGCATACTCCACATTGTCCATCTGGCAAGGACTCTTGGTGATGATAGGGTACGGAGTCGTCTTCGGCCTCCTCGGTTATTTCCTCCGCATCAGGCGAGACGTTTCCTAGGTGAGACGACCGAGTCGTGGGACGCAGGCCGAGTGCGGTTCTTCTGCGAGGCCATGGGGACGGTTCTTCTGTCACAGCTTGTCAAACTCCATATTTCATCACTTTCCAGTCATCATCGATAGGATAGAAGCCAGATCGACGAAAGGTGCCAGATGAGCGAGGGTTCCTCCGTACGCCTCAGTGTGCCCACCGCTGAGGCGATGCATGAGCTGGGACATGACCTGGCACGGTTGTCGCACGCGGGAGATCTGATCATTCTGACGGGAGAGCTCGGGGCTGGGAAGACCCAGTTGGCCCAGGGGATCGGCGAGGGCCTGGACGTGGCGGGGTCGGTCATCTCGCCCACGTTCGTCTTGTCCCGGATCCACCGATCACGCTCGGGTGGACCGGCGCTGGTCCACGTGGACGCCTACCGGTTGGGTTCGGAGAAGGAGATCGACGACCTGGACCTTGAGACCTACATGCCCATCGCGGTGACCGTCGTGGAATGGGGGGAGGGGCTGACCGAGCACCTGAGCGAGAACAGGCTGGAAGTCGAGATCCTACGAGCGGAGGACGTGGAGGACGACACCCGTGAGGTGGTCGTGACCCCGGTTGGTCCGCGATGGGACGATCTGCTCCCCGAATGGGAGAAACTCGTCAATGAGGACATGGGCCGAGACGCTCGTGCCGATGCCGACGCAAGCCGAGACCAGAGCGGGCTTGTCAGTTCTGGCGAGGCTCAGGAAGGCGTTGAAACGCGCAGCGTCAAGGTCACGTATGCGGAAGGAGACTGATGTCCGAGGTGATTCTGGGGATCGACACGTCCACACAGGTGTGCGTCGGCCTGGCATGCGACGGCGAGACTGTGATGTCTGCATCCGTGGGGGATTCCCGCAGTCATGTCGAATTGCTGATGCCGACTGTGAAGTCGGTGATGAAAGCCGCACACGCTCGTCGTTCCGATCTCACCGGAATCGCCGTGGGTATGGGACCCGGTCCGTTCACAGGGCTCCGGGTGGGAATCGTCGCCGCGCAGATGCTGTCCATGGCGCTGAAAATCCCCGTCTACCATCGGTGCAGTCTGGATATCCTCGGAGTGGGCTGGGCTCTCACGTATCCGCAAGGACCCTTCATCGCATGCACGGACGCCCGACGGAAAGAGCTGTACTGGGCTGTGTACGATCGGCATGGACGCAGGACGGAAGGCCCGTACGTCTCCTCTTCCGACCGGATCCCCGATTATTCATGCGTCGGACCCGGGGTTATGGCTCCTCATGCGCAGGTGAGGGTGGACCCGTTCCTGATGGTCAAACTGGGGGTTCGCATCGACCCCTTCGAGGCGTGGCCGCGTCCGGAAGAGGTCAGCGACATCGTCGGGATCGATGCCGGCCTGCTCGCCGCGTACGTCCATGAACTGCCCGACGTCGGTCCGGAGCCCCTCTATCTGCGCCATGCCGATGCCGACGAACCCGGCCGGGTCAAATCTGTCCTTCCCGAGGTCCGATGATTGCGGACGTCGTGGCAACGCCGCCGGTCCGCCTGGCCGGGCTTCAGGACCTGGGCCAGATCATGGCGCTGGAAAACGAGGCCTTTCCGCACGGATGGTCGGCGCAGTCCTGGGCCGAGGAGATAACCGACCACTATGTGGCTGTCGCCGGCGACGGGTTGGGTGTGATCGCGATGAGCGAAGTGGCTGGCACGGCCGAATTGCTCCGTGTCATCGTCTCGCCCGAAGCCAGGGGCCATGGCCTGGGTCGTTCCCTGGTTTCCCATGGCCTGGAATGGGCCCAGCACTTCGGCGCGGCGAAGGTCTTCTTGGAAGTCTCGGCTGACAATTGTGCTGCGATCAAGCTGTACGAATCAAGCGGGTTCGCCCCCGTGAATCGTCGCGCCGACTATTACGGACCGGGGGATGACGGCGTGGTCTACTGCCGTGTCATCGTGCCTCTCGACACCCTCGTCCTGCCAGAGCCAGGATCTCCGTCGCCCGCAAACGTACCCACTGCAGTCTCGAAGGAGGAGCCATGTCCAAACCGTTGATTCTCGGCATCGAATCCAGTTGCGACGAGACGGGGGTGGGGATCGTCAAGGGCCGTACCCTCTTGGCCAACGAGGTCGCCAGTTCCGTTGAGGAACACGTCCGCTTCGGCGGTGTGGTGCCCGAGATAGCATCCCGTGCCCACTTGGAAGCGCTCGCCCCGACCCTCGACCGGGCCCTGGAAGCGGCCGATGTGGACCTGAGCCAGATCGACGCCATCGCAGTCACAGCCGGTCCTGGATTGATGGGCGCCCTCGTCGTGGGGTTGTCCGCCGCGAAAGCACTCGCGTACGTCTGCAAAAAACCCCTCTACGGGGTCAACCACCTCATCGGTCATGTGGGTGTTGACATGCTCGAACACGGGAAACTGCCCAAACCGTCGATGGCCCTTCTCGTCTCTGGCGGGCACACCAACATCCTTCGTGTGGGCGATATCGCCACTGACGTCGAAGAGGTCGGCACGACCATCGATGACGCGGCAGGCGAGGCGTACGACAAGGTCGCCCGGTTGTTGGGGCTGCCCTATCCCGGCGGCCCGGTGATCGACGAACTGGCTGCTGAGGGGAATCCCGCCGCGATCGCCTTCCCCCGGGGCTTGACCGCCCGTCACGACCTGGTGAAGCATCGTTTCGACTTCTCTTTCTCGGGCCTGAAGACCGCTGTGGCCCGCTGGGTCGAGATCCGCCTGCGCGACGATGAAGACATCCCCGTGGCCGATGTGGCCGCCAGCTTCCAGGAAGCCGTCGCCGACGTCCTCACCGCCAAAACCATCGATGCCTGCCAGCACTTCGGTATCGACACTGTGTTGTTGGGCGGCGGAGTGGCCGCCAACTCCCGTCTGCGCGGCCTGTTGGCTGAGCGCTGCGAACAAGCGGGAATCACTCTGCGCCGCCCCAGCCCGGGTCTGTGCACGGACAACGGTGCGATGATCGCCGCGGTCGGTTCCGCACTCGTGAAAGCAGGAGTACGTCCCTCCTCCCTCGACATCTCCGCCGATTCCGGCATGCCCGTCTGGCAAGTGTCCATGTGAGCATCCCGTCTTGGGAAATCACCGTGGATCGCCAAAAACAGGGGTGATCATGCGAGGGCTTGCTTCATGGGGAGGAGTTTGGCGACGGTCTCAGCCCACTCGGCGTCCGGGTTGGAATCGGCCACGATGCCGCAGCCGGCGAAGATCCGTACCCGATGCTCCTCGATCAGCCCGCATCGCAGGGCCAGGGCGATCTCGCCGTCACCATGGGCGTTGATCCAACCCACAGGACCCGCATAGCGGCCCCGGTCCATGTGTTCGAGCTTGTGGATGAGGGTACGGGCCGCATCAGTCGGGGTGCCGCACACCGCCGCGGAGGGATGGATGGCTGCTGCCAGTCCCACCACGGTCGAACCCGGGCGTACCGCCCCTGTGATGTCGGAGGCCAGGTGCATGACGTTGGGCAGTTGCAGGACGAAGGGCACCTCGGGGACATGCAGGGAGGTCACATGCCCACGCAGGGCCTGGGCCACCGAGGCCACCGCGAACTCATGCTCGGCGAGGTCTTTGGAGGATGAACTGAGGGCCTCTGCCAAAACGGAGTCCTCGTGGTTGCCGTGGATCGTACCGGCGAGCACCCGTGAGGTGATCAATCCGCGGTCCTGTCGGATGAGCAGTTCGGGACTGGCTCCCACAAGGTCTTTCACGCAAAAAGTCCAGGTCTGGGGATAGGCCTCGGCCAAACGGGCCGCAACCGGGCGAAGGTCGGTTCTCACTTCTGTTTCGGCGATCTCATCCCGGGCGAGGACGACCTTGTCCACTTCGCCGGAATGGATGGCCGCCAGCGCCTGCCGTACCGCGTCGAGCCATTGTTCATGGTCAAGGCTGCCGGGGTGGAAAGAGAGGGCAGGATTGGGAGCGGCAGGAATCCCCTCAAACCAACCGGCATCGTTCCAGCTTGTCATCCACGATTTTCCGTTTCGTCTTCCGAGGACAGTCTCGGGGACGACGACTTCGTACGGGCCCTCGGGGGCGAAGGGGAAACTGATGAAAGCCACCGGACCGGCCATGGGTTCGTCCTCCAGATCCGGGTCGGTTGCCGCTTCGAGGCTCGCGGAGATCTCCTGCCACCAGGATTCTGCGTCCGATGGATTGGTGAAAGTGCGGTGATGGGCGGCTCCGATGCCCACCATGCCCTCGCCGCGGCGTACCCAGCATGACAGGGGAGCGTCGGGCAGCCGAGCCAGGAGATTCTGAGGATCGGGTACGAGCGCTGTACGGACGAAATCAGGCATGGGAATAAAGGATACCCGTGTGAAGTTGTCAGGGTAAACTTAATGGGTTGTCCATGTCGGGAGTGATACCCGTCTCAGAACGCTATCAGCGCACTCTTGTGCAAGCTCGTTGGGAGGAGGAGGATTGATTCCTATGAGTAAGACAGTGGCCCTCACGGGCGGTACGGGGTACATTGCGGGATTCATCATCGCGGAGTTCTTGAATCAGGGGTACGAGGTGAGGGTGAGCCTGCGCAACATGGCGAAACTGGACACCGTCAAGAAAGGTTTGTCCGGATGGGTCGAGGACGGGGCCGCCGACCGATTGACCGCGTTCGAGGCGGATTTGACCAAGCCCATGGGATGGGCGAGGGGTTTCGATGGGGTCGATGGGGTGATCCACGTGGCCTCACCTCTCGGGACTGGCACCGAATCCGCCGACGAGTTGATCCAGGTCGCCCAAGGCGGGACAATGTACGTCCTTCAAGGGGCTGTGGACGGGGGAGTGAAACGTGTGGTGATGACCTCCTCCGGTGCGGCCTGCACCCCGAGGGTCGCCGTCGGTGAGATCGTGCTGGATGAGAATTTCTGGTCGGATCCGAACAACTCCGAGCTCGATCCGTACCGTTTGTCCAAGATAGCCTCGGAAAGGGCGGCATGGGCTTTCGCAAAAGACAATAACCTTGACTTGACAACGATCTTGCCCGGCGCGGTTTTCGGGCCGGTGATGCGTCCCGACGTGATCAGCGGCGACGCGATTCTGCTGAGTCTGCTCAATGGGGTCTTGCCGGCGGCGGTGAAGGCTCCTCTGGAGGTTTCCGACGTACGCGACGTGGCGAGGCTGCACCGTCTCGCCTTCGAGAAAGACGAGGCCATCGGGCAACGGTTCCTGGCGTCCAGCCGTACCATCGGCATGCCCGAAGTGGCCAAACTTTACCGGGAACACTTTCCGCAAACGAAAACTCCCCGCGGGGTTTTCCCGAATTGGGTGGTACGGCTGTTGGCCGTGTTCGTACCCTCTTTGCGCCAATTGGTCCCCATGCTGGGGCGGAAGTACTCCCACACAAGCGAAAAAGCCGAAACTCTCCTCGGCTGGACCCACCGTACCCCCCAGGAAACAGTGGTGGACGCGGCCCAGTCCCTCATCGACCACGGGCTCGTGAAGTAGGCGTTCCGGTGGAACTGCCACCATGTCCGTCACCGAGACCCCGCCCCCCGCCTGGCACAGTGGAGACACAAGACGCCCACAGGACATGGCGGAACCAAGCACCCACACCACATTCACCCTGACCGCTCAAATCCGTGGCAGCGACACGGATCACCCATTAAACTTACGTATGCCGAACGTCATGAGAAGGAGCCGGATGAGCATCGAGTCCCCAACTGAGAGCGCGGATGTGATCGTCGTCGGCGCCGGTCCGGGAGGATCCTCGGCAGCGATCCATCTCGCCAAAGCCGGTTTGAGTGTGTTGCTGCTTGAAAAATCCGAATTCCCACGCGAAAAGATCTGCGGAGACGGACTGACCCCGCGTGCGGTCAGGGAAGTGGCGAGCCTGGGTATCGACGTGACGAAGCTGGACTGGAAGAGGACCAGAGGGCTCCGCATCCACGCCGGGAAGGCCCACTACTTGATGCCGTGGCCCGAGATGGTCGATTTCCCCGCCTTCGGCATGACGGTGCGCCGCTCTGTTTTCGACCAGTACCTAGCCGAAGAAGCCATACGTTGCGGCGTTCGCTTGTCGACCTCCACGACCGTGACAACTCCGATTCTCAAACACAATCACATCGTGGGCGTGGTCTCGAAAGACGGGCGCAGCTTCGAAGCCCCCGTCGTTGTGGGAGCCGACGGCAACTCGGCCCGGTTGGAGATCGCCATGGGGATGCATCGCATCGAATCCCGCCATGTGGGAGTGGCCTCCCGGGCGTACTTCAGATCCCCGATGGCCGACGAGGATTGGCTTGACTCTTACCTGGAATTGTGGGACGGGCCGGTCGGCACATCCCATCTGCTTCCGGGGTACGGATGGAGCTTCCCCCTGGGTGACGGAACGTGCAATGTCGGTATGGGCCTGCCCAATGCGGCGAAGTACCGCGATGTGGATTTCCGTTCCCTGATGTCCCGCTGGTTGGGGACGATGCCCGAGGGATGGGGGCTCACGGAGGAGAACCGGCAAGGCCCGATCCGCAGTGCCGCCCTGCCCATGGGCTTCAATCGTAAGCCGGCCTATTGCCGGGGGCTGCTCTCGGTGGGGGATGCCATCGGGGCGATCAACCCCTTCACAGGCGAGGGGATTTCGTACGCCATGGAGTCCGGCCGTTTCGCCGCCGAACAGATCGTCCAGGCCCATGCCCGCGGCTTCCGCACGCGGTCGGCCGAGAAGGCTCTCGCGGGGTACGCCCGTCGATTGAGCGAGGAATGGGGAGCGTACTTCTGGTTCGGGGGGGTCTTCGGGAAGATCATCGCCCACCCCGCCATCATGAGGTTCGCCGCCCACTACGGTCTGCCCATTCCAGTCGTACGCCGCTTCACCCACCGACTGCTCTCCCACCTCGCCGACCGGCCCTCCCGAGATGGCTACGACACCGTGATCAACTTCTTCTCCGCCATCGTCCCCAAGGCATGAGCACTCATTGCCGTTCCCGTACGGGGCGCGAATCGGGGTGTTTCGTACCTCAAAGCACCGATTCACGCCCCGTACGAAACCAGCGGGGCGTGAATCGGGGTTATGCTAACCCAAAATCCCCGATTCACG
>JGI24699J35502_11133763_pt1 | contig 15023 bp, 11 predicted proteins | sample TergutMp193P4_FD_35502 | JGI IMG/M metagenome (IMG submission 35502) | reverse complement strand
TTATTTGATTTTCAACTATAAAGATAACAAAAATATTTGAATATTACCCCATTTTTTTACACTTTTTTAATGTTGGCTTATCCCGAATTCAGGTTATTAATTACTTTATTGGCTAATTGTACCACATCGTAAAATGAAGCCCAAGCCGCCTGTAAACAATCTGTTTGTCCTGTAAAAGTTAAATGTGTAAAGTCTCCTATATAATCTGCATTATGTTCCAAATTATAGGACATGCCATCCCCAATGGCGTAATTAAATTGATTGTTGAAACTGTACCAGCCCAAATTATACAAAGGTGCAGTCAATGATTCCAAATTTTCTTCAGCCAAAGCATCGGCTGTAATTATATCATTTGATTTAATATCTAAAAAATCGCTGCAAGAGCCAAACAGTATAATGCTGAGGACTACTGTTAAAAAAGCTATTTTTTTCATATTTATTTTCTTCATTAAAATACTAAATTAAGTCCAAAAGTATATATACGGGGAGAAGGATAACGTCCGGCATCAATACCTGTTGTCCTGAACGAACCTGTTCCCGAAGTTCCAATTTTGGGGTCGAAACCTTTATATTTAGTAAAGGTATATAGATTTTGCAAATTTACATACAGTTTCAGATTACCGATTCCCGCATGGCGAAACCAACTTTTTGGAAAGTTATACGCAAGCGAAACGTTTTGAATCCTCAAATACGAGCCATCTTCCACAAATCGGTCGGAAAACGCATAGTTGTGACCATCGGTTGCCGAGGATAACGACAAACGAGGTGCTTTCGGGTCTCCTCCTATTATTTTTACATTACGGTAATCGTTCGGTCCGTTCGGATCAATCAAATCCAATTTTGCATAATCCAGCGCTCTGGTAAACAAATTGGTGATGCTGAAATATGGATCATCCATATACCGCCTCGCATAATTTACAACGTCGTTGCCATAGACGCCGACAAGTTGTATGCCTAAATCCCAGTTTTTGAAAGTGAAATTATTGTTCATGCCATAAGTAAATTTAGGCTCTGGATTACCTATAAAGGTACGGTCTTTTTCGTCTATCTTTCCGTCCCCTGCATCGGGAATCCCATCGCCGTTGGTGTCCACCGTCAGCTGATCTTTGTAAATATAATCGCCAATCCAAACGCCTGCTCCTTCGTCGATAGGCAATAAATTGCCGCCGGATGTGGTGAATACCGGAGTACGCACAACGTCTCCTTTGTCATTAGTCATATACATGTCGCTTGCTTTTTCAAAACGTCCGATTACCTGATAACCGTAGAATTGTCCAATGAGCTGTCCTACAACAGAGCGGGTTATAAGTGTATTTTGTCCTCCCCAAGTATAATCGGCCACAAAACGAGTGTCGTCGCCTGAAGCGGTATTCATCGACAACACTTTATTCCGGTTTAGTGAAAATACAACATTTGTATTTCATTGGAAATTTTTTGTTATAATATTCTGCGTATTTAGTGTGATTTCAACTCCCTTGTTTTCCAAAGAACCCAAATTGACCCAAGGCGGATTGCTTGCGCCTTTATAAGTATTATTTGTACCTACGTATGCCGGCAGCGATGCTTCCATTAAAAGATTGTTTGTCCTTTTATAATAGAGATCAAGAATTAATTCAATACGGTTTTTAAGCAAGCCTAAATCAAATCCTATGTTGGTAGAATTTGTACTTTCCCATACTAACTTTTCGTTAGGCGTATTGCTTGCAAATAATCCCGAACCCCAGGGAGATGCTGTTGTGGTATATATCGGCAGCCAAGCATGCTCGTCGGGAATGTTTTGGTTTCCAACTAAACCCCAACCGGCGCGAATCTTCAAATTGTTGATCACTCCATTGTCTCTAAGAAAATCTTCCTCTGAAATTCTGTATGCCAAAGCAACTGAAGGAAACCATCCCCAACGGTTTTGGGGCGCAAATTTGGAGGAACCGTCCCGCCGCAAAGTTGCAGTAAGTAAATATTTATCTTCAAGCGAATAGAACAAGCGCCCAAAATATGATAACAGTGAATTTCCGCCCGTAAAGCCCGCATTTTCAGCTTTTGACGGATCACCCATATTTATATCCGTAGCTCCATTCGTAGGCAATCCGGAACGATAACCCTGAAGATAATCCCAAGTTTGCTTCGACATTTCCTGTCCAAGCATGGACGTAATTTTATTCACGCCGAATTGCTTGTCATAGGTGAGAATATTGCGCCAGCTATAATATATGTTATACTGTTTAGTATCTGTTCTTTGATTGAAATCTTGGAAGTCCCACGGAGCTAGATAATAAGTCGGCTCAAAACGATAGGTGTTGTAAAAATTCAAATCAAAAGAAAATTCCATCCGGTACGACAATCCTTTCACAAAACCGGGCGTCAATTCTACAAAGGTATTAGCCCTTGCGCCTGAATTGTATTGGTAATTGTCAATCATCAATGCTTTTGCTATGGGATTGGTACCTCCCCCTGAAAATTGGCCGTCAGGCATACCAAATGTACCGTCGTTATTACGTATAGGCACGCTGGGATTAGCGCCTATTGCCGTTAATACCAAGGATTGGTCGGATACGGTCAGTTTTTGTTTAGTATTGGAAATTCCAAAATTAACGCCGGCACGCGCCCATTCCTTTACCTGTGCATCGAAATTGCCTGATAAATTCAAACGGCGTAAACCGGAACCTTCAGCAATACCATCTTGATTGAAATATCCTGCAGCTAAACTGTAAATGATTTTGTCGCTGCCTCCCGAAAAAGAAAGATTATGACTGGTTGTCATTGCTACATTGAATAATTCGTCTTGCCAATCCGTACCTGCTCCCAACAAGTCGGGGCGCACAAAGTCATTGCTCGGATTTAACAACCCTTCATCCGCCTTCAGATTGCGAAGCGCTGCTTGTTGTTGCAAATTTAGGACCTCCAAATGTTTCGGCAATTCCTGCCAACCGACGTACCCGTTGTAATTAATCGTCGCTTCGCCTTTTTTCCCTCTTGTGGTATTGACGATAATTACGCCATTGGAAGCTTGTGCGCCATAAATAGCCGTTGCCGAAGCATCTTTTAAGATATCCATCGAAACGATATCCAACGGATTGATGGATGCCAATGGATTGGTGTTTGTCTATGGATTGTTGCCTGTGGTTTGTCCTCCATTAATTATAACGCCATCAATCACATAGATTGGTTCGGTTGAGGCATTTAAAGAATTTGTACCTCGAATGCGGATAGAAGAACTTGCACCCGGATTACCCGAATTTTGTACTACCTGTACACCGGCGGCACGTCCTTGCAATACTTGGTCGATCGAAGTCGGCACAGATTTCAGGATAGCATCACTTTTAACTGAAGTCACAGCTCCCGTTAAGTCGCTCTTTTTCATCGTACCATAACCGACAACAACAATTTCGCCCAGCAATTGGCTGTCTTCATTTAAAGTTACATCTATTTTTCGTTGGTTTCCAACACGGATTTCTTGTGTTTTGAAGCCCAAATAAGAGATTTGGAGAATTGCGTTTTCATTGGGAATCTGAATGGAATAATCACCGTTTGCATCGGTTACTGCTCCGATATTCGTCCCTTTTACAACTACATTAGCGCCCATAACAGCTTCCCCCCTTTGATCCAAAACAATACCTGTTATAGGCATCCCATCTGTATTTGTTTGTGCTGTCAATTTCACGGGAAAATTTATTCCCATAAAAAAGAAAATAACAACAAATGTTAATAATTTGAATCGAATTTTCTTTAATCGCATATAAGTATTATTTTAAGTTAAATATTAGGAAACAAAATTAAGGTTTCTTTGCAATAAATAACCAGAATTATGTTACATAAGTTTTTCTGATTATACCTTTTATTTATATATTGGTTACATATTATTTTGTGTAGATTACATTTAGGTTTTGTGGCTTTATTCTGTGTTGCTTTCCATATATTCTTTGGGAGATATTCCGTAAAATTCCTTAAAACTTGTCGAGAAATAGGACAAGGAGACAAAGCCTACTGCATCGGCTACTTGCGAAATGGTAAGTCTTTTCTGTTTTAATAGTTTTTTTGACTGTTCAAGTCGAATGGTGCGAATAAAATCTCGGGTCGATTGACCGGTCAATTCTTTCAATTTTCGATATAGGTGAACCCTGCTAAATCCGACTTCTTCGCATAGCATTTCGACATTCAGGTTTGGGTTGGAAATATTATTGTTGATTATTTTCAAAATTTTATTCATCAATACATCATCAAGCGCTTCCAATTCAGCAACTTCTATTTTTCCTTCCAATTGGGTATGGAACTTATCTTTCAGACGTTCTCTGTTACTCAACAAGTTGGATACAGTTTTCTTGAGAATTTGAGGATTAAATGGTTTCACAATATAGGCATCGGCGTCGATATCTAATCCAATCGCCCAATCTCTGTCGTCCGATTTGGCTGTAAGCAAAACCACAGGAATGTAATTGATATTTACATTGGATTTGATTTTCCTGCAAAGCGATATACCGTCCATTTCGGGCATCATAATATCGCTGATTACCAAATCCGGTTTTTTAGCTAAAATATATTCAAGCGCTTTTTTCCCATTGCTTGCCTGACTTACTTTATAAAGCGGCTCTAATTCCGCTTTAACATAATTATTGATTTCCATATCATCATCGACAATCAATACTTTATATTTCGTTTTGGCGCGAACAGAGGTTTCCATGTCCGGTTCAATATTAATATCAAAAAGATCTTCTTTCCGGGAATAGGCAAAAGTTTCCGTCGGCATGTTTTCCGGAATAACTTCAAATTCGTTTTCTTTCAGATGATCTTTGCCTAAAGGCATACGAATAATAAAGCAACTTCCTGTTTGGTCTGTCCGGTTTTCGGCGTAAATAATTCCATGCTGCAATTCAACTAACGAACGGGCGAGATGCAGACCGATTCCCGTACCAAAATTAGAATTAGTTAATTCGTTGTTGATTTGATAAAAACGGTCGAAAATTTTCTCAATTTTTTCTTTTTCAATACCAATACCCGTATCCATGATGCGAATTTCGAAATAGTTTTTTAACGGTCCGTTTTTTGACAAATCGCTTCCGGTTGTCAGTTCAACTGTTATTTCCCCTTGAACAGGCGTAAATTTGAAGGCATTGGAAAATACGTTAAACAAGACTTTATCGAAATTATTCAGGTCCACCCAAACTTTCAAGACAGGCATTTCAGGATTAAATTTAAAATCGATGTTCTTCATTTGTGCAGCATATTCAAATGATTGCATAATATCCTTAATAAAACCAACCATATCGGTTTCCCTGAATCTGAGCTGCATTTGTTTTTTGTCGATTTTCCTGACGTCCATCAATTGATTGATCAAACGTAAAATCCGCTGCGCATTCCGATAAATCAGCAGATAAGTATTCTGCAGTTCAAGCGGATTATTTTTCATAAGCAATTTTTCCAAAGGACCTATAATCAAAGTCATCGGAGTACGTATCTCGTGTGAAACGTTGATGAAAAACTGCAATTTTGCTTCACTGATTTCTTCGGCATGTTCCCGCTGCAACAATTCGTTTTTATGACGTATTTTCTCAGAAAGAAACCATGTGATTCCCCATACTAATAGCGCAAAAAGAATAAAATAAATCAACTTAGCCCACCAAGTACTATACCATGGCGGCCTGATGATTATTGTAAATACTTTTTCTTCCGAAGAATTGCTGTATATAAAAGCTTTTATTCTTAACTTATAAGTTCCATGATCAATATTGGTGAAATTAATTCGATTAACACCAGGATCCGTTGTCATCCATTGTGAATTAAATCCTTCAAGCATATACTGATAATAGATTCGTCCGGAAAATCCGAAATCAAAAGTAGAAAATTCTAACGCAAACATATTATCTTCATAACCTAAATGAATAGTGTCGGCATCAGAAATAAATCGGTTTATAATCTCCTTATTTCCTGATTTCTGACCAGCAACTATCGACTTGTTTTTCAGATATAAGCCGGTTAGATATAAGTTTAGCGGAATACGTTGGTCTGTAATCTTTTCTGGATAAAACGAAGTGACGCCTCCGGTACCGCCAAAAAACATTTCTCCGTCTTCCGACTTATATGCGGCGCCCATGCTGAATTCATTTCCCTGTAAACCATCGAAAACATAATAATTAACAAATTTTCCTTCCGCTACTTTTAATTTGGAAATTCCCGAATGGGTACTCAGCCAAAGATTTTCATCATCATCGTATAATATATCGCAAATCACATTACTCGGAAGCCCGTCTTGTACCGTGTAAATAGTTGATGTTCGAGTTTGTTTGTTAAAACATGCCAAGCCAACCGGAGTACCGAGCCAAAGATTTCCTTTTTTATCTTCATTAATGGAATAAACGACTTTGCCCGGCAGCACTCCGGGTTTTGTAAAATCTTCCATTTGGTGATTATCCGGGTTGATGTTGAAAAAGCCATCAAATGAGCCTACCCATATCATGCCCGATTCATCACTCCGGATGCAATTTATCCAATCGTTAGGAATAAACCGGTCAACAGACCATTGTGAATAATGATCGACATATTCTTTTTTCTTTAAATCAAAAACGTAGATGCCTGCTCCGTTCGTGCCTATCCAGAGCTGGTTATGATTATCTTTCATTGAACAGACTATCTTGTTTTGAGCAGTATTTCCCGTTGTATCCATACGGTTATTGTAATAAATACAACGTCCCGTTTTTTTATATAGTTGAAATAACCCCTGCAAAAATGAGCCTCCCCATATCGTCTCGTCATCGTCAATCATAGTCATCACAGTATAAGGAACGGAATTTTCGCCGGGAGCATAATGATAGGAGTGGCCTTGTTTATCCAATTTATATATTCCGTCGTTATCGGTTCCTATCCACAGATCGTCTTCTTTATCTTTCAGTAAAGACATAACACAACCAGAGCCGATGATATTCTGATGATACGATTTATGTCCCCAATAATTGAATTTGTTCGGATTTTCCGGATTAAGAAAAACTCCTTTCTGGAATAATCCAAGCCAAATGTTGCCAGCTCTATCTTGAAGAATAGCGTGTACTTTCATGCGGGAGAGATCGAAAGGCACAGACAACATTTTGCTGTCTTCCAATCGTTGCTTTTCTTTATTGTATATTTTAATTCCCTGACCATCGGTTCCCACCAACAATTGACCGGCATTATTCAACAACAAACATTTTACGGAAAGAATCGAACCTTGAATATCAGGAATCAGTTCAAATTTTTGCATTTGAGGATTGAATTTGTACAATCCATTATTAAGCGTTCCGACAAAAAGATTGCCTTGTTTATTTTCACAAATGGCTGAAATCTGATTACTGCCAATCGATTGCGGCGCTTTAAAAACAACCACTTTATCAGTAGCCGGATCATACATATTCAGTCCTTGATTTTCAGAGGCAATCCAAAAACGGCCTTTTTGATCTTCAATCATTGTTGTTAAATGAATACCGCTTAAACGTTCGGTTAATTGACTATTAGTATGATATATTTGGTCGCCTTTGCCTATCTTGATAATTCCATACCCCGAAGTAGTCATCCAGATATCGTGGCTTCTACTTTCGATAATAGATGTAATATGGGGAGAAATCAATGAATTGCCGTTATATAATTTTACTTCCGTGAAACAGTCTGTTGCCCGGTCGTATAAATGCAAACCGTTGATGGAGCCAATCCAAAAACGGCCGAAGCTGTCTTCAAATAAGCTGCATAAATAATTATTCTTGATAGTTGTAGAATCATCCGGATGATTTTTATAAATAGTAAACTTAACTCCGTCGTATTTATTTAATCCGTCTTCTGTGGCAATCCAAATGTAATTTCTTTGATCTTGATAAATATAATTAATTAAGCTACTGGATATTAATTCATTATCCGCAGTGTAAAAAGTTCCTACCTGAGCATTTAATAAGTTATAGAAACTTAACAATAAAAATATGGTTAGTTTTATTTTATATTTCATAATGTATTATTCCGATGACAAATTTACATAAAAAACTTGGAATATGGAAATATATACATTAAAAAAGTGATATTTCGATAGAGACAAGGCATGACGCTACTCTATGTATCGGGCATTTCAATAATTTTTCCCTTTTTGAATTGCTTTATTTGTTTTGAAGTATAAATCTTTCTTTTCTGGAATTGCAATTTCGTAAGATTTTCCTGGCTTGATGGTTAATTTAGTGTCTCGCAACCAAGGATTAAACTCTTTTAATAACATATAATTCAAATCATAGTCTTGAGAAAAAACAGCAAAGTCGTCAATGGTTTGATCTATGGTAACCTGTTGCACGGAAACTGGCGGATACAGATCTTCTTTTTTAAGAACAAATCCATATAAAGACGGATTTTCAAATATTTGTTTAATTGCAATAATACGGAATATATAACGGGAAGTTTCCGAAACAAGCAGTAAATCAAGCGCTGAATTAACCTGTTGGTTATTTAAAGCAGAACTTATTTTATTCATACCGGCATTGTAAGAAGCGGCGACATTTATCCAACTCCCGTATTTTGAATATGCTGTTTTAAAGTAGAGGCAAGCAGCTTCTGTGGCTTTTTCAATATGATAACGTTCATCGACTTCAGAATTTATTTCTAATCCATATTCTTTTCCAGTGGATTCTAAAAATTGCCAAAATCCAGCGGCATTCGACGACGATAAAGCGCGGATATCCAGATTGCTTTCGATAACACACAAGTATTTGAAATCGTCTGGAATATTGTTTTTTTTCAAAATAGATTCAATGATAGGAAAATACCGATTAGCACGCTTCAGATATAACATGGCTGTCGAATGAAGATACACAAACGTATTTATTTCGCGATCGAACCGTTCCCTCAAGTCCAAACGGTCTAAAACGATAGTTTCTCCGCAAAAATCAACTTGATCAGGTATGGGTACAGTATTAATTTGTAATAAGGAATTAAGTGCCTGCTCCGAATTATCAATCTTGTTTTCAACCGTCGCTTCTTTATTGGATAAAAGGAACAAGCCTAACATCACAAAAAAGCCTGCACCAAAAAACAGTAATAAAAAATTATTTTGTTTCATTCTATTAATTCTTTGTTCGTAATACATTAACCGCCCTCGACGCCGACCTGTTTTTTCCAGAGGAATCTTTGTATTCCACTACCACATAATATACGCCGGTAGGAACAAATTTGCCATTCACCCGACCATCCCAGCCCTTGGTAGGGTCGTTCCACTGATAAAGCAAATTTCCCCAACGGTTGAAAACAGAAGCCTTGAATGTAACTACTGAAGAAAAAGCGATTTTCAATTCGTCATTAACGCCAATCGAACTTCCCGGACTAAAAGCATTGGGAATTTTTACTACCGTACTATCAATAATGACTTTGAATGTAGGTATTGTATCAAAACAAACCGATCGACCGTCGATTACTTCCAAATCAACGTTGTAAATCCCATTTTGTTCAAAATTGTATCGTAATATTTTGTCGGTATAGCGTACAATTGCTGTCATATCTCCAGTTGCTGCATTTTGTTGCGATATTTTCCAGATATAAAATGCGGCTACAGGTTCATTGGCATAAGCCGTAAAAGTATATTCAATAGGGGAGGAGCCTCCCAAATCATCGCCTGCTTTATGCAGTTCGTTGTCGGCCTGTTCTTTGGTTGTTTCCACAGTATAGTGAGCTTCTACCGCAACAGCTTGGTATAAATCGGAACGGATAGCTTGCTGAATACCGAAATGTTCGGCAAATTGGTCGCCTGTTAAAGTAAAATAAGTATCGGAACGAGGAACATCAGTATCCAGAAGCAAAGTTTCGGAAATGAATCCCGTACTCAACTCCATATTTTTTTCTTGGGGTAAAAATTGTTTACTATTTTCATCCCAAACCTGCGTATCGTATTGAAGATTATAAGTTCGAATCAAATTGACTTGAGCGCTGGAAGGTAAATAATAGATAAGCGGTTCGATTTCCACTTCGGCTTCAATCCTAAGAGAGGAACATCTATCCTCGTCTTCCACCGCTTTCAGACTAAAAAAATGAGGGACATACTGGCTATAGTCAATTATCCAGACATAATATGGAAGCGGTTCGGTCGGTAAACCGACAAAATAACCGTATCCATCCTGAACATCAGTAATGTAAGAAGTATTTCCATCTTGAACGGAAGGAACAGGAACCGCATTGTTTCCGCTTTCCCGGTATCGATACCATTGATGAGTTCCAGTATTAGAAGACGTAAAACTGATTTGGACGCCGGAAAGTCCATTCAGCAAATACACTTGCAACCGATTTCTGGAGTCGTCTTCCGCACGTAACGGAGTGCCGCTTCCTCCTCTTACCGAATATGGTTGTATGAGTTGTGCAGCAAGTGATGAAAATAAATTAATTAAAATCAGAAAAAGTATGCTTCGTTTCATGTGTACAAATATATTATTTTTTTTCTACCTTTGTACCGGATTATTTAAAAATTATTAAAATTATGTCCAAACATCAGCTTTTATTGTTTATATTATTCTTTTTACCTTTTAATAACGTAAAATCTGTCGAAGCATTTTATCCAGAGCCTAATTTTTTTACTCAGGATGATCAATTTTTTCTACATACTATCGAACGGGGGCAGACAGTGTATTCTATTTCTGTTATGTATAATGTTTCTGTTGAAGAAATATACCATTTGAATCCGGAGAGCAGACAAGTGATACGCGTCGGCGATGTTTTAAAAATTCCGCAGGAATCGAGTTCTTTCCTTTATCATACAATTCAGCCTAAAGAAACCTTGTATGGACTTTCACAGCAATATCACATGAAAGGTGAAGATATTATTGCGGCGAATCCGGGCTTATCGGCTGAAACTTTTTTAATCGGAAAAATCATCCGAATTCCGACTAATCTGGTTACGAAGCCGATTCAGGGAGGAAATGAAACCGTAAATAGTTACCGTACCAATTCATTGTTATCTAAGACTTATCCTACAGTCGAAGTCAATACGATAAAAATTGCGCTTTTGTTGCCTTTCGGAGTGAAAGACGCTATGGTTAAAAAGGAACAACAAAACAAGATGGTGGAATATTACGAAGGGTTTCTTATGGCGTTGAAAGATTTAAAGAAAGAAGGCATTTCCGTTACTTTACAAGTATATGATACGGGAGCTGGCACTAATGAAATTCCAGCTATTCTGAAGAAAAATGAAATGCAAGACATTCATTTATTAATAGGTGGACTTTCCGATGACCAAATCAAACTACTGTCGCGGTTTGCCAGAGAAAAAAATATCCCTTATGTAATTCCACTTACGCCTCAAAGCGATGAACCTTTCAATAATCCGAATGTTTATCAAGCAAATACACCTCAATCTATTCAATATTCCAAAGCCTCTTTGGCTTTCAGCAACAAATATGGAAAAGATAATATAATTATTGTATCGGAAGAAACAGGTGTATCTAACAAAAAAGATTTTATCGATATACTTAAACAGGATTTGCAAGACAAAAAAATTCCGTATAAAACACTCACCATAGGCGCTAATTTTTTTAACGATATCAATGTTTTATTAAATAAAAATCAAAAGAATGTCATTATTCCTTCCAGTGATTCGGCTGAAACTTTATCTAAAATAACAGTACAATTGAAGTCAATAGTTGAAAATCAACCGGGTTTATTGTTGTCGCTATTTGGTTATCCGGCTTGGCAAGTTTACAGTGAAAAGTATTCAGATGATTTTTTCCGTTTAAATACGACTTTTTATACTGCTTTTTATTCCGATCCGACTTCGCCAGAAATGAAAACTTTCTATAGCGATTTTTACAAATATTACACACGGGTTTTAGGGAATAATTTCCCAAAATTCGGTATGTTAGGATATGATACAGGAATGTATTTTATTCGGTTAATTCATACTTATGGCTCTCAATTCGATTCCAAAATCAATGATTTGAAATATAAGGGGATTCAAACCGATTTTTATTTCGAGCGCGTGAATAATTGGGGCGGATTTATCAATATGAATATGTACCTGATTAATTATAATACGGATTATTCAATAACAAAAATTCTTGTTAAATGAAGCGTGGAGGGATAATTATGTTATTTATTTTCCTTGGGTGCGGGGTTCAGGCATATTCTCAAACAAATTCATTTGTTCCAGAATGGTCGTACGGCATCAATGGAGGCTTAACATTTTCCAAAGTGAGCTTCAACTCAAGCATAAATGTTCCGCAAGAGCTTTTACGACAATTTTCCGGAGGAGTTTCGGTGCGTTATATTTCTGAGAATCATTTCGGAATTTATGGAGAATTAAATTATTCCTTACGCGGTTGGAAGGAGCGGACTGATTCGGTAAATTTTAATAAATATTCCCGTTCTGTGGCTTATTTGGAATTGCCGTTGATGACGCATATTTATTTTAATTTAGGCAAACATATCCGATTTATTTTTAATTTAGGTCCGCAAGTCGGATATTATATAGGAGAAAAAGAACTTGAAAGAGAGATAAACGATCCAGATCGAAATAACTCTTACTACGATATTTCTATCCAACAATCATTTGATTACGGTCTGAAAGGAGCAATGGGACTTGAATTTCGAACGAAAGCCGGTTCATTTATCATTGACGGCAGATACTATTTCGGTCTTTCCGATATTTTTAACACTACGAAAAGCGATTTGTTTCAGGCTTCGTCTAATAAAGTCATTGGAGTGAATCTAACTTATTTTTACAAGTGAATCACACAGTATTTGTTACATGGTTCACAGTACACGATGAAGGTATTATACTCGTTACTCGTTACTTGTTACTCTCAACGTCTCCACTTTAAACAAGCGGCTTTTTAGCTTCTCCATTTCGCTTTGCCGGATTTGCAAAGTCATTTCGCAATCCATTTCAAACTTCTGAGCAAGTATTTGCGGGTTGATTTCTTTCACGATTTTCATAACATCGTTGAGAAAAGGATAGGCAAATTCGATGGAAATGGTTTCATCTATTGTCTTTTCTATTATTTCGGCGTTTGCAATTGCATCCGCAGCAGCAGCCCTATAAGCAACAATTAAACCGCTTGTCCCTAATTTGACTCCGCCGAAATATCGGATGACGACAATCAAAACATCGGTCAATCTGTGTGAGTTAATCACGCCTAAAATCGGTTTTCCGGCTGTGGAAGAAGGTTCGCCGTCGTCGTTGATACGAAATTGCAATCGTTCTGCGCCCAACATATACGCCCAGCAAACATGGCGAGCATCATAGTATTGTTTGTGGAAAGCGTCGATTTTTTCTTTCACTTCTTCGGGAGTCCGCACAGGAAGAGCATAGGAAATGAATTTACTTCTTTGTTCGGCAATATATCCTTCCGAAACAGCCGCTATCGTTTTATAAACATCACCTGTCACTCGTTACTTGTTCCTCGTCACTAACTAATACGCCCTCGCAAAAACCACTCGTTGTGCAGAAGGTTTTCCCGTCACCATACATTTACCGGGTATTTTATCGCCTTTCAGCGGAATACAGCGTATAGTAGCTTTGGTTTCTTCTTTGATTAATTCTTCCGTTTCCGGCGTACCATCCCAATGCGCCAAAATGAACCCGCCGTCTTCTATTTTTTGTTTAAACTCTTCGTAAGTATCTACCATATAGGTTTGAGAAGTGCGGAAATCGAATGCTTTTTGGTATATATTTTCTTGAATATTGTCTAATAAATTCTTCACATAAGCAGCAATATTTTCTGTGCTTACGGTTTCTTTTGTTAAAGTATCGCGGCGAGCTACTTCGATTGTATTATTTTCCAAATCGCGAGCGCCGATTGCCAAGCGAACCGGAACGCCTTTCAACTCGTATTCGGCAAATTTCCATCCTGGTTTTCTGTTTTGGGAATTATCATATTTCACGCTGATACCAAGTGCTTTCAAACCAGAAACAATACCTGCGACTTTGGCATCGATTTGCGCTAATTGTTCATCCGTTTTATAAATCGGAACAATAACTACCTGATAAGGTGCTAATTTCGGAGGAAGCACCAAGCCGTTATCGTCTGAATGAGCCATGATTAATGCTCCCATTAAGCGGGTCGAAACTCCCCATGAGGTTGCCCAAACAAATTCACGTATTCCGTCTTTATTTAAAAACTGAACATCAAACGCTTTGGCAAAGTTCTGTCCCAAGAAATGAGAAGTGCCTGCCTGCAATGCTTTTCCGTCCTGCATCAAAGCTTCAATACAATACGTATCTACGGCACCGGCAAACCGTTCGTTGATAGTTTTCACTCCTTTCAATACCGGAACAGCCATGTATTTTTCAGCAAATTCGGCATAAATCTCTAATATTTTCATGGTTTCCTCAACTGCTTCTTCCTGGGTAGCATGCGCCGTATGACCTTCTTGCCAGAGAAATTCAGCCGTGCGCAAAAATAAACGGGTACGCATTTCCCAACGAACCACATTCGCCCATTGATTGATTAAAATCGGCAAATCGCGGTAGGATTGTATCCAGCCTTTGTAGGTATTCCAAATAATGGTTTCGGAAGTAGGACGAACAATGAGTTCTTCTTCTAAGCGAGCTTCAGGGTCAACAATCACGCCTTTGCCTTCGGGATCGTTTTTCAATCGATAATGCGTTACTACCGCACATTCTTTCGCAAAACCTTCGACATGGTCGGCTTCCTTGCTCATGAACGACTTAGGAATAAATAATGGAAAATAGGCATTTACATGTCCTGTTTCTTTAAACATATCATCTAACTGCCGCTGCATTTTTTCCCAGATAGCGTAGCCGTAAGGTTTAATGACCATACATCCGCGAACCGCCGAATTTTCAGCTAAATCGGCTTTTATTACCAAATCGTTGTACCACTGCGCATAATTCTCGCTCCTTGATGTTAACTCTTTTATTTCTACTGCCATCGATTGTATTGTTTGTATATTTTATTTTTATTGTTTTTAAATGAAGCACAAAGGTAGTAAAAATAATCCCAAAATGTCCATTAGGAATTTCGGTTTTTTAAGATTCAGGAGCAAAATCGGCTCAGAGGGAAACCCCGGTGTTCAACATTCGGTACGGA
>JGI24699J35502_11133764_pt1 | contig 15028 bp, 12 predicted proteins | sample TergutMp193P4_FD_35502 | JGI IMG/M metagenome (IMG submission 35502) | reverse complement strand
GCCCGGCCTATTACCGAGCCGATCTAGCCAAGAAGGCGCTACCACTCCACTCATTCCGAGTAGCGAGCGGTAGCGCCTTTTGCGCGCCTATTTCCCACCACCCCACAGTGTATCTAGCGGCAAAGCCCAAAGCCTATCCCCAAAACCCACAGCCCGCGTTCCGGTATATAGCACCATGCCCGCAACAAAGCGTTTGCCGCATTTCGTCCGGAGAAACTCCAATCCCTTAAAGTCGTGCGCTCCCACTGTGGCGGAGGCCTTAACTTCTACGCCAACAATTTCGCGTTTGCGGTTTTCCAATACCAAATCGACTTCCCGTCCGTGCGTATCTCGAAAGTGGTGCAGCCGGTAAGGTATCGCAGACCAAGTGCGTTGCCGCGCTAGTTCGCCAGCCACGAAACCTTCCACTAGCCCTCCAGTGGTGGCGGACGAGATATCTCGCTCCAAGCCAGCAACATCAGTACCGCACAAGAAGGCGGCTAGCCCGGTATCGGTCACGGATAGTTTCGGCCTACCCACAGCTTTGGTGGTTAGATTGTTCGACCAAGCGGGCAACTCGCGGATTAGGAATAGCTGTCTTAATAGTCGCACATAAGACGGCACTGAACGCTCCGGGATATCAAGAGTTCTGGCAAGTGTCGCGGCAACAAGCTCGGTTGAGTTTTGGGCGGCGATGACACTTAAAAGTCGTTCTAGGCGGTCAGGATACTGGATGCCTGCGATATCTCTAGCATCTTTAGAAAGAATTCTCTCAAGGTAACTCTCCAGCCACCGGTCGGTGGTGCGGGCACCTGCTGTTGCGATGGCTGGGAACGAGCTTCGGGTCACGATTTCAAGGTATTCGCGGCGAGTGTATTCCGAATCATCTGGCAGTTGCTTGGCGCTGGCCAGCGACCAAGCGTAAGTCGCGAAATCGTCTTTGCGGCCTACTAATTCGCCTTGCGTGAAACCTTCAAGCGAGATGTATTTGCTCGGCCAGCGAGGGATTCTTGCGCGCCCCTTAATGACAGCAAATCAGCCGAGCCGGTAACTATAAACCTTCCCGGTTTACGGTCTTTATCAAGAGCAAGCTTCAAGGAAGTTAGCAGGGATGGGACGCGCTGAATCTCGTCTATTGCCAGCGTGCCTTGGGGGAATTGTTGAGCGAACCCGTCTGGATCGCGTTCGGCTGCCTCGCGGTCAACTGCTGCATCAAGGCTGATTAGGCGATGTTCCCGGCCAGCGACAAGTTGTTGAATCAGCGTGCTTTTACCAACTTGGCGTGCGCCGGTTATCACGGTTACCGGGGTATCGGCCAGCGACTCAAATGCGAGTTCAGTGACGTTTCGGTCAACCAGCATCATACTCAGCCATCCTACCATGCGTTGCGGATTTACCGGGGTTGCGTTGCGGATTTGCCGGATGGTTTCAGTACCTTTGCCTCAGCAATCTCGTCTACTTCGGATGCCTATAGTGCAAGGTGCCTGTGTCATCCCTGCCCCCAGTGCATGTGGGTTAATAAGCGGTTGGCTTGGTGGTTCGGTTTTAGCGCTTGCAACTTAACCGGACAGGGTGGCGCCCAACATCCGCCAGTTGTCCAGCGATGGTGGCTTGATGGTCTATCATTGGAAACAATCCGCTGGTTCGCCACCGGAATGGGAGGTTTGGGGATACTAACCAGTCCTCCATGGTACTAGTAGGATGCTCTAGACTGGAATGCACCTATTTACGAGCCGCGAATTCGAAAGAGTATTCGCTGGGTGCAGGGAATCGGAGTTTGCTTTCGTTACGATAGCCGAAACTAGTATTAATTGCGTGCTCACAACATATTTAGGTGTGTGCCCTCAATGCTATAAAGTAGCTATTGGGGGCACACACTAACGTCGGCTTGGGCGTCGTGGCGGATATATGCGTTTCGCTGCAACTGCTGAACTTTGGCCACCTCGTATTGCTGCATCGGGGTATACATTCAAATAAGATTTCGGCGGCATTTGCCATATTTCTGAGGTGGATATCAACTCAGTTGGATTCTTCTGAGCCTTTACGTCCCAATGAAACCCCTTTTGCAACTCCTTACCATTTACTTCCAGTATCTCCTGTCCGTGGTAGGGTGGTCGGCTAATCATCCAAAGCCGCCCCTTCCAGTCCAATCTAGACTTTGGGGCACCGTCCTCGTCATCAATTATGTCGAGGTCAGGCATAGGGAATCTTTCATCGCTAAACTTAGGATTGAACAGATGCATAGGAAGGCATCGGGGGTCTCTTTCGCCAGTACAGGCGACCTTTTTCAGAGCCAATGCAATCTTCGGTACTACGTCGGCTGGGCCTTCGTTATTGTTTACCCGGACGAATATCGTCTTATTGAAGACAAATGTTTCTAACGACATCGTTTTATTGGAGAATTTTGGAAACCGTGGATCCAATGGAATTCTTGCTTTCGTACCAATCTGGACGACAGCGCATCTGCGCCGATGGAGATTCCGGTACATTTTGGTTGCCGCTTCAACCGTCATATAGAGGCCGACGCTTTTATCGGCCCAACTAACGAGACGTATCGTGTTGGTCTCCCATTTCTCCTGATGAATATACTTTTCGGTTTGTATACGCCAGTATTCGGTTTCGGTTTTCGTATTAGGTGGAGCAACGATATATACAAATGGACTATCGGCCATGGTAGTAATTTGCCTTTTGGATTTCAACCGTATTTAAGGCGCGAGCAAGTAATTCTGGTGACAGTTTAATACTTTCAATTTCGCTGTCAGTCATAACTTGAACAGCTTTAACAAGTATATCACGTGCGGTGAAGGTTTTGTGACTGCGTTCGCGTACGACGATAAAAGCATCTTTCGGGAGAGCTATGTCATGGGCATGGAAAAAATCGCTCAGGATTCTAGAAACTTTCTCCCGTTGGAGCGCCGCCCATTTGATAGCTAAGCTCCGAGGTACCCGGTGGCCGGGTGTGTCTATCCATTGTTTAACTTCGGCTTGGCTTTCCTCGCCCCGCAGCTCAGACCAGTCACTAAAGCATTCACGTCGCCAATCTCGTGCCATTTCTGCGGTAATAGTTGGGAAGACTAGACTCGAGCTGATGGTCGGATGTTCAACTTCTATGGCTAGATTAGACACAGAATCCCACACATACTTGTTACCACCCTTGTAATCAACTATTGCATTCCAGAGATCATCGCGAATCCGATGCCCTACGAGACTGCCGTCTTGAAATGGCCCAGAGTCATTAGGCAGAGTGTGATCGTCTTTCGATTCCCTGACGATTCTTGCTCTCGGGTGCGACGTGGAATCATCTAGCACAATCAAGTCAGGATATGTGCCCGGTAGAAAATTCAGATTAGGCCACCCATAATCGAATTCACTAAAATCTCTGTTAGTTGCTGCTAAAAGTTTGTTTTTGAGAACTGACAAAGGAATTGAATCTTGGCCCTGACCTAGTCGCTCATCAATAATTGCAACAACTTGGTCGCGTAATTTTTTCGGATCTTTCCGTGGTTTGTAACGTGCCAAGAGTCGGTCAACGTCATCTGGAGCAAGCCAAGAGAAGCTTGACAAGCCCTCAGTCTTATTGAGCTGCGAGATAATAGAATCAGGTGACTCACCTAAGAGGTGTGCGACTTGCATGACTCTTGCTTTAGGAGATGGACGCTTCGTGTCTTGGGACAGCATATACTGACCATATCAAGCTGGATCTATCCTGCGCAATTTTGAGGGGTCTCGAAATCGAGTGTGTATACCGAATCATCTGGCACCAGCGTTGCGGATTTACCGGGGTTGCGTTGCGGATTTGCCGGATGGAAATCTCGGCTCGCGTCGTTAGCCTAAGGGGAAAGTGTTGCGGGCTAAACTAGCGCCTCATCGGTGTGAGCGCGCCAGATTGTAACGATTTGATAACATCTGGCCTGTCTAAGGCTTATGTCCGTTTTGGTTGATTAGGGTAATTATCACCACATACCAGCTAACTGGCGGGTGCGCGCAATCGGCCAATACCGGTCGGAGGGGCGGCTCGTACACCACGCACTAGGAGGCGTGCAACCGTGAAACTCTTACCACCGATTCGGAAACTGGCGCCCACCCTAGGCGTGGCAGCGCTAGGTTTAACATTTTTGTTCGCCCCAACAGCGATGGCTGCTGAAGGTAACGTGCTACCATACCTCGACCCAGCCCAGAGCACTGCGGCGTTGAACATCTACAAGCAAAAAACTCCAGCGTTGACCACTCCTAATGATGGTACCAATCAAGGTGGCGTCACTAATACCGCCATTGCGGGCGTGGTGTTCAACGTTTTCGAAGTCACCAACGGTGTCAATGGCGCGGCTATTGATCTAACCACGCTCGACGGCTGGATTGCCGCCACCCCCACGGATGGCGAGGGGCACGTCACCCCAACCAACGACTGGGCAACGTTAGCTGGCCTAGGTTTCATCAAGACGCCTACCCCAGTCGCCACCTGCATCACCGGCAGTGACGGCTTGTGCGTGACCACCAGCGGCCTGCCGATGACGGCGCTTCCATTCGGTCTTTACTACGTAGTCGAGGATGACACGGTCACAACTACCACCACGCCGCCGGGTGCCGTGGGCGGGGAACCATTCTTAGTCACTTTACCCGCCAGCACGTTTGATGGCCTAAGCTGGATTACCGACATTGATGGTAATTATGCTGTCTGGGTTTATCCTAAGAACGACCTTATTTCAGTAACGAAGTCTGTCGTCTCCAGCAGCAACGCAAGCGCAGGCACCACTAGTGTCACCGCTGGTGGTAACTTGACCTACACCATCGTCGGTCAACTCCCGATGGATCTCAGTAGCCCCGCCGGTGCTGTTTCGCAGATTACGCAATACAACATCTCTGACGATGTTGATTACCGTTTAACGGTAACCGCCGTAACAGCCAGCCTAGTTACCGTTGACAGCAGTGGTGCGACTACCCCAGTCGCCAGCGGCGATTTAGCTAGCGGGGATTACGCTGCGAATTATCCGGCAACTAGCTCGCTAAACCCCACCCACGTTAACGTCACGTTCAATGGCGGTGGGTTGTCCAAGCTGACCACTGCGGCCCAAACTAACTACAATAATGGTAGTGATGCGCCTCAGATTGAGGTACAAGTTGTTATCGAAACTTCGGTCAACAATCAGCTGATGACCACCACGGCTAAGCCCGGTGATATCTCCAATACCGCTCTAGTATTCCCAGATGACTCCGGCCTGCCAAATACCACACATAGTGTGTCATCTAATGAAGTGACTAGTTATTATGGCGGCATTGCAATTCAAAAAATGAATGCTAGAACAGGTATTGGCCTAAATGGTGCACAGTTCCAGATTTATACTGGCGATCCTTCGCAACCTCAAGCGCAGTTAAGCCCACTGACCGCTTTGACGATGGGCGGCACCTCAGCCTCCACCTTCACCACTGCGACTGGGCAAGATGCCAGTAGTGATGTTGGCATCGCCGCTATCTTGGGTTTGGCTTACGACGCCACCCCGTGGCCTGATGCCACCGCAACCTTAGCAACTTGGGCACCGCCACAAACTGGTGTGACTCAGGGCAGCCAAGTGATCGGCGGCACGGCTGCGAACACCGTGGTCTATGACAACAGCGGCTCCGGTCGGTGCGCCATCACCGACGATGGTGGCACCACGTGGCGTCCCGGCACCTCCTACTGGGTAGTGGAAACCGTGGCTCCGCAAGGTTACACCAAGTTGCCCGACCCCATTCAAGTCTGCCTAGTTGGCGACTTGGATGCCTCAAATAACGCCACCGGCCTCACCTACGACGATTGGCAAGTCTATAACGTTCCGGTTAACGCTGGCTTCGACTTCCCATTCACTGGGTGGTTAGCCAACAATATGTTTGCCACCGTCGGTTTGCTGATTATCGCTGGTGCCGGTTTGGTTTATGTAGTGCGGAGCCGCAAGGCAAACGCAACTGCATAACAGTTACCGGTTGTTGGTTGTTGGTTATTGGTTGTGGTAAATCGAAAGGACCCAGGCTCATGTTACGCATAACAGCATTTCTGCTGGCGGTAGCATGTGGCCTGGGTCTTTTTCTGTACCCCCAAGCCGTGGGTTGGCATCAACAACGCGCCATCAGCATAGCCACAAATGCTTATTATGAGAAAAGTGCCACCGCAGTTCCCCGCGAGCAAAGTGCGCTACTTACCGCCGCGCAACAATATAATGCGGAGTTATTCCAAAGTGCTGGGCGCTACTATAATCCTTTAGAAGCCGCATTGGATAAGGAATATCAATCGCAATTACAGCTTGGTAGCGGACACGCCATCGCTGAAATCAGCATCCCGGCTATTAGCGTGCGGTTACCGATTTATCATGGTACCTCCGATGAGGTATTACAGAATGGCGCCGGGCATGTTTATGGTACTAGCTTGCCGGTAGGGGGGCCGAATACCCATTCGGTTATCTCTGCCCATTCCGAGGTACGCGCTGGCGAAATGTTCAGCCATCTTAGCGAAGTCCAACTTGGCGATGAATTCTTTATCACCGTCGCGGGTCAGACGCTGCGTTATGTGGTTGACCAAATCGAAGTAGTTTTACCGGAGGAAATCGAAGCCGCCCAATTAGTGCCGGGCGAGGATTATGTAACGTTGTTGACCTGTACGCCCGCTGGCATCAACTCCCATCGTTTGCTAGTGCGTGGCGCGCGCGCTGGCTTGGTGCCGATGGAACCGCTAGTGGCCGCGATGCCTTTCCCGTGGTGGGCCGTGAAGTTCTTGGGCGGCATGGGTGTTACCGGCTTGTTCGCGGCCCTAGTTAACCGGCGGCAGCGCCAATCGGCTCGGCGCTGTGCTACCTCCAAGTCCGCCATGCAGCCGGTAACAGCCGCAGTAGTAGTTTGCTTAGGCTTGGCCCTGACTCTGGTCGGGATGCCAATCGCGCAGGCAGCGACCCGGCTCAGTGCCGCGCGTCTGCCTAGCCTTGATTTGCCGTCGCCCTTGCCAACGCCGTTGCCCAATGGCACTGAAACTGGCACGTTGACTGTTAGCAAATGCAAACTAAATACCGAATGTGCCCAAACCACGGCCACTGAGTTTGTCTTGACCCCCATCACCGCCATCGGTGGCAGCCGGGTGGATTTGACGGTACCGGCTGGTTGGGACTTGGTAAGCGGCTTGGCGGTCAAAGACATCGCACAGACCACGCTAAATAGAGCGGCGCAACGCATCGTCGCTACCGATAACACAGCCGATGGAGCAGCGGTGTTTGCTGACCTGCCGGTTGGTTTATATTATGTTACGGAAACCACCGATATTACTAAAGTGGCAGATACCAACTACCGTGCCACAGCTTTCATCGTTACCATTCCATTTCCCGATCAGGAATCAATGAGCTGGCAATCCGACGTCATCGCGAAAACCAAAGTTCGCCCCGAGGATGTCAAAATTAGGGTCACCACAAAACCACTTTTTGATAACGGTCAAGTTGTGGAGTTATTGTTGACCATATCCGTTACTAATGACTTGGAAACTGACGCCTATGCGGTCAATGCCCGTCTTGATGTGCCCGATGAATTTGTGGAATATGTTGCTACTGGAAAAGCTATTACTGCACCGCCTTATCATAACCTTGATGATTTAACTAAAGCCATAACATACGGATCGGTACATTTCCCAATTGGCGAACTTGACACAGGCGATACCGTCGTATATACCGTAACTGGTAAGGTCTATTGTCCGTTCAATGGGCGGTTGAGTTTCCCCGCTAGAGTCGGTGTCGCTGGCGATGAAATTTCTTGGATCAATTATGATGTCGCTACTGCAACTGAACAAGAAATCTGTGTCGGCGCTACACCCGGCGCTGCGCCTAACGCTACACCCCAGGCTGGCACGTCCGCTAGCCGCCTAGTGCAGCTTGGCAATTTGGGCAGTCTGACCCGTACCGGCATCTCGCTGGCGGTAGTGGGGATTGCGGTGGCTGCTTTTGTTTCGGGCACCGTGGCCGCCCAGCGGCGCAAAGGTGGGGCACGATGAAGCTGCCCCATCCTCGCTATCCCCGCCATACTAGGCGGTCTCGCGTTTTGGCTGCTGCTGGGACGGCAGCGGTCTTATTGTGCTCTGGGTTGGCAGTGCCGCTGGGTGCCAACGCCGATGAAGGTTCAGCGGATATTGCGGTTAGCGCTGGTGTTACCGCTGAGGCCAATAAAAGTACAGCGGAGATTGCGGGCACCGCAGGTATTGAAGCTGAAGGCGCTGCGGATGAGGTAGGCCCCGCTGCTCAAGGTGACGATGCGGTGGATGATGACCCCGATGATGGCCTTGATATTGGCCTTTATGATGGCCATGCTGACGAGTCCGATGACGACGTCGCTGACGAGTCCGATGATGGCCTTGCTGACGAGTCCGATGACGCCCAAGATAGTGAGTCCGATGATGACCCTGTTAATGAGTCCGACATAGAGTCCGATACTAAATCCGGTGTTAAATCCGATATGCAAGGTGACTTAGATGCTGATGCTGATAGCACCGCAGGCTTAGCAGGAAAAGGTGTAGATATTGAGGATGAAGTTAAGGTAGAATCCGATCTTGCTGATATACTAGTTGAACCGGATACTGAAGCCGAGCTTATTGAGGATGTATCTTTAATAGCACTGGCGGCCGCCCCCGCGACTACCTGTCAGGCTGCTAATCAAACAACTCTAGAGAATACTTGTTTCACCCAGTTAGCTACCACAGACCTAACTATCATCCTTACCTCTAACATAAATGTCACTAATCTTACCAACTTAGTTGTTGATGTACCTGCCGGTCGGAACCTAGTGATAACGTCTTTAGCTGGTACTGCCGCCCCATATAACCGGCTAACTGGGGTCTGGTTTACTGTCGAGGGAAACTTGACAATAACCGAACTCCAACTCGGACACGCCACTGCGGATAACTCGGCTATCCAGCCATTAATCCAAGTTGGTAATGGTGGTACTTTTACCTTAGACAATGGCGGCGCATTACAAAACAACCAGAACTATGGCGCTATTGTTGTCAACGATTTAATAGATGCGACCATTAACATCCTTCCCGGCAGTTCCATTACTGGCAATAGTAGGAGCGGCGGTGGCGGCGCCATCTACTTGGGCGATGACGCAACGCTTAATATGACCGGGGGCACCATATCTGGGAATTCTGCTTTAGGAACGTCTAATGGTGGTGGGATTCTGATTTCTAGTGCTAATGCAAACCGGGAAAATGTGAGCATCTCTGATGCGACTATTACCAATAACACTGCGGGTGGTAATGGCGGCGGTATTTACGCCGGTAATTATGCGACCTTGTCACTAACCGGCACTTCTGTAACAGGTAATCAAGCAGCACAATACGGCGGTGGGGTATATACGAACTCTAACTCCACTATCACACTTGACGCCACAACAATTAACAGTAATAAAGCAACGCTCGATGGCGGTGGGATATATGCAAACTCGAACTCCACTGTTACACTCCGTAATGGCACATCGGCGGCCAGTAATACGGCCAGTCGTAATGGTGGCGGAATGTGGCTAGCCATCGGGTCTGTTCTGCAAGTATCCGATGCTACAATTTCCGGCAATAACGCTGCTCAGGATGGCGGTGGGGTATATTTGGTGAGCGGATATGGCAGCGCGCTTATTCAAGGGAACTCAGTGTTAGCTGGCAATACTGCTGGCGGTAACGGTGGGGCTATCTGGTTGAGTTATACTAGCCCAACAGTTAACCAGTTAGCAAACTTACAAATCGCTAGTACTGTTGCTTTTAGCGGTAATTCGGCTTTTACGGGCAACATAATTCGTAATTCGGGTGATGACCAAGTCTACGCCAAAAATATCTTAGTTCCAAATAACGCTTGGTCAGCATATAATGGCACGCCATTAGTCCAAGGCTACAACAACTACGATATTGCCTACTCCATTTACATTAATGACATTACGATAACCGCGCAAAATGTTGCCGGTCTTGATCCGGCCACGGCTGCTGAACTGAACCTTACAAACATTGCGCCAGCCGCTAATGTTGGCGAACAAGGGCAAGCCTACGGCGGTCAAACCGTGGTCTGGGAGCTAGATAGCCTGTTTACCCTCGACCCTGCTGGCACCCTCCGAACGCCGTGGAGCGCTGCGAACGTCGTAGTTAGTGCGGTGGTCCCGGCTGGCGCTTCGGGTTCCACCTGCCCTGCGGTTTTTGACCTCAACGCAACTAATGCGCTCAACAGCACTTTGGCTACTGTTACTGCGGCTACGTCCGCGCCTTGTACTACGAATATCACTTGGACGCTCGGCACCGTCACCGACCAAACTGGCCTTATTCCGCTGCAGATTGTCACCCATACCAACTCCATCATCGGCGAAAGTGTCGCGCTAACGCTAACCGCACAAATAACTGCCAGTTCCATTATCGGGGCATCGTCGGTATTATCCGCCACGCATACCGTAAACGTGCTTGCCGATCCACCAGCGATTAGTGTCACCAAAACGGTGGATGCACCGCTGGATGACCTAAACGATTCGCAAACGTTCACGCTAACCCTAACTGTTACGCCGCCGCCGGATGCCGCCGAGCCAACCTCAATTGCGAGGCCGGTATTTTATGACGTTTTTTCTTATAATGGAGATATCGCCGTCGATGGACTGCAAGGTTCGAGCTTTAGTGGGCAAAATGTGCTGGCCAGTGCGCCGACTGATCTAGTTGACGGCACTCCGGCGGGCGGGGCTTTCTATTACTGGTCTGGAGATCCGGCCACGATGCCCACGTCCCCTGAATTAGATATGGCTCCAGAGTGCGCTAGCGTTGGGGACACTGGTTGTTGGTTAACTACTTTTACCGCCGCTAATCCTAATATTACGGGTATCAAATATGTTGCCACTAATCCCTTGGGGGCATCGAATAGCCCTAGCGCGTTATCGGTAGTTTATACTTTAGATCAACTAGGTAACAAACCCGGTGATCAGTACATAAATAACTTTGTTGCCTATACGGATTCCTGCTTGGCAGATACCGATAGCGTGCATTGCCCGGAAATTGCGGGCTTTACTGGCTCGGAACACTTGCCATTTATCTCGGCTGCCACGCGCGTCCAGATAATCGCGTATGCCCTTGGCGATTTAGTCTGGTTAGATGCCAATACTGCTGGCTCCCCAACGGATGGCATCTATCAGCCCGGCGTGGACGCTCCTGCCGTTGGGGTGACCGTGGAGGTATTCTCGGCTGGGGCGGACGGGCTGCAAGGCACCGCCGATGACGCGCAGCTTTGTGTGGCTGCCGATGGTTCGGCGCAATACTCGTCTGACGCTTCCGGCGCGATCGCCATCCCATCTGTGGCTGATTGCCAAGACTTGTTGGCTGGGAGCAGTTCGGTTGTTACCGACGCCAATGGCCGCTGGGCGGTGACTGGCCTCGCCGCCGGTACCTACTATGCTGTTCTCCCTGCCGCGATGTTTGCCGATGGGGCACCGCTGGCCGGCTATCAGGCGTTGGCAGCTGACTATTCTGAGGTAGCGCCCGCAGCGGATTCCACCTGTCCCGCCCTCGGCGCTCTATGCCCAGACCTCGGTCGAAATGAGAACCATGCGGGTGCCGCTGGCGTTGGCGACAACCAAGATGGCGTGCAAGTCACCGCCAACCAAGTCACCACCGGGCTGATGACCTTGCGACCTGCACTTGATGCCACTGGAACCTTTATTGTCGGCGGTGGGCAGCCTGCCGGTGTTGGTCTGATCGGTGATGCCCCCACCGACGGCTCGACCCCGCCGCCAGCCATAGATGATACGTTCACCAACCTAACGTTGGACATCGCTTTGGTGCAGCCCAATCTGCCACCAATCTTTGCGTTGCCATACGCTGGTACAACGCCAGCCCGGCTACCTTATCTATTAGCGTCGTTGCTGATTGGTTTGGCCGGTGTTAGCTACCTCAAGACGCGGCGAAGCGCGGCACTTTGCGATTAAGCAATGGTGCGCGGTATTCATGTAGACAATACTATCAGACGTATATGTATCAGCTGGCGTGGTTGAAGCGACGCAGCCCGACACGACCCACACGATGGCGGGGCAATACTGCTGTTTCTAATCGAACAGGTGTACTCTTGTTCTAAGGATGTACACAAACGGTTGAATGGACTGGAACGAGGCCGAGATGGTGAGTAGTAAATCAGACGGAGCTTCCGCAAAAATACGCACTAGCCCGGAAAAGTCGGTGCGATCATCAGCGGCGGAATATTTGACTTTCGTTTCCGCTGCGGGAGGCGTAGGTGACGCAGTTGAGATTAGGTATGAGGATGAGAATATCTGGCTAACCCAGAAAATGATGGCTAGCCTCTATGGTGTATCGACACAAAACATCAGCCAACACCTTAAGGTAATCTTTAGAGATAGTGAGTTGGATGAAGTATCAGTAATAAAGGATTACTTTACAACTGCCTCCGACGGCAAGCAATACCGAACGAAACACTACAACCTAGCGGCCATCATTGCGGTCGGGTTCAAGGTGGACAACGAGCGAGCCGTTCAGTTCCGTAAATGGGCGAACCAGATTGTCAAAGACTATACAATCAAGGGCTTTGCTATTGACGATGAACGCTTAAAAAATGGTGGCACCATCCTGAACCAGCGGTATTTTGATGAGTTACTTCAGCGTATCCGGGAGATCCGCCTCTCGGAACGTCGGTTCTATCAAAAGATAACCGACATTTATGGCCACCGCCATTGACTATGATCGGTCTGCTACGGCAACCCGCAGGTTTTTCGCTACCGTGCAGAACAAACTCCATTGGGCGATCCATGGGCATACTGCTGCAGAGTTGATTTATGGGCGAGCGGATGCCACCAAAGAGCACATGGGGCTTACCACTTGGCGTGATGCGCCCAATGGCAAAATCCAGAGATACGATATCGGCATTGCCAAAAACTACCTTACTGACAGCGAGTTGCAAAACCTTGGGCGGTTGGTAAATGCCTACCTCGAAATAGCTGAGTTACAGGCGGAGCGTCATATCCCAATGACTATGGCAGATTGGGAAAGTCGACTTAACCGTTTTCTACTCGCGGCATCTGACCGCGAAATCTTGCAAGACGCAGGAAAAGTCACCGCTGAACTTGCTCGCGTCCATGCCGAAACTGAATTTGAGAAATTTCGAGTCATCCAAGACCTCGAGTTTGTTAGCGATTTCGACAAATTCCTTGAATTGCCGGTTACGGGGCCTCGGTGATGTGGACGGCGGCTTCCTCAGCCGAGGCGCCAGCGCCGTCAATGCCCACGTCAATGGCAATGGCATCGGTCACGCCGGAACCGTCATCAAAGAAGTCACCGCCATCGGTGGAAACCAACCGCCCAGCACGGCGCTCGTCAACGGCTTCATAATCCTTATCCCAAACCTCGGGAGTTTCAGCAGAAAGGTAATCGTCTAATGTCTCACCCTGAGCATCATCGGATGATTTCGCACCATAATTGTTTGGCTTGTAATCGGGGGGAGACCAACCCGCATCCAACCAGTCAGCCGGATCGGTATCGTCTAACAACATATCGGCATTAGTGGGTTGGTTCGACGGCGATTCAGTCGCATCGTCAAACTGATCTTCAGCGGTGACCGGATCGTCGTCGTCATACATAACAACAACTTTACCACGCACGGCAAATCAGGCATTTGCTAATGCGACCAAGCGCCAGCGGAAAAAATATCAGTGTTTTTGCGCCTTAGTTTTGACCGACTAACGACAATAGGGTAAGGTGTCACCGAAGTTGTGTGACGTTTTAGCACGTCCCGCAGCCGTCGGCGCACCCACTCGCATCGGCGGTTGTCAGGCCCGGATGTGCCCGGCTCGGCCTTAAGTGGCTCAAGCTGGCAAAAACGCCCGCGCACAACAGCCCAGAATTCTATCGGACAACCGCTTCACCGTCCGATGCCCCATCGATCGGGTTACCCTTTCGATGCCTTAGTAATTGAGAAGGTACGAACCATGCGGACGTACGCCCCTAAACCGGGTGACATCAACAAGAATTGGTATGTCATTGATGCAACTGATGTTGTGCTTGGCCGCTTAGCGACCCAAGTAGCAACTCTTTTGCGCGGCAAAAACAAGCCCACTTATGCGCCTAATGCTGACGGCGGCGACTTTGTTATCGTCATCAACGCCGATAAAGTAGCGCTTTCTGGTAATAAGCGAGAAGGCAAAATCGCCTATAACCACTCCGGTTACCCGGGCGGTTTACGCAAGACCCCTTATGGCGAATTGCTGGAAAAGCACCCAGAGCGCGCTGTCGAAAAAGCCGTACGCGGTATGCTGCCAAAGACGTCTTTGGCACGCCAACAGTTGACTCACCTCAAAGTCTATCGCGGTGCGGAGCATCCCCATGCAGCGCAACAGCCGAAGCCGTTCCAAATCACCCAAGTTTCGCAGCAACCTGCGTAATATTCTAAAGGACAAACATCGTGGTTGAATACACTACCACTACTGAAACAATAGATTTCAGTACGCCGGATGTCGAAACTGACACCGCAGCCGACTTCCCCACTGAATACTCCACCGAGACCGAGCAGGTTGTTAAGAACCAAGGTCAGTCTCTTACCGCTCCGGGCAACGGGCTTGGCCGCCGCAAAGAGGCCGTCGCGCGAGTGCGCTTGGTTCCCGGCACCGGCCAGTGGAAAATCAATGGCCGCACGTTGGAGGACTATTTCCCCAACAAAGTGCACCAGCAGTTGGTCAACTCGCCGTTTAAGGTTGTCGAGGTCGAAGGCCGCTTTGACGTAATCGCCCGCATTGTTGGTGGCGGCTCGTCCGGCCAAGCTGGCGCATTGCGGCTGGGCATTGCGCGTGCGCTTAACCAGATTGACCGCGAGCACAACCGTCCGGCGCTTAAGAAGGCTACCTTCTTGACTCGCGATGACCGGATTGTGGAGCGCAAGAAGGCGGGCTTAAAGAAGGCCCGTAAAGCGCCGCAGTATTCAAAACGCTAAAGCGTTTGGAATCCTGCCATTTGTTTTGCGCGGCGGGGACAGCCGCCGCGACACTCAAAGCGGTAAAGCGTTTGGAATCCTGCCGTTTGTTTTGCGCGGCGGGG
>JGI24699J35502_11133765_pt1 | contig 15037 bp, 9 predicted proteins | sample TergutMp193P4_FD_35502 | JGI IMG/M metagenome (IMG submission 35502) | reverse complement strand
GTGGTCAAGCGCGATATTCTCGGCAAACGTCCCAGAAATGACGCGCGGCAACTGCCCGACGTAGGCCACCCGACCGGGACGCAAAAACTCCTCGGGGTTTTCTACCTTGACGCCGTTCCATAACACGTCGCCGTCGTGCCACATCAGCCCGGCCAGCGCGGCCAGCAAACTCGACTTACCCGACCCTACCTGCCCAAGCAGTAACACCAATTCGCCGCGATTTACTTGGAAACTCACGTCCTCGGCGCCGATGGTGCCGTCGTCGTCATGCCGCACGGTGACGTCCACCAACTGCAACGATTCCAGCCGGTCTTGCGCTGGCGCGGGCGGCGGGGGCGCCACCCCGGTGACCGTCGAAACTCCGGGTGGCAGGGCGAATAAGTCGGCGCCATCAGCGAACTTGCTGGTAGCTACCTGCCAAGCCCGCGAACCCGGAAACCCGGTAATCACCAGCCCGGCCACCACGCCCATATATTGGAAGCCCATGGCCGCGCTGCCCACTAGTAAGGTGGTCGCCAAGTTCCAAGTGCCCCGATAGAACAGCCACCAGCTCACTAACACCGCAGCGTTCACCAGCAGCATCGGCACCGAATGGAGCACGCCGGATACCGTTTGCTCAAACACCGATGCTTTGACGCGACTAGCGTCCACTTTTCTTAAATGCGCATGAATGTGCGGCGTGCGCGCTGATAACTTGACCGTGCGAATGCCGTCAATGGCTGACACCAGCGTGCGGCCAAACTTGGCGCGCGCATCGGCGGCAGCCTTGGCCGAGCGACCCGCGATTGGCCGCCCCAACACCGCGACCGCAGCCGATAACGCCATAATGCCCAGCAAAACCGCCCCAGCAATCCACGACTGTGCCATAGCCACCATCACGGCTGCCGTCAGGATACCGCTCAGCACGTCAATCCAGTTGTCGGCGTATTCGATGATGCGGTCGGAGTCCATCGCCCGCGCTACCACCTCGCCGGGTGGCGTGGCCGGGAGCCGACGTTGGCCGGTCTGCGCCTTCATTACCACCATCCGCACGCGCAAAGAAAGTTGGATCCACCATTGCGGGTACAGCCATTCGGCACCGGCGAGCAGCAAGGGGCTGACCACCAGCGTGACCGTAAACGCGATCAGCAACGCGGTGGTGGGAGCGCCAGCTTCGAGGGCCGCCGCGATCTGCCCCCAGAAGTAACTGCCCACTACCCCGTGCGCGCCGCCGAAGGCGAACAGCGTGAACAAGAGCGCGCCGAACAGCCCCCAGAATTTGTGGATCGTAAATTGTCGCCAGACGGCTTGCATTAGGCCGTAGCCTTTTTTGGGGGCGCGACGGCTCGGCATTTCGCCGTGACGCCTGATGGTCCCGATGGCGATGGGCTCGCCGTCTGGAGTCTCGGTAGTTTCGAGACCGGGCTTGCAGCCCGCCTCAACCACCGACATTGCAGCGGTGGTTGAAGCAACTGGAACGGACGGTCTCGAAACCACCCCAACCTCCCCGGTGGTTGAGGCGTCCGGAACGGACGGTCTCGAAACCACCAAAGCTGCCCCTGCGGTTGGCGCACCCGAAACCACCAACGCCTCATCGGGCAAATCATCCAAATCCAACGAGCCATTCTGCGCCGCCGTCAACAAAGTCAAATACGGCCCTGGCACCTGAGACAGTTCCAACCGAGGCCCAAACTGCGTCACCTGCCCGTGATCGAGCACGGCCACCAAATCGGCGCGTTCAATAGTGGAAAGCCGATGAGCCACTAGCACGCCCGTCCGCCCAGTCAACAACCGCGATGACGCTGCCACTACCAACGCCTCGGTCAACGGATCCATCCGCGCGGTAGCCTCATCCAACACCACTACCTGCACGTCGCGCACCAACAGCCGCGCAAAGGCGATCAGCTGTTCCTCGCCCGCCGACAGTTTGGTGCCGCCCGCGCCCAGCGGCGTATCCAGCCCGTGTTCCAACCCAGCCACCCAGTCGGTCAAGCCGAGTTCGGCAATCGCATTCTCAACCACCCCAGCCGGGACATCGGCGAATAGCGTGATGTTTTGCCGCAAGGTGCCCGCTAGGATTTCGGTACGCTGCGTCACGACGCCCACGGACTGCCGCAGGGCGGTTAGGTCTAGCTCGGTGATGTCCACCCGCTGCTGCCCGTCCGGCTCCAACTTGGCTTGTCCGGCTCGGTCACCTTGCCCTTTTGCGCGCCCTGTCAAATATATTGTGCCAGCAGGCGGCTCGACGGCGCGAGAGAGCATCGAGGCTACCGTGGATTTGCCCGATCCAGTGCGCCCCACTAACGCCAACGTTTGCCCCGCCGGAATGTCCAAGTTAATGTCTGTCAAAGCGAACTGATGGGATTCGTCGGCGTCGGGGTAAGTAAAGTTTAGGTCCGCGATGTCAATGCCAATAACGCCACGCGGCACCGGCTTGCCACCCACGGGTTCCGGCGCAACGCTGAGCAATTGCTTGATGCGGGTGATTGCACCGACGCCCTCTTGGATTTGCGGGATTTGGTGCATCAGGCCGCCCAGTTGGCCCACAATCGCGACGGTGGCGAGAAACAGCGACACCAACGCGGAGATGCTCATGCTGCCGCGCGAGGTCAATAGCACGGCGGTCACCACAATCGCCGCCAGCGCACCTTGCAGCAGCAGGCCGCTGATCAAGACCGCCTGAATGGCAGCTTTGTTCATCAACTTCATCCGCCGATGGATTTCCGCTGACAACTCCGCTAGCCGCCGGACGGCAAAAGGCTGGCCCAGCGACGTCCGCAAATCATCGCGGGCACTGACGGCTTCCTCAAAGGCTGAAGCGTGGTCGGTCCAAGCCTTTTCCTCGGCCACTTTGCGGTCGGCAATCAACGCCATCCGGGAGCGCGAGGCGAAATAGACGGCCACCCCCAGCACCGGCATCAAAATCCACGCCGGCCACCAAGTAATCGCCGCGACAATCCAGAGCGGAATCAGCCCGCAGGCAAATGCGATCACCATAAACACGATTTCGCGGGTGAAGCGGCCTATCGAGTTAGTGTCGTCGTCAACGCGGTCAAGGATTTCGCCCGCAGGCTGGTTGGTCAGTACCGATACCGGTTGGGCGAGCGCGGCGGTTAATAGGTCGGCGCGCAACTGCCCTTCGGCTTTGGTGACTGCTGCGGCCCAGATGGTTCTGGATGCCGTAAAGCCAACCGCCCAACCCAGTAAGCAGATGGCCAGCCAAGTTAGCGTGTAAGAGTTGGGATTGACGGCCATTTGTCCGGCAAACAGATTGGTGGCAGCCGCGAGTACGCCTTGCAGTACCAACAGCAAAAGGCTGAAGTAGATTGCAGGCGTTTGGAGGCGCCGCCAATCCAACACCATGTTACGGGAGTGTCTAGTGTTACGCGGGTATTAGTCCTCAACCATATCGGCCAAAGCGCCCGGCGTAGTCTTTTGCACTTGCATCAAGAACTCCAAGTTAGTGCCGGTGGACTTCAACTTGTTTAGCAGCAACTCGGTAGCCTGTTGTTCATCCAAAGCGCCCAGCAAACGCCGCAGCTTATAGACAATAGCCAGTTCCTCTTTAGAAAGCAGGATTTCCTCACGTCGAGTCGAGGACGCATTAACGTTTATGGCCGGGTAAATCCGCTTTTCTGCCAAGCTGCGCGAGAGTCGCAATTCCATATTGCCGGTACCCTTGAATTCCTCAAAGATAACTTCGTCCATCTTGGAGCCGGTTTCCACCAAAGCGGTAGCCAAAATAGTTAATGAGCCACCACCTTCAATATTACGGGCGGCACCAAAGAACTTCTTGGGCGGATAGAGCGCAGCCGCGTCCACACCACCTGATAAAATGCGCCCAGATGCCGGGGCGGCCAAGTTATATGCCCGCGAAAGCCGGGTAATGCCATCCAGCAAAATCACCACATCTTGGCCGAGTTCCACTAAGCGTTTTGCCCGCTCAATAGCTAATTCTGCTACCGTGGTATGGTCAGAGGCGTGGCGGTCAAACGTCGAAGCAATAACCTCGCCTTGCACGCTGCGTTGGAAGTCCGTGACTTCTTCAGGGCGCTCATCAACTAGCACTACCATCAAATGAACTTCAGGATTATTGGTGGTGATGGAGTTAGCGATTTGCTGCATCATCAACGTTTTACCGGCTTTAGGCGGTGACACCAATAGCCCACGTTGCCCCTTACCAATCGGCGCAATAATGTCAATCATCCGCGACGATAACTTGTTTGCGCCACCGGCAGTTTCTAAGCGTAAACGTTCTTGCGGATAAAGCGGGGTAAGTTTCGCAAACTCTGGCCGCTGCCGCGCATCCTCCACGCTTAAACCATTAACGCTATCAACTCGCACTAATGCGGAAAACTTATTACGGGTAGCCGTTTGCTGTTCGCCTTCGCGTGGTGCTTTAATCGCCCCGACAATTGCGTCGCCCCGGCGCAGCCCATTTCGCTTTACTTGGTTAAGCGAAACATAAACGTCATTCGGCCCAGGCAGATAACCGGAAGTGCGCACAAAAGCGTGATTATCCAAAACGTCTAACACGCCCGCGACCGGCACTAAAATGTCGTCCTCGTTTATCTCAGGCGCGTCGCCATTCGTGTCTAGGCCCCGTCGTTGCTTGCTGGCATAACGATCCCGAGTGCTGCGCTCGCGGCTGCGCGTCCGGCGCTCGTCCTCGTAGCGATCCGTACGATCAGAACGTTCCGTACGCTCAGAACTTTCTGTGCGTTCCGTACGTTCTGTGCGGGTGCGGTGGTCGCTACTGCGGTCATACCGGCGGGTGCCCTCAGTTTGCTCCGCGTGCTCGCTGGTGTACTCGCCACCGCGCTCATCGTTTTCGCTGGTGGGCGCGGCTTCCCGGGTCGCCTCATCGCGGCGGTAGTCCGTCCGGCGGTAGTCATCCCGTTTGCGCCTCGGGTCGTAACTGCGGCTTTCGCGATACCCGCCCTCGGTGCGAGGCTGCTGTTCGCTCGGGGACAGTTCACCGGCTGACTTATTCGCGATGGCTACGGCGTCTGCGAGCCGCGCGAGGCGTTCCTCGCGATCCAAATCGCTTTCGTCCCGATCCCGGCTGGCCTGCTCATTGCGACTTTCCGCCCGGTAATCTCGTTGCGGGGTTTCGTACCGGCGCTCGCGGTCGTAATGGCCTGACGACTTCCGCTCATAAGAGGTGCTGCGCCGGTAGCCGCTCTCGTTGCGCTCTTGGCGCTCCGGGTTAGGTTCAACTGCGTTGGGTGCCGCCTCGTTTTCGCTTTCTGTTGCTTCTGGTTTGCGGCGGTTAAAGTCGAGTTGCAGCGCTGGCCCGCTTTCGCGGCGAGCGGCCCGGCGTGGTGCCCGGTCGGAACCCGTCATCTCTGGGGTGCGGCGCGGCTGCGACCTGTGGGTTGACTCGGTGCTCTCAGATTCGGTCGCCCTGCTAGTTGTATCGGAGGTACTGTCGGCATCTGAATATCTGGAGACGGGTGTCTCTACGGGGGCGGTGGTATGCGATTCCGATGCTGGGGAGTGCGTGTCCCGATGGGTGGATGAGCTGCCCGATGACTTTGTGGTGTGATGGGTTGCCGCTGTCGGGGCGCTCGCACTCGATAACGCGGTAACGAGTTCGTCTTTACGCATGCGGTAGTAACCTTTGATGCCGCGCTCGCTGGCAAGTTGCTTCAATGCATCAAGCTTGAGGCTGGATAGGGCATCGGGTGAAGTGGAGGCTGCCACGTATGGCCTTTCGATATTGCTCTAAGTTGAGCGGAATAGGTCCTTTTCGCGGTGAAAAACTTTGGCCTGTGGCAATTAACGCTTATGATTGTAAGATCATTGCCCGCTGGGAGCCAGTTTTATCACTTTAGCGATTGAGTTGGGTTTGGTAACATTACCACCCTAGATTTGCTACTAACGGTAGCTTATCACCGCGAGTATAGCAAATCCGGGTATGACGTCAAGATAGGCGGCGGCAAACCACACCTTGCGCGTCAATACCGGGGCGAATTACCCGCCAATCCGCTGCTTGTGGATCATCTTTTAACACGCCGATATCTTTTAGTATCATATCCAATTCCGGTAGCGCAGTTGTGGTTGTTAATGCCAATAGGGTGGGGCCGGCGCCAGAAACTACTACTGCTACGCCCGCTTGCCTAAGCTTTGCCAACAGCGCTGCCGACGTTGGCATCTGCTTAGCTCGGTAGCCTTGATGGAGCCGGTCGGACGTGGCTTCATAAAGTAGGGCGGGCTGATTGGCAAGGGCGGCGACCAGTAAAGCGGCCCGGCCTGCGTTAAAGGCGGCGTCTTGATGCGGCACTTCGGTTGGTAAGGCCGCGCGGGCTTTTTTGGTGGCTAAGGTGGTAGGTGGAATCAGCAGGGTTGGCACGATGTCTGGGCTGATCTGCAACTTCGCAGCCTTAGGCGTGAGGACTTGATCGAACCAAGCGACGGTTGCACCCCCATAAATCGCTGGGGCAGCGTTATCGGGATGGCCCTCGAACTCTGTGGCAAAGATCAGGGTTTCTGCACGATCAACAGGGATTTGCTCAATTACCCCCGGAAAGTGCCTATGGTCACCTGTTGTTTTCGCTCGGCATTCTATTCGGACTTGGCAATATAGATACGCCTGTGCTGCCGTGATCCCGGCGACGACTGCGGCTGCCGATGACCCGAGCCCGCGGCCATGTGGTATTCGATTATAGCAGTTCAACACTATATTCGGTTGCGGAACTCCAGCCCGCGCAATGGACTGGCGGATGGCTTGCACTACTAAATGGGTATCGTCTTTGGCGACGGTGCCAGCGCCTTCGCCTGTTACGGAGACTTCGGTTTTTGATTGTTGGCTAGTTGGCGCCGCAGCAAACGTAACTTCTACATCGTCGTACAATTGATAAGCGAGGCCGAGCGCATCAAATCCCGGCCCGAGATTTCCCGAAGTTGCCGGAACCCGAACCCGGAATTTCAACGCTTGCTCAGTCACCTTGAACCTTTTCCCTCCGCCCTGGCCAGCGCCCAACCGCATCCATCTTTGCGACCCCAACCTTGTCCATCACCACGTCGCTAAACCTTGTCCTTCTCTATTCCGGCCCGATCCCAATTCCAGTACTACCGAGGTTGACCTGTCTGTCATAGCGGGCCTGAAATCTCAGTCTGTGGTTGCTTGACCATTTCCGTCATTGCGGGGCTTGACCATTTCCGTCATTGCGGGCTTGACCCGCAATCTCCCCTTCTTGCGACTATAACCTCAGCTTTTCGGCAATCGCCCCGACTTCCGCCGTCACCTTTTCAGGCGTCACCTCTCCCCCATCCTCGCCTCGCAAGGCCCATTGCGGGTCTTTCAAACCGTGGCCAGTCACCGTAATTGTTACCGTCGCTCCCGTGGGCACCTGCCCGGCAGCAGCGCGTTTCAGTAGTCCCGCTACCCCAGCCGCCGAGGCCGGTTCGACAAAAACTCCGACTTGCCGCGCCAACAACCGATGCGCGGCCAGTATCTCATCGTCAGTGACGGCTGCTATTACGCCGCCAGACTCATCCCGCGCGCTGATGGCTTGTTGCCACGACGCGGGGTTACCGATTCTGATCGCAGTCGCGATAGTTTCTGGTTGGTCAATGACATGCCCAGCGACGATGGGAGCCGCGCCCGCCGCTTGGAACCCCCACATCGCCGGTAGGCCGTGGCCGTATTCGCGGAAGCCCTGCCAATAGGCGGTGATGTTACCCGCGTTGCCGACCGGTAAGCAATGGATATCCGGTGCCTTGCCTAAGGCGTCCACAATCTCGAAGGCCGCCGTTTTCTGGCCTTGAATTCGGTCGGGGTTGACCGAGTTAACCAACTCGACTGGATATTGGTCTGCTAATTGCCGAGCGGCTACTAGACAGTCGTCGAAGTTCCCCGCAACCTGCAACAACACCGCCCCATGAGCGATAGCTTGCGATAACTTGCCGAGCGCGATCTTGCCGTCGGGCACCAAAACGGCACACTTTAGGCCAGCCCGCGCTGCGTAGGCGGCGGCGCTGGCTGAGGTGTTGCCTGTTGATGCACAAATAACAGCTTGCGCGCCACGTGCCACCGCTGCCGAAATCGCCGTGGTCATACCGCGATCTTTAAAAGACCCGGTGGGGTTCAAGCCTTCGTACTTAACCCAGACGTCCGCGCCGGTCAGTTCCGACAATGCCGGGGCTTGGATTAACGGAGTACCGCCTTCTTGCAGTGTGACAATGTCTTGTTGCACGTGGGCGGGCAACCAATCGGCATATTCCTTGATAACGCCCTGCCATAAGTGAGCCATAACTATTCCTCGTTATCCGCGCTGCCGGGCTTGACCATATACGTCATTGCGGGCTTGACCATATTCGTCATTGCGGGCTTGACCATATTCGTCATTGCGGGCTTGACCCGCAATCTCGACCGCGTCGAGTTTCTAACACTCAGCATGGTCATTCCTCGTTATCTGCGATTACGCGCAATACCGACACGATCTCTCGCACCGGCTCCAACTCCCGCAAGTCCGCCAAGACCGCCGCAAACTCCGCCTCAGAAGCTCGGTGGGTAGTGATCAGCAGTGTCGCCGCGTCTAGGTGAGAAAGGTCTTTTGTTATCACATGCTGATGCAGCGACGCAATCGACACCTGATGATCCGCCAATACCCCAGCCACCTGCTGCAAAACACCTGGCCTGTCATCCACAATCAGCCGAACTTGGAATCGAGAAACCGCCTGCCCAGCTACCAAAACCGGCAACGCAGCATAAGACGACTCCCCGTGCCCTTGCCCGCCTAGTACCCGATGCCGAGCCGCCGAAACGAAATCGCCAAGCACCGCCGATGATGTGGGCACACCCCCTGCCCCTTGGCCATAAAACATCAACGGGCCAGCGGCTTTGGCGTCCACAAAGACGGCATTAAAAGCGCCGCGCACAGCGGCCAGTGGGTGCTTATTGGGAATAAGCGTCGGATGCACACGGACGGAAACGCCTTCCGGAGTCCGCTCGGCTATGGCTAACAACTTGAGGATTTGCTGGCTATGTTTCGCCCACCGGATATCATCTGGGGTAATTTCACCGATGCCCTCCGTTGAAACATCGTCAATGCTTACCCTAGTGTGAAAGGCCAAGGACGCTAAGATAGCGGCTTTAGCGGCGGCGTCGAGACCTGACACATCGGCGGTTGGATCGGCCTCAGCTAACCCTAACGCCTGCGCTGCCTGCACAGCCCCCGAGAGGTCAAGACCTTCATGCGCCATGCGGTCAAGGACAAAGTTAGTAGTGCCATTCACTATCCCTAAAATCCGCTCAACATGGTCACCCGCCAAAGAATCTCGGATGGGCCGGATTATCGGAATAGCGCCCCCAACCGCGGCTTCGTATTGCAAGTCAACGCCCGCTCTGGCAGCAGCCTCATATAGCTCGGGACCGTGCTTTGCTAATAGCGCTTTGTTGGCCGTTACCACTGCAGCACCATTGCTTAGTGCCCGCAGAATGAGGGAACGAGCCGGTTCAATGCCGCCGAACAGTTCGATGACAATATCCGCTTGGTCAATCGCGGCTTCAGCATCTGTGGTGAGCAACTCTCGTGGGATATCCGCGTTAGTGACATCTGCTGGATCCCGAACGACGATGGCCGTCAGCTTGATTGGCGCGCCAATGCGGGCCGCTAAGTGCGTGCGATCGGCCAGCAACCGCAGTGCGACTTGGGTGCCCACCACTCCGCACCCCAGCAGCACCACGCGAAGCGGGCCACGTCCAGTGGTGGTTTCGAGACCGCCTCCGATGGTTTCGCCAAACTCCACCAACGAAGGCGCCTCAACCACCGCATCCGTCATTGCGGGCTCGACCATTTCCGTCATTGCGGGCTTAACAATTTCTGTCATTGCGGGCTCGACCCGCAATCTCCCTCCGGCAGGGTCATGCTCAGCCATCAAAATTAACCCTCATCCAACGCGAGCAAGTCAGCGGTGGTTTCGCGGCGCACCAGAACCGTCGCCTTACCATCCCCAACGCCCACCACCGGCGGCCGCGGAATCATGTTGTAGTTGGACGCCATGGAGCGCCCATAAGCGCCCGTTGCAGCCACCGCCAATAAATCCCCGGCCTTAATGTCACCGGGCAATTGAATGGCCTTAATCAAAATGTCACCGCTTTCGCAGTGCTTACCAACAATCCGGGCAAGTACCGGCTCGGCATCGCTCACGCGGTTAGCTAGTTCAGCGTGATACTCGGCGTCATAAAGCATAGGACGCATATTGTCACTCATCCCACCATCAACTGAAACATAAAGCCGTGGGAACAACGTGCCATCTTTTGCATGAACGCTCACCTCTTTTATGGTGCCCACCTCATAAAGCGTTATCCCGGCACCACCGATCAACGAGCGCCCCGGCTCAATCGCGATGCGGGGTACGGTAACACCCAACGCCCCACAAGCGTCACCAATCGCCGTAGCAACCGCATTAGCAGCCACCCGTGGGTCCATCGAGACTTGGCCGGGCAGATAGGCAATGCCAAAGCCGCCACCCAGATCAAGTTCCTCTAGCAGAATGCCACGCCGCTTATAAATGTCGGCACGTAGTTGTACCAAGGCCCGAGCGGCGATTTTGAAACCCTCGGGGTCAAGAATCTGGCTGCCAATGTGCGAGTGCAAGCCCAATAGCTTCAGGCTTGGCTGCTCCAACACTTTAAGGATCGCCTCCATCGCCGCCGAATGTTGCGCGCCGGGCACTGGGCTAATGCTAAGGCCGAACTTCTGATCCTCATGTGCCGTCGAAATGAACTCATGCCCGCCCGCATGTACGCCAGTGGTAACCCGTACCAATACCGGCTGCACTACTCCGGCGGCAGCAGCCGCTTCGGCTACTAAGTCCACTTCTGGTAACGAATCCACGATGATATGGCCGATACCTGCCTTGACCGCCATTTCGATTTCGGCGCGGCTCTTGTTATTGCCATGCAGGGCGATGCGGGCGGCTGGCACCCCAGCGGCCAGTGCGGTAGCCATCTCGGCAGCGCTAGTGGTGTCCACACCCATTCCGATACCCGCAGCCCAACGCGCGAGGGTTTTATTCAAGTTGGCCTTACCTGCGTAGAACAAGTTGACAGTGGAACCGATGGCATTGAATGCTTCCGTAAAAGCCTTTTGATAGGCTGCGGCGCGACCCTTGAAATCCGCTTCGTCAATCAAATAGGCGGGGGTGCCAACCTCGGCAGCTATTTCGGTGAGCGGCTTGCCACCCAGCACCATCTCGCCTTGGCTGCCCCGGCTCAAGTTTGCCGGCCACGGCTCCCCGAGCCAATTTGGATCGGTTACGCGCCACTTATCTGTTACTTGCGACATTATTTTTACCTATCTTAAGTCTGTCTGTCTTTACCACATTCGAGTTGCGGCCTAAAGATACTACATGCGTTCCGGGGCACTGACACCTAGTAGCTGTAATCCATTCGCTAAAACCGTACGCACAGCGTCGTTCAGCCAAAGCCTAGTGCGATGCACGTCAGTCACCACCTCATCTGGGTAGGGCAACACGCGCCGAGTCTCGCCGTTGGTATCTTTGGCCTGATACCAAGAGTGGTAGTCGCCAGCTAATCCTTCAAGATACCGGGCCACCCGATGCGGCTCCCGCAAAGTGGCCGACTCCGCCACCACCGTCGGGAACTGCGCCAAGCGAGTTAATAGTTCGGCATCCGCTGGGCTATCCAACACTGCTGGGTCGAACCCATCGGCTGGTTCAACGCCGCGCGCAATCGCGTTCCGATCCACCGCGCAAGTGCGGCTGTGGGCATACTGAACGTAAAAGACGGGGTTTTCATTTTTAGCCGAAGCCAGTAAGTCTAGGTCCAAATCGATTGGCGAATCAGCCGAATATCGCGCTAACGAATAGCGGGCTGCATCCACCCCAACCGCGTCAACCAAATCCTCAATGGTAATGACAGTGCCCGCGCGTTTAGACATCCGAACTGGCTGTTTATCCTTTACTAGATTAACCAATTGGCCAATCATTATTTGCAGGTTCTCGCCCGGCTTATCACCAAAGGCTTGGCAGATAGCCATCATCCGCCCGACATAACCGTGATGATCGGCACCAAGCATGATGATAACGTCGTCGGCGCCGCGCTCCCGCTTGTCTAGGTAATAGGCAATATCGCCGGCAATGTAGGCCGGATTCCCATCGGACTTGATGATTACACGGTCTTTATCGTCACCAAAAGCCTTAGTGCGCAGCCAAGTAGCGCCGTCTGCCTGATAGACGTGCCCCAACTCGGTAAGCCGGTCAATCGCCCGCGCGACAGCGCCTGACTTATGCAAGTTATCCTCGTGGAAATAGACATCAAACTGCACGCCGAAGTCCGCTAAAGTCTGCTTAATCTCGCCAAACATTAAGTCAACGCCGCGCGCCCGGAAATACTCTAAGGCGTCATCATCCGCTAATAACGCCGGGTCTGGATCGCCATTTGCGGCGGCGATGGCCTGAACTTGTTTGGCTATCTCATCAATATAACCGCCACCATATCCGTCCTCTGGGGCAGCTAAACCGCGCGCCGCAGCTAATAATGAGTTAGCAAACTTCTTTATTTGTTCCCCGTGATCGTTAAAATAGTATTCCCTAGTTACCTCGGCACCACTCGCTAATAAGATGCGCGCTAATGAATCGCCAATCGCCGCCCAACGGGCACCGCCAATGTGTATTGGACCAGTTGGATTGGCGCTCACAAACTCCAAGTTGATGCTTTTGCCTGCCAAAGACTGATTATCGCCGTACTTACCGCCAGCCTGAACAATGTCATACGCTAACTGCCCTGCCGCCGCCGCGTCTAACGTGATATTGAGGAACCCCGGCCCGGCCACCTCAACCTTGGCAATGCCCGACACTTGCTCCAACCGACTAGCGATGATCGTGGCTAAATCGCGGGGTTTCAAACCAGCCGGTTTTGCTAACTGCAAAGCAACATTGGTGGCCCAATCGCCGTGATCCCGCTGCTTAGGCCGCTCCACTGTGGGCGCCGCCGGGATTTTCTCGGGCGCTAAGTTCAATTCAGCGCCTGCTACTGCGCCCTGGATGGCCGTGGAAATCGTGTTAGATAGCTGTTCCGGTGTCACGTGAGTAACTCTATGCACCCCCACGGACAAGAACGGCTCGCGGTGGCGCAGAATGGCGACATCACCAGACTAAATCGCGCCATGTCGCGTCATTAGGCCAGATATTTCGCCCATTTTCCGACTCTCAAAACGCATCCGAAGCAAGCGTGTCGTCGGAGCTAAAATGACGCAAACCAGATGGTACTCTTTTGACATGCCCGAGCGTGAGTTGACTGAGCAGGAACGCCGCGACTTAATGATAGATACGGTCGGTTCGTGGGCACTGGAAGGCATGCAACCAAACGACCTCGCGATAGAACTTGGGCGCCGGTACATTGCTGGCGAAATCACCGCGAGTGAAATAGTAGAGATAGCATTAGAGCGATATCGTGCCGAGTGAGTTCGTTGATCCCTACGTTTATCCCGGCACTAGGGTACTAAAAAACCTGTTGGGTGTGCAAAACGCAAAAGAACTGTCACATAAAGAATACACGTTAACTCTTGGACGCCGTGCAGAGATCCAAAACGGCAAAGTACCTGCCACCCGTTTCGATTTATCACACCTCCAAGCACTCCATCACCATCTGTTTCAAGACGTTTATGACTGGGCAGGTGAGTTGCGCACCGTAGAAATCAGTAAAGGGTCGTCCCACTTCCATCCGGCGCCATACATACCAACGGCTGCGCAATACACCTTTGCAGTGCTCGCCAATGGCGACTTATTGGGAAATAGCCAGATATCCGACGCTACCTTTGTTGAACAGTTAGCCGAGGTGTTCACACTTCTAAACGAAATTCATCCATTCCGGGAAGGAAATGGCCGGGCGGCTCGGGCTTTCCTCGATCAAGTGGCAGCCCGAAGCAATCGAACACTTTCGTGGCGCAATGTCGGACATGATGAATGGCTACGGGCATCCATCGAGTGTTTCAACGCAAAAAGTGGTGAACCGGTACGTCCGCTTATCGCCAAAGCATTGCAGCCACCGCTAGATGGACTCGATCCATTTATAGCCAATGTCTATCGCGTCAGCGAACCAGTGATCGGTTCCAGCACTACCCGAAATACGCCTACTATCCGGTAAAGAGCGGCCCGCAGTTTGGCTCGTTTAAGTTGCTGACTGGACGGGCTGAGGCAGCTTGAGGTTGCGGAAAAAGTCGACCGCCTCGGTCAACTGGTCAGCGGTGATGGTGAGCGCAGGGGCTAAGCGAATGGCAGATGGCGTGACGGCGTTCAAGATCAGACCGTTTTCTAGCCCCAACTTCACCACCTCGGCTGCGACGGGAGCAGCCAACTCAACCGCGTTTAGTAAGCCAGCCCCCCGCACTTCTTTGATAGCTGGGTTACCGAGTCCCACCAGTTGCGTCCGCAATTCGGCGCCCCGTTCGCGAGCATTCGCCAGCAACCCATCCCGCTCAATCACGTCCAGAACCGCACGTGCTGCTGCCGTGGTAATCGGATTGCCGCCAAATGTGGTGCCGTGCTGGCCTTTGGTGAGCAGCGCTGTCACCTGAGGTCCAAAGGTAATCACGGCGCCGATAGGCAGGCCACCGCCCAAGCCCTTCGCGACCGTCACCACATCCGGCATGATGCCTGCCGACTGGTAAGCGAACCACTCGCCCGTCCGGCCAATCCCCGTCTGAATCTCATCCACCACCAGCAGCGCACCCGCCTTGGTTGCCAATTCGCGCGCCCGCGCCAGATAGCCTTCTGTTAAGGGCCGCACCCCGGCCTCACCCTGTATTGGCTCGACAAAAAGCGCCGCCACCGGGCCACGGTTCTCGACTGCTACCTGCGAAAAGGCTTCCTCCAAGGCTCCGATGGGATCATCCGTGGTGGCAATCGGCAAGAATTCAACGTCACCCGGAAAGGGGCCAAAGGGCTCGCGATAGGCAGCCTTATGCGTTAACGCCAGCGATCCCAACGAACGACCGTGGAACGCGCCTTCCAACGCCAAAAGGCGGGTGCGATGCGGCTCCCCCACTGGCACGGGGCCAGCAGGCAGCCCGCCGTCTCCCAGCCG
>JGI24699J35502_11133766_pt1 | contig 15054 bp, 10 predicted proteins | sample TergutMp193P4_FD_35502 | JGI IMG/M metagenome (IMG submission 35502) | reverse complement strand
TGTATTGGTCGGAAAGTTTCAAGAGTCGAGTATTGCTCAATGCTTCAAAAGCCTACGTGATGCAATTGGACAGAGCCAAAAAATACGAACTCCTGCAGCCCGTTTATTCATTGAATTTTGTAAATGATATATTTGAAAAATCGCCTGAAATGGCCGATGAATACTATCACCATTACAAAATAGTGAATATTAAAAACACCGAAAAACAAATCAAAGGATTGGAGTTTATTTTTATCGAATTACCCAAGTTTAAGCCGCAAAACCGTGCAGAAAAAAAATTGCATGACTTGTGGCTACAGTTTCTCACCGAAATCAATGAAACCACATGGGAAGTCCCTAAAGAATTGCTGGAAAACAGCGACACGCGCGAAGCCGTAACATACATGGAAATAGGAGCTTATACGAAAGAACAGTTGTTTACTTACGATAAAGTACGAGACAACATTCTCTTAGAATGCAGCGTACTGTCTGATTATAAACGCGAAGGGCTAATGGAAGGACGGGAAGAAGGACGAATGGAAGGACGAATGGAGGGACGAATGGAAGGACGTAAAGAGGGACGTAAAGAGGGACGTAAAGAGGGACAAATGGAAGCTTCGAGAGGAATTGCTATCAATTTATTGAAACTGGGCATTTCGTTGGAAAATATTATGCAAAGTACCGGTTTAACACAGGAAGAAATTCGTGCATTGCAGGAGAAAAAAGAAGAATAAAGTGTTGAATGGCATGGAAAATATCGTTAAGCTTCTCAAGAAAATACGGAAACAGAACATGCTTCTTCGTTCTTATTCTGGAAGTTATGCTTTTGTAGGGATAGGTAGCCACAGTGTGAATAATTTGTATCCTGTTTTGCACTATCTGGATGTACCGCTCAAATATATTGTAGTCAAAAGTCAAAAAACGGCCAAATTAATTAATGAAAATCGGACAAATATAGAAGGCACAACTGATTACGATCGCGTATTGGCAGACCCTGAGATCAAAGGAGTATTGATTTGCGTTCAGCCAGACAGTCACTACGAATTGGTCAAAAAAGCTTTACAACACGAAAAGAACGTTTTTGTCGAAAAACCGCCTTGCTGCAACGAAAATGAACTCCGCGACTTGATCGAAACCGAACGGATTGCAAAAAAGAATTGCTTAGTGGGTTTGCAAAAAAGATATTCGACCTGCACCAGTCTGTTAAAAAAAGCAATAGCTGAAAGCGATCTTATTTCGTACAACTATCGCTTTGTGGTAGGCAATTATCCGGAAGGCGATCCGTATTGGGATTTATTTATTCATCCTGTCGACTTAGCAACTTTCATTTTCGGAGAAATGCAATTGGTTTCAGTGGTCAAAACCGGCCGCGCAGGCGCTATTTCTCTGTTTATTCAAGCGCGACAGGGACAAGCGATCGCTTCTATCGAGTTATCGACCCAATATTCGTGGAACAATCCTTGCGAACATCTGATTGTTAATACTTCAAAGGGGGTTTATACCCTTCGCAATCATCGTTTACTGGACTTTCGACCGGCGCCGGGCGTCTTGTTTTCCATCCCGAAGGAGAAAATCTTTCCATCCTCATCCCAAACCGTTCATTTATTTGATGGTAATAGCTTTTTACCTGTTGTCGAAAACAACGAACTGATGATGCAAGGTTTTTATCGCGAACTGAAATGTTTTGTAGATATTTGCGAAAATAAACGAACGATCAATCAGTCGACGCTTGCTTCGTTGATTCCCACTTTTGATTTACTTGCCGACTTAAAAACTCAATTTTGATAAACGATGTACAAACGATCCGATTATATTCGCCGCGCTTCAACGCTCGCCGGCAACATTCTCTTTCCCGGACATAAAAAACTGTCTACGCTCATGATTTACAGTACGAATTTGTGCAATTCACGCTGCAAACACTGTTTAGTCTGGGCTCAACGTCCGGTGATGCATTTGCCGAAAGACAAAATTATTGAAATCATGCAAAGCCGTTGCATTTCCAAAGACACCACTATCGGATTGGAAGGCGGCGAATTTTTGCTGCATCCGCAAGCAATGGAAATACTCCAGTGGTTTAGTGAAAATCATCCGAAGTTCGAATTGTTGTCAAATGCCTTGCAACCGCAACGATTGATAGATGCCGTCAAGAAATATCCGCCTCGGCGGCTTTATATTTCTCTGGATGGCACGAAAGAGAGCTACATTCACATGCGCGGCGTCGACGGTTATGACAAAGTGGTGAACACAATCGATCAATGCAAAGACCTCGTACCGCTTTCGTTGATGTTTACGCTATCACCCTACAATAGTTTTGACGATCTGAAACATGTAGTGGACATTGCCCTGAAATACAACATAGACGTCCGCATAGGCGTTTATAACGATATTGACTTTTTTAACACCGTCGATAAGGCGCACGATACGAAAATAGCGACATTGGCAACCGACGGCAAGTTGGAAAAACAGCAGGATTTTAAAAGCCAGATACCTGAAAATGTGAAAAGCACGTCCGAAAATTACGACTTTCTTCTGTTGTATGACGAATGGAAAAATAAACGGTTGCAATTGAACTGTTTCAGCATTTTCGATTCATTGGTGATACATCCAGACGGCAACGTGCCAATATGTCAAAATCTGGGTATATATTTGGGTAATCTCTATCAGCAAAGCCTCGATGAAATATATAATGCGCAAGCTTCTCGACGTTTGCAAAAACAATATGCTCATAACTGCAATCAATGTTGGATTAATTTTCATCGTAAATACGACATTGTTTTGCTTCGCAGCCTCGAACGCATTTTACCCAAACCATTGATTGAGCTTTTTTATGGAAAATATCAATGGAGCTGCGACAAAAAATTGACGTACAAATCTTTTCTGGAAAAATATTTATAACAAACGATTTTTAAGTTTTCGCTATGAAAAAATTCAAATTGCTTCGAATCATCTATCAGGAAACAGCGGGAGAAAACTTAATAGCCAAAACGCCCGAAAACGCAACGATCCTTTTACGCTGCACGGCAAGCCAATGGAAAGAATGGAACGCTTTATTGCCGGCTCCACAAGCGGGAAACATACTCAATTTGCTAAATGTGAAAGAAATAGAAGAAAATAGCGTAGAAGCGGAATGGATTGTATTAGAACCGGATTATCTGATCGATGTCAGTACATTAGCCGAATGTTTCCGTCCATACGGAAATCATCCTCTGAATTACAGCCTTTCCCGCCTGCAAGCCAAAGAAACTACTTCGTCCATCTTGCTCGGAAATTCCGCCAATTTTTTTATGGACGAATTTGTCTACGAAGACGAAAACAGTCCTGTCGATTATGCCGATTCATTGAAAAAATTGTTCCGAACATCCGCTTTCGAATTCACTGCTTGCGAAGATTTGAAAAATCCAACAACAGAAAGCGTTTTTTTCGCCAACTGCCGAAAGCATTTCAGTCATATTCAGCATGCCGTTCAAAATTTTTTCCCAAGGGCTGGAATCGACAAGAAAAAAATTGTGCTGGAACCTTCATTCATTTCCAATGCTTTGGGATTGCAGGGACGTCTCGACATATTGCTTTGCAATTATTCTGCATTCATTGAATTGAAATCGGGAAAAGCTGCAGAAAATTTCCGCGATGGAGGCCGCTTCATGCATTCGGCGGAAAATCATTACATGCAAATGATTTTGTATCTGGCTATCCTTGAATTCAATCTGGATTTAAATGCCGATGAAGTTAATTCCTATCTATTGTATTCCAAATATCCCGTTTTGAGCAAAGAAAGGCGCTCGCGAAAACATTTGCAAAAAGCTTTGTTCTTGCGTAATCAGATTGTCGCTTGGGAATATGCCTTGCAAAAGGTTAACCATCCTCGCATAGCTTCCGAAATCATTCATCAAATCAGCGCCCAAAATCTGAACGTCAGACAACTTTCGGGTACGTTTTTCGACCAATACCTGTCGCCGTCTATTGACCGGATCAGAAACGGTTTTGGAGGTTTGACCGAATGTGAAAAAGCTTATTTTCTTCGACTTTATACTTTTATAGTCAAAGAACTATGGTTGTCCAAAGCCGGTGAACGGGAATACGAAGGGGTGAAAAAAGCATCCGTCCTATGGAACATGCCTCTGGAAGACAAACTGATTGCAGGAGAAATTTTGTATGATCTGAAAATCATCGATAATCAAGCCGCTTCCGAATCGCATACCTTAAGTTTGGAAATTCCGGAATACAAAGATTTCTATTTACCCAATTTCCGACCGGGAGATGCGGTTGTTTTATACGAAAGAAATTCAAAATCAGATACGGTCAATAACCGCCAAGTATTTAAAGGCGCCATTGAACAGATAGAATCCAACCGGATGAAGATACGACTTCGCTACCGCCAAAAAAACCTTTCTGTATGGCACAGCGATTCGTTCTACGCCGTCGAACACGACTACATGGACACGGTTTACACCGGAATGTTCAAGGGTTTAACAGCTTTTATCCAAGCCAATCCCGACCGGAGAGAGTTATTGACTTCTCCTTTGCGGGAAAAAATAGAAAAAGAAATTTTTCTCCTGATGGGTCCTCCGGGCGCCGGAAAAACGTCTGTTGCTCTGAAACAAAGAGTGGAAACCGAACTGAGAAAGAACAAAACCACTATTCTTTTACTGTCGTATACCAATCGTGCCGTAGACGAAATTTGCAAAGCTTTGATGGATATCAGCCATTCTCTCCCGTTTATCCGGATCGGAAACGAATTGAATTGCGCACCTGAATTCCGTCATACACTATTAGAAAAATATTTAGACCGATGCAACAAACGAAGCGAAGTAGCGGAAGTAATCCAAAAGTGCCGAATTTTTACGGGAACTGTTGCATCTATTTGCAACAAACCAGAACTTTTTCAGCTTAAACAGTTTGATTTAGCCATCGTCGACGAAGCGACTCAATTGCTGGAACCGCATCTCGTCGGTCTGTTTTGCGCTAAAACGTCTTCAGGAAAAAATGCCATTCGAAGTTTTGTTTTGATCGGCGATCACAAGCAATTGCCAGCAGTAACGCTGCAATCGAGAGAGGATAGTAAAGTCGACGACCCGCTGCTGAACGCCATTGGACTGACCAATTTGAGTGATTCTCTGTTCGAACGTCTATATCGGAAATACAATGAAAAGGATCGAAGCCAATCGTTAGACATGCTTTCTAAACAAGGCCGGATGCATCCCGATATTTCCGCCTTTCCATCAAAATACTTTTACGAAGGCCGCTTAGAATCACTTGGATTGCCTCATCAAACGGAGAATTGGATCGACCGGGACCGCTTGAATTTCTATCCAGTGAAACCTTTTGAAAAAGAATTTTCAGACAAAACCAACTTGAACGAAGCCAATCAAGTAGTCGCTATTTGCCAGAAGTTATATCAAGAAGATTTGGATCAACACAAAACTTTCCAACCTCTCGATATCGGAATCATTACTCCGTATCGGAATCAGATTGCGCTTATTCGCAAACAATTGAAAGAAACGGGAATAGCCGTTTTTTCTGATATATTAGTCGATACGGTAGAACGTTTTCAGGGAAGCCAGCGGGATATTATTATTTATTCGTTTTGTATAAAAACGGAAAAGCAATTGGCCGCTCTGCCAAATATGTTAGAAGAGAATGGAAAATTCATCGACCGAAAATTGAATGTGGCGCTTACCCGCGCCCGAAAACAGTTACACTTGATAGGAAATGAAGAATTACTGAAAAAAAATGATCTCTACCGGCAATTGCTGGAATATATCGAACAGCAAACAAAGGACAAATCCGGAACTGCTTAGATTCTCTCCTATCCTATTGATTTAATATATAATAAACGTCATTATTATTTACTAATAAGTTATAATATTTATATTTATTCAATTGATTATCATTATTTTTAAATTTATAAGTGTACATTCATTCGAGACGCTTAGTATAGTGAAAAATTTCGTCGTGTATTCCTTAGGCGTTACAGGAGTGGTATTTTTATTTTATTTCTCCAATTTTATGCTCTGAAAAGTATACTTATTTAATTTACTGTAAAATATCAATATAACACTTTGAATATCAATCAATTACATCAGCGAGTTTTGTAGAACGCCACCTCATTGGGTTAAAACCTTATTTTTCAAAGTTCCATTAGCAGCACAGATAACACGGATGCCACAGAGGAATGCCGTTTTTTCAGGGTTGCTACTGAAGAGTTTGCAGCTTGTCTTCCAGTACGGTTGGAGAGACCTCTTTCAATAGCGTTTTTTTGTCTTTGTCCAGCAAATACAGGACGGGCAGGATGTTCAAATCGTACAATTCGTCGTAGGGAGGAAAGGGATTCTCGATGGATTGTCCATTGATCCATACGCGCGGAAAAAGATTTGCCTGCTTTTTCCATGCGGCTTCGTTACGTCCCGGATAGAACAACAAGACGGTCAGTTTGCCTGCTTGCTGCAAAGATCGGACGGACGGAGAGGCCTGCAATGCAGCGATCCATTCTTCGCACACCGAACATTCCGGATTGTAAAACAAGAGCAAGATATAACCGCTCTGGATTTCGTGCAAACGTCCCGTTTTTCCCGTAGGAAGCCGATAGGTAAAATCGCTTGCCGTTTCCCCTATGCGGTTTTTCATCATCTGGGCGAGCCGGTAGGTCAGACGTTCTTTTTCGGTTGCATTTGTGCAGATATCCGAAAGCATGTATTCCGCAACCGGAATGTAATATTCGTTGTTATGGAGAGGAGAATGGCCATCATACCAGTACTGCTCGGCCAAATCGAGAAAATAAGCAAGCATTTTTCTACTTTTTTCTTTTTCGGCCGAAATTAGCATCTGCCGGATAGACGCTGCGGCTGTGTCAGAGGCGACATAAGGCAAAATGGATGTATAGTCGACAAAAGCTTGTTCACTGACTGCGGAACGGATCAGAAGGGTATCCGTAAAGTCAAAATAATCCCAATAATGCGCCACCAGATAATTGGCTCGCTCTTCCGGAACGGTCAATGTGGCCGGAATGTCGGGAAGCCGGAATGTTGGTTCTTTTTGGGAAGATGTTTGCGCTTGCGCGCCGTCGCGCTGCACTGAATGGCAGGCTGCTAATAAACCGAAAGCTAATAACAGCTTTACGCCGTTATTAGCTTTCAACTTTATTTTTGAAAACAAAATCATTTTACTTCTATTGCAACAGTAAAAAACTATCGACCCGGACCTGTATGTTCAAATATAACATGACAATATCCTGTTGTCTCTTCTATTCCATTCGATACAGTGAGGCAACACTCAACTGCATACAATACAGGAGCAAGATCATTGGTAACTATATTAGGAGTAAGCCTCCATTGAGCTGCTCCACTTACTGCTCCCGGAACCTTTCCCGCATCCTCAGGTATTCCTGCAGGTATAATTGCCGCATACTCGGGTTGGAAATTAAAGAAAGCTGGATCATATATAACGTTTGTATAGTGGCAGCGAATTATAGACAGTACTGCGTCTGCATTGGCAGGAGTCCAAGTCGCAATTAAAAACTGAGTGCCCTCTTGTGATCGACCTGTACCTATGCCTTGTCGAAACCACAAAGTGTCAGGATTTGCTCCCACTAAGGTCGTTCCTAAGTCCTCATAGTCAAAGTCGCTATCCCGACTTTTATAAAATGTAACGCTTACGGGTTCTATCATCGTTTGCCTTATATATACTGGATATCGTAATCGTCCCGCTACAATCGTAACCATGGCTACTCGCTCCCCTCCTGTGTCATTTGCATCGAGAAGAAAGTGTACATTGGAGCCCAGCACCGCAGAATCGCCTTTTATGGGTTTGTCTTTACTGCTTGCGGGATCCACGGTTACCCAAGTAACCGGATTTTTGGAAACGCTATCCAAAATACTTTCCACATACCACCCATTGGAATTATCAGTTCGAACATGCAGAATATTGTTCGTATCACCCCCCCCATACGTTTTTTTGGAAAACTTAAAGTAATTTTTACTCACTGCTAAAAAATTCTGCCCATCGAAGGCTACTTCCAAATCTACGTCTGTCCATACTAAAATATCTGCCTCTATATTGAATGCTTTGGATTCAAAAGCTGTTTCAGGATCTCCGTATCCTTCTCCCGTCACACGGGTGATATTAACTATGTAGCGGTGATTGCGGAGAATATCCAAATGCTTTTTGTTGCTGTCGACAAAATCAACTCGGTAATAAGTAGGGGTCGTACTACCATTCAAGGTACCGCCGATGACCAAACAAGTGGTATTAAGCGGATCGGTACCGCCAGTGGAATAAAGCCCCACCGAATCGCGTTCAAAGGTATAAATCACATTGCGCATATTTCCATCCGCATTCACATCCGTATATCGTATGGAATCTTTCATATAAGCAGGAGCGTATATTTTGGAGAGGTCCAATACGCCTGCGGAAGTATAGAAATCGTTTGGAAGCGAAACCTTTGTGGCTTCTTTTCCTGTCGCGGTCGAGGAAATATTGCTGGATTTGGGAACTACACGTCCTTTGGTATATGATTTATACAAATGTACGCTTGTCAATTTAAATTTCGACTGGATACTATCGGCCAGCGTTACATCAATTTTCGCCACCATGCGCAGAAGTTGGATGGTTTCTCCAAACGATTCGGTCGTTGAGTTTACTGTAAGAGGAGCCGATACCTCTCCCCACATGGGAATAGGCGTATAATCGGTACTGCTTGTAGTCTTCCAACCTCCATTCGACGCTGTATTACCACTGGTTAAAGCAAACTCCAGATTCGACAACATGTCATCTTTAGCTTGACCTACCAAATTATCTACATTTACCCATGGTCCTAAATAATTGTTATTCGGTGAATTGCTTGCATTGGCAATCACAACAAATCGTTGGGGATAGGGTTTCAACTTAACCGTAGCCCATCCCTTTTGAGCATCTACGGCTCTGTATGAGCAGAGATAGTCAAAAACTTCACTTCCGTTCTCTGCACGAAATGCCAGAACAGTTACATTTGGAATCGCATTTTCTTCTGTATCGCTGATTGCACGAAGTTGCGACGACGGCAAGCTTTGAACAGGAACCGAGAGATTGACAAGTACTTCTTTTTCACCTCCCACGTTGTTCCCCTCAGGACCTTTTGGAGCAGGAGTAAAATCATCTGTACAAGACGAAACCGCGAACAATACAAACAACAGCAACAGGAAAGCCTGTCCGCTCTTAATCATCTTTCTCATACTGTATTTTTCTTTATTATTATTCATTTCCGTTATTTCTTACTATATGTTAATTGGGTTCTATACCATTGTTGATGTTAATTTCTTTCCATCCATTGATCGTAATGCTAATATTTCCATTAGGCTGATACGTAATGGTAATCTGATAATAATGTCTTCTGCTGAAATCTGTAGCGGGGTCGATGTAATCAAGTAAATTCCCCTGAAATATCGCTGCATTGCTATCGCTCGTATCTGTTCCCTCGAATATATATAATAGAGGAAAATTGGTGCGGCCCCTTGCCAATTTCAATACCCTTAACTGCGCGTTTAAGTTATCGGATGCTGTTGTAAACTGGCTCACCGTTTCGTATGAAACGTTATAATTGTCGTCTCCGAAATCGTTCCTAAAGTTATATTTACCGTTGCTATCCTCTATTACAAAACTGTAATTTTGATTATCGCGCGGAAGTCCCACTACTGTGATATCAAACAAATTGGTATTTTCGTACAAGTCGATAACAAAGTTGGTATTCCCCGTTTTCGCAACTGTAGCCTCATCCAAATTCCCATAAAATAACCGCAATAACGGCTCGCTTGATTGGTCTACTTTTCCCTTTCCCAATATCGTTCCCTCTGTAACAATACTCAAAATGTCGTTGCTTCTACTGTCAGTACTCAGAGAATCTTGAGGAGTTCTTGTATCTGTTGACAGCGCTACATTGTACGCTCTCGCCGCTATATTCGACCACGCTACAAAACTGTATTTGCCCGGACCCAACATAATACGCTCTCCGTTGTTATCTACTGCGTACGGTTCATTTAGATTGGGATTGTTAAACTGGATAAACCCAATATAATTGTCATTCTCATCAAAAATATATACCATTAAAGATCGCAAGTCTTGACTGCCGATAGGTGAATCGGGATCTACCCCGGAATCTCTAAATGTAAAACTCACTGATTGCGGACAATCTGACACGTCATCCTTGATGCAAGAAGACAAGGATAACAGCAACAGGCAAATTATTGTACAGAAATACTTTGTTCGATTCATTCTCTTTTTTTTTTCGCGTGTAACATTAATATTTATCTATGAGATGTCCATTATAAAAATCTTATCCGTTTATTTTCCACATCCTCTCCCCGTTTCGTTTTTCGATTCGGGGAGAGAAGCCCTGTATTTTATATTGTCACATAGAATAATTACTATTACGGAAGCAACTCTGCATTGAGCGCTATTTCCGTCCAAGGAATCACTGTGATATCGGCGCTTATTGTGGTTGGTACGTCTGGTTTGTCGTCCGGACTCGGAATCGTGACCGTACTTCTACCCGGGAATATGATCCGCGTAATCGCACATCTATAATAATTGTTGCGTACTACCTGAAAATTATAGGTCCCATCGTGGAGAAACAAATCCCAATAACAATATCCGTCCTGATAGGTCTGTATGTCGTTACTATTTACATTTTTCAATGAGGCATAAGCCGCAGCGGTACTGCTATCTTCGAAAAATGCAATTTCCGGTATTGCTCCATTCATCACAATCAGCGAATAGAAAGTGGCCGCACTCGTTCGCGCGGTTGTAGCGTTGACAAAACTTCCATTTTGTTGAACAATAATATTTCGTGGAATAAACTGGGCGCGAATCAAGACGCTGGTGATTTCTTTTTTCCTTTGAAGGTCGGAGGTATTTTCCGTCGTATAAGAAGGATCCAAGTTGGCATAGGAAGGCGTCAAACTACTGCCCGCTCCCCTCTGCACGGTTAAGAATGTCGAATTCGCAGTAGCCGCCACGAAATCGCCTGCAACATACTCGCCTTCCAAATAGTTGGGGTCTATAACGCTTCCGTCGCTTCCTATATTTTGCAACAAGAACGATTTGGTATTGAAATTATTAATTGTCCATTTCAAGTTACCTATTATAGCGCCTTCTACTCCCTCCACATTAATGTTTGAAGCTTCTGCGACCGTCACTTTGGCAGCCATCCGTTGCACTGTTGCGTTAACGACATTGTTTGCAGCTACATTTGTGAAGGTATTTGTGACTAAAGAATCTCCCACGTTGGTCATTGTTATCCCATTCGTCGTTGATACCAAAGAACTAATATTATTGAACGTTCTCGCTACATTTTTCAATTCTACTGCGGGGTTACCTATAAGAGCGCTTGTATCCGGCAAATTAACTCCTACAAATATCTTTTTTTCTCCTGTGGTGGTCGGTATTGTAGATGGCTTAGATGTATAAACAACATTATTTCCACTCGTTACCGGATCCTGAAAGTCACTTCTGCTCAGTCGGGTGTGACTGCTGTAATGAGCATCATCGCCACTATAGATAAATACGTCCACTGAATGAATAGCCGTTTCATAATCGTCATCCGCAGCAGCCCGCAACACAGGCGCTTCTGTTTTTGGAAAACTTATGCTCAAGCTTGTCCATGTTGCTTCTCCCTCGCCTTCCGGAGAAGGATTCGTCTTGTTTCCCGGTACATCCTCATTATTACAACTTGTCATAAATCCCACGATCGCTAAGATCGCGCAAGTCAACGTCACTGTCTTAAACTTATTTTTCATTATCAAAATAGGGTTAAAAATTAACATCATTGTTATTTTATTCTCTTTTTTATAATTGGGGTTATTATTATTGATTAGGGTCGCTAAAATCATTGTATCCTGCTTTTGCTCGTTGATAATCTTCATACGCTTTTTTCAATTCCGGCAAGACAGAAAGATTATAATCCGCTTCTGTGCACCCTCTTCGTTTAGCTTCTTGGAAGTAAGCTTCAGCTTGGGGAAATTTGTATTCCGCCATGCAAACTAATCCCAAGTTGTTCCATGCCTGCGGTTCATCCGCATAAGGCTCCAATAATCTTTTTGCTTCGCCGATTTTTCCTTCGATGATGTAAGCGCCTGCCGCATTGATGCAAGCAATCATGTCATCTGGAAATTTTTGCGCGGCAATTTCAAATACTTGGTTAAATTCCGGGCTTCCTTTTTCGTACGTGTTGGCTATCAGGTACATTTCTTCTACGCTTAACATTTCCGGCTTCGTTTGTATCAAGAGTTTTCCTTTTTCGATGGTAAAAGACGGAACGGTATAAGAAATCTTGTAGTCGGAACGGCGCACGAGCGGAAACAGATTATTCAACATATATAGGTAAGGGCGCCCGCCACCCAAATCCATGAGTTGTTTTTCTCTTCCGTCAAAAATATCCACTGTTCGGATGATGCGCAGAATCTGATCTCTATATTCTGCTAATTGCGGATCATCCTGCACCATTGGAATTAAATCGTCCCAGTTTTCGCCTCGTCCTTCCGATGAAATGCTTACGCTGGAAGGTATATCGTAATGCGACTTGACATAATCGAGCAACGCTTTGGCCCTGTTTTTGGAAAGCATCATATTGTTTTCATACGTTCCTTCGGGCGATGCATACGCTACAATCGAAATGGCATCGATCTTTGCCGTCGGTTCTTCGCGAACATACGTTAAACTATTTCTAATTTTTTCGAGTTCCGCACGATTGTCAAATAAACGCGGTAGTATTTCCCACTTCGATTGTTCGAAAATCACATACGCTTGTCCGTCTTTGACCCGCGCTTTAATTGCTTCTCTCGGAGGAACGATGAATTGTACGCCCGGCGTATATTCGTATTTCAAGGTTGGATGCCCCAAGTCTTTCGATATCAGTAAATCTTCGTGCGCTTTTTCCGATCCTGCACATCCGCACAAGTCGGCTGTCAAATAAATGGCGGCATCCTGCATCCATCGTTCATAAGGGAATGAGGTTTTATAGGGAATCGAAAGAACTACATTCCGTTTGTCGGCGCGAACGACGCGGTAGACGGTTGGATCGTTGTTCCATCCTTTCAAATTCAACGAACGTTTATAAAGATTCTGGCGTCCTTTGCCATTGACTACGATCGAAGGCAATGCTCTGCTTTGTCCATTACTTGCTCTCACTACGGGAGTTAATGTCAATTGATTTTTAGAAGAAACATCAACGCCGTTCAAAATAACATCCCAATCAAGATAAACGGTACCTTTATTTGGTTGTACTTGATTGGTTCTTACCTGGATCAGTCCCTTAAATGTGCTCTGCCCATACATCTGGAAGGAACCCAAGAATAATAAACACAGGATAATAGCCGTACTTATATTATAATTTCTGAGTTTCATATTCATTTTGATTATTTAAGAATGTAGATTAAAGAAATACCGGCTTGAGTAGGCGTAAAATAATTTTTTTTCCCATGTCCCAACAAGTCTCCACATTTTTCGCAGTTGTATTTGTCATAGTCCACATGAACAAAACCGCCTCCAATGTTCAGTTCCAGATTCCAACGTGGGGCCAGATAAATTTGATAACCATAAGAAATTCCCGCCCCATAAAGATACCCTTCATATCGATAAGGTTTCATCCTATTAAAGCCTACTCCTCCTACATTAAATGATGCGTAATGAGCATGCAAACCAAAAAAATGACCTGAAAAAGGCTCGCATAACCACCAGCGCAGCTCCGGCTGGACAAGAATAAACTTGAACTTCTTATTGTCATTGAACGTCCACGGATTGTAAGTTACCGGTAGCTTTAACGTAAAACGATTGGCCACTTTCCACTCCATCCCTAAATTCATACTGGTTGTAGCATCGTAAAGAATATTACTGCTTATCGCAAACACTGGACTTGTGTTTTTTCCTGTTTTTACTTCATTTTGGGCTTGCCCTTGGAAAAGGGAAAAAAGCGCAAACAGAACAACCATACTTTTTTTACACTTTCTAAGAATTATCATTACTAATTTACAGTTACTTTTTTTTCTTTTAGCCGAACCTTTCGTTTCTTATTTCGAAAGTTTACAAGCATAATTAATTCAACTATTACACATTAAAGAAAATTCTGCTCGCAAAGATAGAACATTATATTTTCAAAACAAAACAAAATAGCATTTTAATTTTATTTTTTTTTTGTAAACGTTGTTCCTCCTTTCGTTTGAAAGGTTTAAAATATTGTTTGATAATTGCTTAGAAATTATGGTTCATTTTGTAATTTGACAAAAATTAACGTTTTGTTTTTTGTATTCTATCATCTTTTTTAGGATTCTTTATTGCGATTTTGATAAAAATTCCATTACTACGCTTTTAAACCTTTCTTTTCCCATGAGAAATACTCGGAATGAGAACGAAATGTTAAGGAAAAGTACCGAAAAATAGTACGATCGAAACACGAAAAATGCAAAATTAATTAAAAATTAACACTGTTAAATAAAAAACAAGCATGCTGGAAGAGGTCTTTTATCAACCGCATTTAAGCGACAGAATTCTAAATTTGGATTTATCCTACAAGTAAAAACTCCGGAGCGTGTCCTAAATCAACTGGAGGAGAAATTTAATCCATAAGTTTCCATTTTGCGAATTTAATTAGAAGCGGCAGGGAAAGGCCGGAAACCGTGCCGGAAGAAGTATGGGATCAGTTGAAGAAAAGAGAAGAGAAATGGAATCTTTACCTGGAGGTGTTCTAAAAAGTATGCTGGTATAAAAATTTAACAATAAAAGAAAAAGAGCTATATTTGTTTTATGGTGTTCTAAAAAGTATGCTTATTAAACAAACCCGAAGTTGATATAAAAAAAAGCGAGATTAAAAACTTTGAAATGATTTAGAAGTTTCTTAGAGAAACAACAGGTTTTCCTGAAAGCTCTTCTGATACGGCGCCTTAAATGACAATTATTTCTTTCTATTCCAACCGTATATTCCTTTCCCTCTAAATGATTATCTTCTTTGAAAGCAACAATAAAACTATCCCATTTATCCGTAGCAATACTTCCATAACTGACGCCTAAATCCAACAGTTTCTTCTTCAACTTCATTGCAGTTTGCAAATCACG
>JGI24699J35502_11133767_pt1 | contig 15083 bp, 15 predicted proteins | sample TergutMp193P4_FD_35502 | JGI IMG/M metagenome (IMG submission 35502) | reverse complement strand
TTTAGATAAGAAAACGAGTTTTAAAATTAATTTTTGTTATAAAGGAAATTTCTCTAACTTTGTAAAATAAACACTAACCATGAAAAAAACAGATAAAGTATATATTGCAGGACATAAGGGAATGGTCGGAAGCGCCATCCTGAGGAATCTGCAATCACAGGGATATCACAACTTTATCCTGAAAGGTTTATCTGAATTGGATTTAAGAAACCAACAGGCTGCTGCCGGTTTTTTTAAAGAAGAAAAACCGGATTACGTCTTCCTTGCTGCGGCAAAGGTGGGCGGAATCATGGCAAACAATACCTACCGCGCAGATTTTATCTATGAAAACCTGATGATTCAAAACAATGTCATTCATCAGTCGTATTTGAACGGCGTGAAAAAACTCTTGTTTCTCGGCTCGTCCTGTATTTATCCTAAATTGGCGCCGCAACCGTTGAAGGAAGATTATCTTTTAACGGGGCTTCTCGAACCCACCAATGAGCCTTATGCCATTGCGAAGATTGCAGGAATCAAGATGTGTGACGCCTACCGAAGCCAGTATGGATGCAATTTTATTAGCGTGATGCCGACAAATCTATATGGTACCAATGACAATTATGATTTGAAGAATTCGCACGTGCTGCCTGCGATGATACGCAAGTTTCATGAGGCGAAGATAAGCGGTGCAGCGTCTGTAACGCTTTGGGGAACAGGCTCTCCAATGAGGGAGTTCTTACACGCCGACGATATGGCGGATGCTTGCGTGTATTTAATGGAAAATTACAATGAGGAAGGCTTGGTAAACATCGGAACGGGAAAAGATTTGACTATCAAGGAACTGGCAGAAATGATAAGGGAGATTGTCGGTTTTGCGGGAGAGATTGTTTGGGACACCACCCAACCCGATGGCACACCGAGAAAGCTGTTGGACGTATCCAAGCTGCATTCGCTCGGCTGGAAAGAAAAAATCCCTTTGAGGGAAGGAATAGCAAAAGTGTATAAAGAAAAGTTTGGGAATTGAGTAATAACGAAACCATAGGAAGCAATAAGCGGATAGCGAAGAAAAACAGTAAATAGTGTCATTAATCTATTGTTGTGACTTTTGATTCTAAGAAAAGTAAACGTAGGAAAAAAAATAATGAGTAACAGTAGTATAAAATATTTAGATTGGGATTCCGGTTTTTTTGGAAAAAAAATCGGACGAATTCGATTTGAAAAACCAGATCATTTGAAAAATCTTTTACAAATAGCAAAAAGCTCTGATTATCAATTAATTTATGTATTTATTAATGAAGATTCCTTTATTGAAGATCTAATATTAAAACAATTCAACGGAAAATTGGTTGACAGGAAAGTTTTGTTTGGAAAAGAAATACACACTTTAAAAGAAGAATACAAATTTGTTTCGAAATATAAAAGTAAACAATTAACACCTGAATTAGAGCAACTTGCATATGAAAGTGGTCAATATTCAAGATTTAAATTAGATTCAAATTTTGAACAAGACGATTTTTATAAGATGTATAAAATTTGGATTCTAAAATCTTTGACAAATGAAATGGCTGATAATTTGTTTGTTGTAAAAGAAAATAATGTGCTTAAAGGGATGGTCACATTAAAAATTGACAACGAAAAAGGGCATATCGGTTTGATAGCCGTTTCTCCAGATACACAAAGTAAAGGCTACGGTAAAGCATTGATTAATGCCTGCGAAAATGAATTATTGAACAAAGGTATTACTAAACTTGAAGTTTCTACTCAAATTGATAACATTCCAGCTTGCAAATTTTACAAAAAATGCGGTTTTGAAATTAAAGAAATAACTAATATATACCATTTTTGGTTATAAAGAAATAAAATATATAAAGAAATAAAATAATGATACCGTTTAATAAACCCTATTTTACAGGCAAAGAAACTCAATACATAGAGCAAGCCGTACGCAGTGGAAAAATTTCCGGAAATGGGGAATTTACAAAAAAATGCCAAACATTTTTTGAGCAAAAATACGGCTTTAAGAAGTGCTTGCTTACTACCTCCTGCACCGATGCGCTCGAAATGTGCGCCATTTTGGCAGATATTCAAGCGGGCGATGAGGTGATTGTGCCAAGTTACACATTTGTTTCTACTGCTTTGGCGTTTGTGCGGCAAGGTGCAAAAATTGTTTTTGCCGACAGCCAAGCCGACCATCCGAATATTGATGCCGAAAAAATAGAGGGATTGATTACGCCAAAAACCAAAGCAATAGTTCCAGTACATTATGCAGGAATGGCGTGTGATATGGGGAAAATTACGGCGTTGGCTGAAAAATATAATTTGCTGGTTATTGAAGATGCAGCGCAGGCGGTTGATTCGTTTTATTGTACAGAATTAAACAGCAATCGAAACAAACCGTTAGGCTCAATCGGGCATTTAGCGGCGTTTTCGTTCCACGAAACAAAAAATATCATTTCAGGCGAGGGAGGAATGTTGGCTATAAATGACGAACGTTTTATTCATCGTGCCGAAATTATTTGGGAAAAAGGTACAAACCGCGCCGAATTTTTTCGCGGCGAAGTAAATAAATACAGCTGGGTAGATACGGGAAGTTCATTTTTACCTTCGGAAATTGTGGCAGCGTTTCTTTGGGCGCAGTTAGAAAATTTAGATGATATACAGAATAAGAGAATATCAATTTGGAACACATATTATGAGGGTTTGAAACCATTGGCAGACAAAGGATATTTTCATTTACCCGAAATATCTGAATACGCAACAAATAATGCACATATGTTTTATTTGGTTTGTAATTCTTTGGAAGAGCGCACAAAATTAATTTCACATTTAAAGAAAAATGATATTTTGGCAGTATTTCATTATTTGAGTTTGCACAGTAGCGATTTTTACAAGGATAAACACGATGGGCGCAAATTAAAAAATTGTGATAAATATGCAGATTGTTTGGTAAGATTACCGTTATTTTATGAGTTGAAAATAAATGAGGTACAGAAAATAATTGAAATATGTAATGATTTTTTTAAACCAAGTAATATATGATCTTGCACTTATGTAACGATGAAAAGTTTATTGATTATGCAATATCTCAATTTAAGGAAGTTGATGATGCTAACAATCAATTTATAGTGATAATTTCGCAATCAGATTATGAGATAAAACATATTAAGCAAATAGATAAAGTAAAAATATTGGTGGATTCAGAAGATAATTTTAAAAAGGTTTGTGGTGATTTGTATAAATATGATGGAATTATTTTTCATTCTCTTTTTATGTATTTTTATTTAAAAATACTACATTATGCTGACCCTGAAAAAATTAACTTGGTTTGGCTTTTTTGGGGCGGTGAATTTTATAATCATTATATGGTACGAAATAAATACATTGGTAAATTAACAGCAAAAAAAAATCATACCAATTTTCAAACGCTAAAATGTAAAATAAAAAAACCTGTTAAACATTTACTAAAAAAAGACGTTTGTGATATTGAAAATAATATTCATAAAATCACACATATAGTCTCATTTCAAGAGGATTATGATATAATTAGGAACAATTGGAAAATTAATGCAAAAATGTTGTGGTATAGTTACTATTCCATAGACACAACGATTAGTGAGTTGATAAACGAAAAAGTTAATAGCGATGATATTTTTGTTGGAAATTCGGCATCTTTTACCAATAATCATTTGGAGGTTTTTAAAGTGTTAAAAAGAATGGATTTATATGGAAGAAAAATAATTGTTCCTTTGTCGTATGGAAATAATGAATATGCTCTTGAAATAGTGAAAGAGGGCAGGAAAAATTGGGGAGACGATTTTGTGCCATTACTTGATTTTATGGATAGGAATGAATATAACAAAATACTCTTAGAGAGTGGATTTGTTATTATGAATCATTATCGTCAACAGGCAGTAGGAAATATTATTACATCTCTTTGGTTAGGAGCAAAAGTATTTCTGAGTGAAAGAAATCCACTATATAAGTTTTTTAGGAATAAAGGAACTATTATTTTTAGTGTAGAAAAAGATTTAGCACAAAAAGAGGGCAATGCTTTTGAGCATTTGACTGACGAACAAATTGACCATAATAGAAAAATTCTTTATGAAACGTGGTCTTATCAATCTAATTTAAATAATGTTAGAGAAATACTAAAAGAAATTTCTAATAAGTGAGTCTAAAAGAACAAGCATATAGAGGAGCACAATGGACTACATTTTCGTCCGTATGCAATGCAGTAGTACAACTTCTGAGAGTAGCTATTTTAGCCCGTTTGCTTGAAAAATCAGATTTTGGATTAATGGCTATTGTTATGATGATAATGGGATTTATGGCTCTATTTTCTGATATGGGAATAGGTTCTGCTATTTTGCATAGACAAAATATCTCTCAGAAAGAATACAGTAGTTTATATTGGCTGAACTTTCTTATAAGTTTAATTTTGTTTTTGAGTGTTTGTATTTTATCTGTGCCTATTTCTGTGTTTTATGATGAACATGGCTTGATAGTTTTGATACCTGTAATGGCATCTAATCTATTTATAACAGCGTTTGGACGGCAATATTCTGTTTTTGCACAAAAGAAATTACAATTTAAGTTTATTTCTATTGTAGAAATTATAACAAATATTGTATCATTAATTCCAGCTGTAGTATTGGCTCTGAAAGGTTTTGGAGTTTATGCTTTGATATATTCTACTCTGTTTGCCAGTTTATTTTCAAATATTTGTTTTTTCTTGAAATTTCAAAAAACGCATAAAATTTGTTTTCATTTCCAATTTAGCGATACCAAACCCTTTTTGCAAATTGGGTTGTATCAAACGGGAAGTCAAATTTTGAATTATTTCAATACACAGTTAGATGTTATCATTATAGGAAAATTTTTAGGAATGGACACTTTAGGATTGTATAATTTAGCAAAAAATCTAGCTATGCGTCCAATGCAAATTATAAATCCTATACTCACAAAATTATCTGCCCCACTGCTTGCAAAAGTTCAAAGCGACGCAAACTCGTTAAAAAGAAATTATTTGAAAATAATAAATATACTGTCTTTTATCAATTTTCCAATACATTTGTTAATGGCAGTTTTATCTTTACCGATTATAAATATTTTGTATGGAATGAACAATAATACGATGGCAATAGTTTTATCTCTGCTATCAGTATATTATGCACTAAGGTCAATCGGAAATCCTGTAGGCGGATTAGTTATAGCTACAGGAAAAACCCATATTGAGTTTTATTGGAATGTAATAATGATTTTTGTATTTCCTGTTTTTGTTTCTATCGGTAGTCTTTTTTCCGTAGAGGGAGCAGCATTTTCGCAACTTTTGTTAATGGTATTGGCATATATACCTAGTTGGTATTTTTTAGTCCGCAAATTAGTAACTATTCCTCTGAAAGAATATGTAATGAAATCTGTGCCCTACTTATTGTTTTGTATTGTTTCGGGTTTGATAACATATCTTTTGCTAAAGGTTATTTCGATAGATATACATATACTTAATTTATTTATTGGTACTTGCGCTTTTATTACTATATATTGTCTCGAAATTTATTTATTTAATAGAAAGTTCGCCATAGAATTATGGAAAGAATTTATTTTTTCAATCAGAAAAATATAATAAACAACAAAATGCAAATAGATTACTCAATAATTATCCCGCACATATGAAAATTGCTATAGTTATAATAACATATAATCGCCCTCATGCTTTCAGAAGGTTATTATCTTCTATCGAAAATGAAACATACTGTGATGAAAATATTCCATTACATTGTATAAGTTGAAATTGAAATACTAACAAGCAAACGTATATGACTAATATCATTAATTGGCTAAAATCAAGACAAATATTAGGAATCATTTTAATACCTGTGTGGATCTTCTTAATAAGAAGAAAAATTTTCTTTTCCGAATACTTTTATTCATATCGTTATTACAAAACGAACAGAGTATTTAGAATGAATGATTTAACCATTGGGATTAGAGAATTAGGAAGAAAGAAAACTGTTTTTTTTCTTCCGATAGGGATAGCGATTGGCAGGGGTGTGCAAATTGGAGAAAATTGTATTATTTATCAGAATGTTACGATTGGAGCAAAAAATCAAGAAGATACAGATAATAATGTATATCCAAAAATCGGCAATAATGTGCTAATATCTGCTTCGGCAATTGTTATAGGCAATGTTTCAATTGGAAATAATGTAATTATTGGTGCTGCTATATTAGTTAATAAAGACATTCCTGATAATGCGATTGTCGTAGGCAATCCTGCAAAAATCATTGGTTATAAAAATGTTTAATAAAATGAAAACCATACTCATAGTTTCACATCATACAGGCAATTGGGGCGCTGAGCGTTCTACTTGCTCTTTGTCCGCCTATCTTAAATCATTGGGTTATCGAGTTGTATTACTTATACCTCGCGAAGGCAAAATAATGGAACTTATTAAACAATATGATTTAGAATATGAAATATGTTATTTTAGAAATTGGATAAATTATAAAGGGACAAATTATTTCAGGGCAATCGCCTCATCAGCAATTAATCTTTTCCAATTATTCAGGATGCAAATGAAACTTAAAACGAAAAAAATCCAACCAGATGTTGTTTATTCCAATACACTTATTCACGGTTTTGGCATTGTGCTGGCAAAATATTATCAAGTTCCACATATCCAACATATACGCGAAAATATTGATGCTTTTGGAATGAAGTTTAATTGGGGATATGATTTTACTATGAAGGTTATATCAGAATATTCAGTAAAAGTGATTTGTACCTCTAAAAATTTAATGGGACGTTATCTGTCAAATATTGGTGCAGATAAAATAACCTACGAATACAATGGAATACCAATAATAAGCGATTATGTAGAGGTTAAGAAAAATGAAAATGATGTCTTTGCTATAGTATTGGTTGGCCGTTTGCACGAAGATAAGAGACCACAAGATGTGTTCACCACAATCAATAAAATGGTTGTTGCTGGTTACGACAACATTCATTTAGATGTATATGGTGATGGTTACTTGGAGGAAGGATTAAGACAATACATCAAGGAGTATAATCTGAATAAATATATTTCTATGAAAGGGTTTCAATCCTCTATTGACTATATACCTTATTATCTGGGAATAATGGCTGCAACGTTTGAGGCTTTTGGAAGAGTAACAATCGAATATATGATGAACGGTCTGGCTGTGATAGGCTGTGACAGTGGCGGCACTAAAGAAATTGTTGTCAACAATGAAACAGGTTATTTATACAAAGCCAATGACGCGGATGATTTATTCAAATATTTAGAAGATTTGTATCTTAATAGGGAAAAATGTATTGAGTTTGGACGAAACGGCAGAAAACGAGTAATAGAATGTTTTTCGCAAGAGCGATATGTGAAAGGAGTAAGTAAATATTTTATTGAAATATTAGAAAAGAAATGAATATGTGGACAGTGAGTAGTAAGCGTAAATATAACGATGGCGGTGCTCATCATATTATTTATGAGTGGGAAGATGTGCTTTCCGAGCAATTGAAAATACCCATTGTAAATTCTATGCATCCGTTGTTGTCTTTTGCAGATAAAGTTTTGCGAAAATTGCATTGCAATTTTTTGTGGATATTCCGAACGAAAAAGATTTTGAGTTTTCAAATGACGGCGTTGGATAGTTCGGACAGTTACAACAGTAGAAAGGTCATTCCTATGATTGTGGATTTTTATTTGCCACCGGAGCGTTTTGCTGCATTTTTTAAGGCAGTAAGCAGAAATCCTATTGTTTTCATTTCGTCGCGCGAAGTATTTGAAAAATTGCAAGCACATCCGTGTTTCGATGCTTCAAAATATTATCATTTGCCTCTTTCGCTGCCTGATAAGTACAGAATTGATGAAACGAGTGTATTTGAAAAAAAATACGATTGTGTTGTATTGGGGCGACCCGATTCGTTATTAAAGTCGTTTGTTGAAAAATATGCAACAAAACATCCTGATTTTGTATATGTTGACAGGCGAATAGAGCAGGGAAAAGGGTTTACTTATTTTACAAATAAAGGAGAAATAATCCTTTCGAGCAATAATCACGATGATTATGTCCGTATTATGCGAAGCGGAAAAGTTGGTTTGTGGAGTACACGCGGCATAGATGAAAAACAATGCAACGGTTACAATCAGGTTACACCACGTTTCTTTGAGCTGCTTTCTTCGTGTTGCCGTGTAATTTGCAGATATCCCAAAAATGCGGATACCGATTTTTTCAAAATTACAGAGTTTTGTCCCAGCGTAGAAACTTACGAAGATTTTGAGCGTATAATGAATGATACAATACAATACAATACAATACAATGCAATGCAATGCAATACTCAACTTATTTGTCAAATCATTATACTTCAAAACGTTCGGAACAACTTAAACAAATTTTACGGTTAAAAGGTTTATTATGAATAAAATAGCAATTATAGGAGCAGGCATTTCTGGTCTTTCGATAGCGCAACTGTTGAAAGGGAGATATGAAGTTGTGGTTTTTGAGGCAGAATCACGTCCCGGAGGTATGATAAAATGCGATATTGTAGAAGGAAATCTATTTCACCGCACGGGCGGACACGTTTTCAATACCAAACGCCAAGATGTACTTGATTGGTTTTGGGGAAATTTCGACAGAGAAACAGAGTTTCATAAAGCAACAAGGAATGCCTCTGTTTCTATGCCTGACGGGAAAGCCGTTCCTTACCCTATTGAAAATTATGTGTATTATTTAGATGAAGAAACGCAAAAATCATTCATTGAAGATTTGATTTCAATGGCTAAAAATTCTGATAAAGAAATGCAAAATTTTGAAGAGTTTTTGCTTAATCGTTTCGGCAGAACGCTTTACGAATTATATTTCAAGCCCTACAACCAAAAGGTGTGGCGCAAAGATTTATCAAAAGTGCCACTCTCGTGGCTGGAAGGGAAACTGCCAATGCCCACTTTGCAGGAGATAATATACAACAATATGAACCACATTCAAGAACAAAACTTTGTACACAGTTCATTTTATTATGCCAAGCAAGGTGGCTCGCAATTTATTGCCGACCGTTTAGCCAACGGATTGACTGTCAAATATAATTCTCCTGTGGAGAAGATACAAAAAAACGAAAATCAATACCTCATCAATGGCGAAGTATTTGACAAAATAGTTTTTTGCGGAAATATCAAAAGCCTTCCTGCTATTCTTGCCGGGCAAGTTGATATAACAGCGTTTGACAATTCGATTGAAGGATTGGAATATCACGGCACTACATCGGTCTTTTGCGAGATAGAGAAAAATCCATATAGTTGGGTTTATATGCCTTCTACTGCGCACGAATCACACCGTGTTATTTGCACAGGTAATTTTGCCATTTCAAACAATATCGCAGAGAAACTAACCGGCACAATAGAGTTTACCGACGAAATCTCAAAAGATGATATTATTGCAAATTTGGCACGTATTCCATTTGCGCCAAAGTATTTGACACACAACTACGAAAAATACACCTATCCCATACAGAACAAAGACACGAAAGAAAAGATAAATGCTCTAAAACAAACATTAGAAGCAAATAATATTTATCTTTGTGGTCGTTTTGCCGAATGGGAATACTATAATATGGACGTTGCCGTAGGCGCAGCGATAGATTTGAATAAAAGAATATGAGCAATAGCACTACTTATATTAATAGTCGCTTCAAGAAATATCTGATGTATTGGATATTGCTTGTTTTTTCAGTTGTTTTTTACGAATTTATCGACCTTCAAACAAATCTCAATAATTTGATGATATATACAATGTTTTTATCTCCTGTGTTTTATGTTTTTTATCATAAACGATTGGAGTGGTCTGATGCAAGTTTAATTGTTGTATTTCTATTAATGTTGATGTCGAACATCATTCATCCGGAGTATTTTCGGATAAGTACAGTGCTATATAGTGGACTGTTTTTCACTACATTTCTATTATATAAATCCTTGTGTAAAACTAATACTATTACTATTATCCAATATCAAAAAATCATTAAATATATTATTTATGCTTACGCCATAGTATTGATTATTCAGCAATTACAAACAGCATTGGGATTACCTGTATTCAACAGAATTCCTTGGGCTTTTAATGAAGCCTATAAATTGAATACTCTAAGTCAGGAGCCATCCAATACATTATTAATAATGCCATTACTGATGTTTTCATATATCAAAATGGCAGAAATATTAAGAAAAGAAAAACGCTATCATTTTGTTAACGATATAAAAAAAGATAAATATGTGTGGCTGGCTTTTTTATATGTTTGCCTTACGTGTGGAAGTTTTACCGTGTTTTTTTCGTTGCCTGTCTTTTTTTGCTATTTTATAAACAGAAAAACATTAAGATATTTGCCATTTGTATTATTCGTGGGATTGGGTATAGGCTTAGTGGCTTTTTTTGTTATACAAAAAAGCAATACTTTTTTATTGGAACGTTTTACTAATCTATTGCAAAATACAAATATAACCGCTGGTAACATAGGAGGAGATAGCAGTTCTTCGGTACGAACAATGCCTTTTATTGTGTTTTTCCAATCGTTCAATTTTTTCGACATTTCTACGTGGATGGGACACGGCATTGATCAATTTGAACTACGAACATCTATAGCACTATTTGGAAATAATTATAAATTAGGTGCTGGAAACAAAAATATATTAGCTTTATTCTATGATTATGGATTAATTGCAGGCCTCTTCTTTTTTTATTTTCTAATAAAAAATACGGCACCAAAACTTTGGTCTTTCGAGATGCTGTTTTATATACTGTTATTTACTATAATAGATTTTAATCATTATGTATTATGGATATATATATTATTAATGTACACTAACATGTATTTTAAGAAAAAATATGCCAAATTACAAGCAACACAAAAATCAATAGATGGATAATCAATTTTCAATAATCATCACAACCTACAATGACGAGAAAAAAGTAAATGACTTTTTTTCGTCAGTAAAATCACAAAGCATCCAACCCAACTATATTATTGTGGTAGATGGTGGTAGCAAGGATAATACTGTTCAGGAAATCCGTAAAATTCAAAGCAAAATGATTGTTTCTACTTTTATTATTGTAGATGAATACAAGCGATTAAATATATCGCAGGGATTTAATGAAGGTATTCGCCACTGCCCAACGGAAAAAATATTCTTAATGGGTGTAGGAAATACATACCCTCAGAATTTTTTTGAAGAGATGTTATTGACAATGAATACAACAAAAAGCGATATTATTCAGTGTATATTAAAAGGGATTGATGCTACTCCATTTGCAAAAGCATTTAATACTGCTTTTCTAAAAACAAAAGGTCTCAAACCTGCCAATCGAGGCGTGTTAATTAACAAGGCGGTATTTGAAAAAATTGGCGGATTTTATGAAAACTTCATATATGCAGGAGAAGATGCAGAATTCTTTATAAGAACAAAAAAGAGGAGCATTGCATCTTCTCGTACTGAGAATACTTATGTTAATTGGGATACACCAATAAATTTTAAAGAATACATGAAGAAAAATCAGGTAAATGCTATTGCAGATATTCAATGGTTACCATGGTCAAAATTATTTATAAATATAATTTCTCGTATAGCAATAATTATTTTTACAATTATTTTTACAATTATTTTTTGTAAAACAGTTTACCCATATTTATTGCTGATATTACTTGTTGCATTTATCATTTACAAAATAAAATCATTTAACCTAAAAGCCATTTTATTAAGATTACATTTTATGTTTTTGCCAGCATATTTATATTTGAAGAATATAAAATTATTCAAGAAAAAATATATTGTTTATTCATCTGATGTCCCCAAAATATAGCTAAATATATCCTAATCTTTGTTAGTTAAAAAAATAATGAAATTAAAATATATTGAAGTTATTAGTTGATGTCCGTATTCGAAAAAACACAAAAAAACAAATGAAAAATATAATAAGTACAAAGATAATAATTCAACAAAAAGATTATTGCAATTACTAAAAATAGAAAGTATTTAAATGGAAATTCAAAATGATGTGGTTATTAAATAAGTTAATTTCAAAAATAAAGCACGAGCCATTTATTTTAGATGAACAAATCCCTATGTCATATATGGTGTTTCTTGTTTGGTCAAAATTTTGGTGTTTGCTGTATGGAATGGTTTTGTTTCGTAAAATAGCATTTGTTCATTTCACTTCAAAAATCAAATGTAAGAGAAAAATTAGATTCGTAAAAAATCTATCAATAGATAGAAATTGTTTTATTGATGCTTTATCAACAGATGGAATTATATTCGGGAAGAACTGTTCAATAGGAAAAAACACAACTATTGAATGTACAGGAAGTTTTCGCCTTTTAGGTAAGGGCTTGAAAGTTGGTAATAATGTTGGGTTAGGGACACACGGATTTTTCGGTTGTGCAGGAGGTGTGGAGATAGGTGATGACACTATTTTTGGAAACTTTGTATCTGTTCATTCTGAAAACCATAATTTTTCGTCATTGGAAACTTCTATTCGTCTGCAAGGCGTGAATAGAAAAGGGATTGTGATTGGAAAAAATTGTTGGATAGGGGCGAAAGTTACAATTTTAGATGGCACACACATTGGCGATGGTTGTATAGTAGCAGCTGGAGCAGTTGTTACAGGTAGTTTTCCATCGAACAGTATAATAGGAGGTGTGCCTGCCAAAATAATAAAACAGAGAGTGCAATAAATATGAATAAACTTGCTTGTTTCCATATATTAAACGATTATAGTGGCAGTCCGAAAGTATTAAAGAATATACTTGGTGGCTTGTTGCAACGTGGTGTAAAGATTGATTTACTAACTTCTTGTGGTGGCGTTTTAGACGAATTGAAAACCGAAAAAGGAATTACGTTGAGTCAATATAATTTTAAATTTTCCGAGAATCAATTCATTTATCTAATAAAATTTCTTTTCATACAAATTTATATCTTCTTTTTTTCTTTCAAATATTTATTTGCAAAAAAAATCGTTTTTTATATCAATACCATTATGCCTGTGGGTGCGGCTTTTGCCGGACGAATAATGTGTAAAAAAGTGGTTTATCATTATCACGAAAACACTTTTAAAAGTACTTTTTACGAGTTATTGGCAAAAATAATGCAAATGCTGGCAACTGAAATTATTTGTGTTTCGGACTATCAACGCAGTTTCCTTTCCCGCAAACATGGTGTAACAGTTATTCCAAACGCTCTGCCCGATGAATTTTGCAAACAATTTACGCCAAAAGCAGAAAAGTCTTTTGAACAAAAAACGGTTTTAATGCTTTCATCTTTAAAAAAATACAAAGGGGCAGTAGAATTTATTGAACTTGCACAGCGATTGCCGCAATATAATTTTGAACTTGTAATTAATGATACCGACGAAAATATCCAAACATTTTTGGAAAGAAACAATATCAAAAAAACCGAGAACTTAAAAATTTATGAGCGGCAAGATAATGTTGTGAAATTTTATCAACGTGCTGCTTTGGTCTTAAATTTATCGGATAAAAACCTGTTTGTGGAAACTTTTGGAATGACCGCACTTGAGGCAATGACAGCAGGGTTGCCTGTTATAGTGCCAACTGTTGGCGGAATTGCTGAACTTGTTAAAAATGATATAAATGGCTATAAAATAGATGTTTGCGAATTAGAGGAAATTGAAATTCAAATTGATGAAATTTTATCGGATCATATTTTATATCAAAAATTATCATCAAATGCTCTGAAAACGGCAAAAGAATACGATAATAAAATAGCGGTTGATAAAATTTTACAAATAATAGAAAAGAAATGAACATAGCAATCATAGGCACAAGAGGAATACCTAATCATTATGGTGGTTTTGAGCAATTTGCTGAATATCTTTCTTTGGGATTGGCTAAGCAAGGCTATGAGGTAACAGTGTATAATTCACACACCCACCCTTATCAAGAAAAAGAATGGAAAGGTGTAAAAATAGTTCATTGCCTTGATCCCGAAAATAAAATGGGTACAGCAGGGCAGTTTATTTATGATTTGAATTGCATTAGAGATACACGCAAGAAAAACTTTGACATTATTTTACAGTTGGGTTACACAAGCAGTTCTGTTTGGGGATGGTTGTTGCCAAAAAAGAAAAGTATCGTTACCACCAATATGGACGGTTTGGAATGGAAAAGAACAAAATATTCACCAAAGATTAGAAAATTTTTGTTATTTGCCGAAAAATTGGGAGTAAAATATAGCGATTATTTGATTGCCGATTCTGTTGGAATACAGAATTATTTAAAAGAAAAATACGGAAAAGAATCGTTGTATATCCCTTATGGTGCAAATTTATTTGCTGATTTTGATAATGCTTGCTTGAAAAAGTACGATGTTTCGGAATATGAATACAATATGTTGATTGCACGTTTAGAGCCTGAAAACAGCATTGAAACCATTTTAGATGGAGTTGTAAAAGCCAAAAATAATAATCCGTTTTTAGTAATCGGTAATCATAACACAAAATTTGGAGAATATCTGAAAGATAAGTTTAAAAGCTATACAAATATTCGATTTACAGGTGGAGTTTATGATATTAATGTGTTGAATAATTTGAGACATTTTTCCAATTTATATTTTCACGGTCATACGGTGGGCGGTACAAATCCGTCTTTATTAGAGGCAATGGCTTCTCAAGCATTGATTTGTGCCCATAATAACATTTTCAACAAATCGATCTTAAAAGAAGATGCTTTTTATTTTGAGACAGCAAAAGAAGTTAGTACTATATTAAACTCCATCAAAAAACAAAACTGTTTGAATAAAATTCATTTTAATGAAACTAAAATCACTACGCTTTATAATTGGGATGTAATTATAAAACAATACATTATGCACTTTAAGAACATATTAAATAAAACAAAGTATGTGCATGAATTAAGCAAAAACGAGAATTAGATAATAAATCCCTCAAAACACATACTTTTTATCTGATAATATCTGACAGCCTATCTGAAAAAAAATCAGGTTTATGTCAAAAAATATTTGAACAAAAACAAAATTTTGCCTACTTTTGTAGGTGAATTAAAATAGATTTTAACTAGATTGTGATT
>JGI24699J35502_11133768_pt1 | contig 15112 bp, 13 predicted proteins | sample TergutMp193P4_FD_35502 | JGI IMG/M metagenome (IMG submission 35502) | reverse complement strand
ACGGCATCCGAAAAGCCGGAACAAGTAGAGCAAGATGTGGCCGCTTTGTTTCCGCGAAAAGACTGGACGATATTGTCGCATCGGCTGATTTGGCACGGACGGCGCATCTGTTTTGCGCGAAAACCGGCGTGCTGGGCTTGTCCGGTCGCGAAGTTATGCCCATCGTACGGCATCGGGCCAACCATTCCACCGCAGGATAACTAGAATTGCGGTAATCTTAATGGTTATGACCGAGCAAACTGCCGCGCCCACCAATACTGCCACACCGCATACTGATGGGCTCAAATCTGACAGCGCAACTGCGGACGCAAAACAACCGGAAATCGTAGATGATTTTGTCACCACGCATCACAAACTGAACTCCATTGATGGCGAATTGAAATACACGGTGACAACCGGCAAATTGGTATTGCGGGAAGATGTGGTGACCGACGATAAGTTTGAGGGGCGCAAGCCTAAGGCCGAGGTGTTTATCACGGCTTATACAGTGGATGGCGCCGACGCGCATCGGCCGTTGGCGTTTGCGTTTAATGGCGGGCCGGGGTCGTCGTCGGTGTGGCTGCATATGGGCTTGCTAGGCCCGCGCCGGGTTGATGCGGGTGACGCTGGTGACTTGGCGCGCCCGCCTTATGGGGTTTTGGATAACCCAGAGACTTTACTGCGCGTGGCCGATTTGGTGTTTATTGACCCGGTTTCCACTGGATTATCGCGGGCGGTGCCGGGGGAGTCTGCGAAACAATTTCACGGGTGGACTGGGGATATCGAATCGGTTGGCGAAGTAATCAGATTATGGACGACGCGCAATGGGCGGTGGATATCGCCAAAGTTTATCATCGGTGAATCATATGGTGGTACGCGAGCGGCTGGCTTAGCCGACTATTTGCAACAACGCTATGGGATGTTTTTGAATGGCGTGGTACTGATTGCGCCGGCTTTGAACACTCAGGCGCTATATGCTGATAAGAACTCCGATTTACCTTATCCGTTATTCTTACCTTCTTATGCGGCCACAGCGCATTATCATGGCAAGATTCCGGGTAAGACGCTTGATGAAGCCGTCGCCGATGCCGTTGCTTATGTTGACGAATACCGCAACATTTTGGCGCGCGGGCGGGCGCTTGACCCAGTGGCGCGGGCTGCTGCGGTTGCCAAGCTTTCCGAATTGACCGGGCTGACCCGCGAATATTTGGATTTGGCGGATTTGCGGCCCTCGCATATGCAGTTCTTGGCTGAGTTATTGCGCGATAGGCGGCAAGTGGTGGGCCGCCTTGATGCTCGCTTTGCTGGCCCGACGGACAGGCCGCTTGCTGAAACGATGACGCACGATCCATTCAATAGCGCGACCGAAGGGGCCTTTACTGCGGCGTGGAATCATTACTTGTTTGATGAATTGGATTACCACAACGATGACGTTTATGAGACCTCCACGCCTAAGGTGCGGCCCTGGTCTTATAAAGAGTTTGAGGGAGCTGCCGTAGATGTGGTTGATAAACTTGCTGCCGCGATGGTAGATAACAAGTTTTTAGAGGTATTCTTGGCATTGGGCCGTTATGATGCTGGGGTGCCTGCCGAGGCGGTCATCTATTCGATGGATCAAATGGCTATCCCTTATGCCGACCGCTCGCGAATTGAGACTAAGATTTATCCGGCTGGGCACATGATGTATTTGCACAACCAGTCCCGGATTGACGAGCTCAACGATCTTGCCGGCTTCATAAAGCGCGCCTCCTAAATCGCTGCCGGCGAGAGCCTCCCCCGGCAGTCGAGCCCGTCGGCGCCAGCAGATTTCTCGGCGGTTGGGTGCTCGCAACCTTATCGCAGCCTAGCATCCGTACCCATCGAAAGTTACACAACACTTACACACCAGTGTTAGACTTTACACATGGTTACACACGGCATTTTCGACCCCTACTCACTGAGGTCCGGAAAATCGCCCCACTATCTGCTTGGCAGATCCCAGGCCATAGCAACCATTAAGTCTAATCTGGCGGATCCGGTAGGAGATGAGCACGGCAACTTGCTGTTTACCGGAATACGTGGGATTGGCAAAACCGTAATGCTCACCGAAGCATCGAAACTCGCAGCGCAAGTGGGATGGTTAGTGCTTGATTCCTATCTCACGGACGAAGGCTTGATGACCCGGCTCCATCGAGGTCTCAATCGTTTTGCAGGTGGGAAGAAAACCAAGCGAACTGGCGGCGGATTTACGGCATTTGCTGCCAACGCGAATACATCGGTAGAAACAGAATCACCAGACCTGAATTTTTCCGACCGGGTTCAAGCAATTCTCGAAGAAAAGCACGCACCTGGCATATTGATAACCGTTGATGAGGTGCACTCAACCGCTGGACGGGCACAGGCTGAACTCCGTGAATACGGTAACGAGATACAATTACTTCATCGGCGAAATCTTCCAGTAATGTCTATTATGGCGGGCCTACCTGGAGGAATTGACGCACTTCTCAAAGACGAAGATGAACAGCGAAACCGCACCGGTGCCACCTTTCTACGGCGTGCCGTTAGATACCCGCTCAGCTCCATAGATTTAGACGAAATTTGGGCAGCATATTCAGATGCGGCAAAGAAATCGGGAAAACTTGTAGGCCCAAAGGTACTAGATATGATGGCCGAAGCAACCCAAGGTTATCCTTATCTCTTCCAACTCATCGGGCAGCGTGTATGGCTGAGCAGCAGCACAATTATTGATGAAGAAATGGCAACCGCTGGCATAGAATCTGCCATCAGACGGCTCGGTTCCGCAGTACTAGACCCCTCGCTGGAAGACCTTTCCGATCTAGATAGATCATTCCTGCTCGCAATGGCTAAAGACGACAAACGCTCCAAAATGCAAGACATCGCCACCAGAATGCATATCAGTTCCCAACAAGCCACCAATTACAAACGCCGTTTGGTAAAGGCCGAGATGGTCGTTGACGATTATGGGTACGCTAATTTCACGATGCCTTATATGCGAGAGCGGCTGCGCGAACACTACGCCTCAACAATTTAGCCTCTTATTGCTGCGCGGCTAATCAGTTTCTCAGTAAGGTGTAACTTTATTCACCATTGCTGCGGTGGTGCGCGGTGGCGGGCGCGGCTAGGATTGGTGTTATGTCAATGGGATTCGGCCCATACGGCCATGGAATGTACGGCCCGCCCCCTGGGATGGGGATGCGGCGCCAGCAGTCAATGTTGGCTGCTCAGAACCAGCAACTTCGAATGCAAAACGCAATGCTGCGGCAACAAGCAGCCGGGCCATCCGTGCTTGGCGCGGTCGCCGGTGCATTGACCGGTGGGCTGCTTGGCCCCCGTCCAATGATGCCGATGATGCCGCCACCACCACCAATGATGCCGCCGCCGCCTCCTTATGGGTATGGTCGGCGGATGATGCCGCCGCCACCCCCACCGTTTGGCTACCGGCGGCCAGGGTTCTTCTAGGCGAGTTTTTCGCTCCAAACGTAGCTTGCTGCGGTCTTACCGCTACTCGCGTGTTTTGGAGTGGCCAGCACCATCGGCATCCAGTATGCTGGTTAGGTGCGATGCTCCCATCGTCTAGAGGCCTAGGACTCCGCCCTTTCACGGCGGCAACACGGGTTCGAATCCCGTTGGGAGTACTGAAATTTGTATTGTGACGTAGGATAAGTAGGTTTCATCCGGGGATATTCGGCAGGGTGATTTAGGGCTGATGAGCGATATCATGCAGATGGTGCCGGAATCAGCCTGGCGCACTAGAAAATATATGCACACCTTAGATCGGCTCGGTCAAGTGGTTCATGAGGAACGACTTGCGGTTGGGATGTCCGTTTCGCAACTGGCTGGCCTGGCTGGTGTATCTACAGCATTTGTAGAGCAACTGGAAGCGGCAGCGGCGCCACCTAACTTGGCGGCGGTTCGGAGAATCTTGCAAGTGCTCGGTATCAAACCCTTAATGTTGCCTGGTGAGCTGGCAAGGCGATGATGCAATACCTTGATGCTTACCTTGACGACGAACTGGTTGGGCGGTTTTCAAAAGATGCCAACGACGAAATACATTTTGAATACCTGAATTCGGAAAGCCCGCAGATTTCGCTCTCTTTACCTAATAATCAAGCATGGCCGAAAAATGCGCCAAGTCGTTTTCTGAATAATCTACTTCCCGAGCATCCGCTCGTTAGGCAGAACATGGTTCGGGCTCTAGGTGCTAAATCAACTGAGACGTTTGATTTACTAGAGGTGGTTGGTGACGATATTGCGGGTGGACTTATTCTCGTTCCGCCGGATGTCTCGCCTACTGAGTATCCAGAACGGCTCCGTCCTGCGAGTACGGATGATATTGCGTTTCGAATAGACCAACTAAAACTTAATCCGGACTCATGGTATGACTCGGACGTAAAGCCAAGGTTCTCACTCGCTGGTGCGCAGCCGAAGTTCGCGCTAGCAATGCTAGAAGGGAATTGGTATTGGTCGTCCAAAACACATCCATCAGCGCACATCCTAAAACCCGAATCGGTGGAAACTCCCTTCGCGCAACAGATAGAAGTAGCGACGATGGCGTTATCGCGCGCTGTTGGCATTGAAACTCCTGACGCATTTGAAGAGACGTTTTTTGACCAATCAGTATATCGTTGAGCGATTTGATCGTGGGAAGAGCCAACTGAACGTACGGCGATTACACACCGAGGACTTCGCTCAGGCCGCCGGGATGGATGTTGAGCACAAATATAAGATGACAGCAAAGGACGCAATCACTTTACTGAGAAAAGCTGACTTTTCCGATAGCCTTGGGTATCTATTCATTGAACGACTGGCTTTTAATACCTCTATTGCGAACGCTGATGCACATGCGAAGAACTATTCCGTCATGCTGCGTAAAACTGGCATTTCTTTAGCTCCTGCTTATGATGTTTTGACAACGGCGTATTGGGACTTTGTGGACCCGCGACTCGCTATGCACATTGCCGGGGCAGACCGGCCAGCACAAATTACCCAGCACCACTGGCGAAAACTAGCCCGTTCCAGTGGGCTTGATGAAGATAAGGTTGAAGAGATTGCCATTACGGTTGCTAGCCGAGTGATGGAAAAGCGCGACGCTGCTTATGCAATGCTGCCGCCGAAAGTCCGAGATCGCCTCAAAACAATACTAGATAAAGCTAATAAGAACATCCCCACCAATCAACCAAACTGGGCAGCTAATGGCGACGTGCTGACGTCAGGCCGGTTTGAAAACAAACTAAAGTTATCCGAGGGAATCCAGTAAGTCGGAAAGGGGAATCTGAAAGGCCTTAGCGATTCTCCACCACGTTTCCAAACTTCCCCTAGTTGATGGAGAGTCGCTGCGCCGTGTGGCGCGCGCTTGATGGATGAACATGCAAGCGGAATACGACATACAGGTTGAGAAACTTCAACGTGGCGCTGAATTCAACCAAATTCCCGTCATCAAACAAGCCCGTCAGCTAGTGAACGCCTGAAAATCCCTAACCGACATTACATCAGTTCTATTAATCGCATCCGCAAATACCCATATGGGGTTAAATTGGAGTGCTTGAGCAAGTTTGACTTTTCGCAAGCTTAAGAGATGGCAAAGTAGGCCGGGCACATTTTCCAACAAGACCTTATTTACCAAGGACGGCGAGGTTGGTTAGGGCTTGACGCAGGGCGGGTTCGTCGCTGAATAGGATGCCGGTGAAGCCGAGGTTTTCGGCGGCGGTTATGTTGTCCGCACGGTCATCCACAAAAACTGACGTGGCAGGGTTGATGTCGAATCGGTTGATGAGGATTTGATAGATTTGTGGGTCTGGTTTCGCATATTTCTCAATACCGGAGACCACCACCCCGTCCATTAATTGAATGGCGGCTATCTTTTCTGGCGCATGGTGGTAAAGCTCCTCCCACCAATTGGTTAATCCATAAAGTCTGAAACCAGCAGCTTTCAGTTCCGTCACCAACTCCAACATACCATTAACCGGGCTAGTTATTGTCAAATCATAATTGTGAAGATATTCCATAATCCAGGATTCCCATTCAGGGTTGATGGTATGAACTGCGGCTAAGCCGTCTGCAAGGCTGCGCCCGGCATCTTGCAAATGGTTAAAACTGGCAAAATCAAAGTCAGTAAAGAATTGATCTATCTCAGCAGCAGTCCGGCTAGGAAATGCCTCCCGAGGTTCCCAGTGGAGTAACACATTGCCAAAGTCGAAAATAACGGTATCTATCATGATATTCCTTTGCAGCGAACTGTAATTGGTCTTAGTTTATGTACTGTACCCAGTTTTGAGCTAATAGCCAAGCGGGTTAGCAGATTGCCAACGCCAAGTATCCGCGCACATTTCGTCAATGGTCTTGGTTGCCTGCCAGCCCAATTCTTCGCGCGCGCGGGTTGGATCAGCATACACTGAGTCCAAATCGCCTGGCCGGCGTGGGCCAATCCGGTAGGGAAGCTGCCTGCCCGCTGCGCGCTCAAAAGCATGCAACATCTCAAGCACCGAGGTGGCGGTGCCAGTACCAAGGTTATACGCCCGCGCTGGCTGAGCTTGGGCATCCAAGTGGTCAAGCGCAGCGACATGACCCGCCGCCAAATCAACCACATGCAGATAGTCGCGCTCCCCAGTCCCATCCTGAGTAGCATAGTCATTGCCATGCACAGTTAATTGCTCCCGACGGCCAGTTGCGACTTGAGCGATAAAAGGCATTAAGTTGTTTGGCATACCAAGTGGGTCTTCGCCAATGTGCCCAGAGATATGCGCGCCAACTGGGTTGAAATACCGTAAGAGCGCAACTTTCCAGCCCGAATTAGCGTTAGCCACATCGGTAAGTATCCGCTCGATAATCACTTTTGTCTGGCCATACGGGTTTGTGGCCTCTAAGTGATAACCGGAAACTTCTTTGTTAGGAAGTGGCGAGTGTTCGCCATAAACCGTTGCGGACGACGAGAAGACTAGCTTTTTGACGCCGGTGGCGAGCATCGCCTGGATTACTGATAACGCACTATCGATATTGTTGCGGTAATAGAGTTCTGGCTTAGCGACAGACTCACCAACCGCTTTTAGGCCCGCAAAATGCACGACAGCGTCGAAAGGCTCATTCTGGAATAAATCTAGCGTGCGTTGGTAGTTTGTTAAGTCGAAGTTATGTAGGGGTATTGTGCGACCCGAAAGTTTCGCTAGGCGTTCCAATACTTTGGGGCTTGAGTTTATGAACGAATCAACTATCACCACGTCATGTCCGTCTCCTAATAACGCTAAAACCGTATGCGAACCAATGTAACCCGCGCCGCCGGTCACCAAAATTCGCATAATGATTCGAACCTAACTCAGATAAGCTTAATGGCCTGGAGCTTCCAGCCCGAATATGGTGGATAACGGAGCGGAACATCTACTCGATTGCGGTATAACACCGACTTGAAATGGGAGAAAGTGTCAAAACCAAACTTGCCATGGTAGTTACCCATTCCCGACTCACCAAATCCGCCAAAAGGTAATTCGGTTGCCACATGAACTACCACGTCATTTACGCAGCCGCCACCGAAGCGCAGGTTTTCCAAAAAGTAATTCTCCGCCTGTTTGTCTTGGGTAAAGATATACGCGGCAAGTGGATGGGGATGCGAATTGACAAGCCTGACTAAATCTATCGGGTCATCCCAGGTTAACACGGGCAGCACTGGGCCGAATATTTCTTGACCCATAATTGCGTCATCCCAAGTTACCCCAGTCATAACGGTGGGTTCGATAGCCCGAGTTGCAGCGTCGCCGCGCCCGCCTATCACCACTTTGTCTGGGTCAATCAAACCCATCACTCGGGTAAAGGCTTTATCGTTTATCAGATGCGGATAGTCGGGATTAGTGAGCGGATTATCGCCATAAAAATGCTTTATCCAAGCCGTCAATTCGGAAACAAAGTGTTCCGCGACATCTACATCCACCAACACATAATCCGGTGCGACACACGTTTGGCCAGCATTGAGGAACTTACCCCAAACGATGCGCTTCGCAGCTAAGCTAATATCCGCCGTGTGGTCAACAATAGCCGGGCTTTTGCCACCTAACTCCAGTACAACCGGCGTCAAATGCTGTGCTGCGGCTTCCAATACTACTTTTCCGACAGCTATTGAGCCGGTAAAGAAAATCAGATCAAACTTTTGGGCTAGTAAACCAGCGTTTTGTACCCGCCCGCCCTTAACTACAGAAACGTGGCCGGGGTCAAACACAGCGCCGACCATGTTATCAATAACTTCGGAAACATTATGCGAATAGTCCGACGGTTTTAGCACCACGCAGTTGCCTGCCGCAATAGCGGCAACTAATGGATCAATCGCCAGCATAAAGGGGTAGTTCCAGGGCGACATAATCAATACCACCCCAAAAGGCTCGGGATAAACTTTGCCGGTGGCTGGGGCGACTTTAATGCCGGTGTGGACCTTTTGCGGGCTCGCCCACTCATCCAGATTGCTAATAGCGTTCTTTATTTCGTCTAGGACGACGCCTATTTCCGCTGCCCAACTCTCAAAGGGAGCCTTATGCAAATCGGCGCGGAGGGCAGCACAAATCTCGCCATCGTGCTTTTTGATCCAATCTGCCAACCGGCGTAATACCGCCTTGCGCTCTTCAATTGATCGGGTCGCACCTGAATCAAAGTATGAGCGGCAAGCATGCAACATCGGCCCATAGTCGGGGCTAACCGCAATGGCTGCCTCATCTGCAGCGGTGGTACTCATCTTGTCAGCCTACTCTCACCCTATGTGGGACAGTTTCCGCTAATACCGATCGTTACGCCGAATTCGGTAAGTGATTTCTTTGACCAATTCGATAATCGGGAAGATAGCCAACCCCAACCCGAATGCGATTAGCATTTCTCGGGCATCAAGCCGAGCTAGGCTAAACGCTGAAGCGAGCGGTGGGATAAACAGCAATGCTGCTAGCAATACCGCCGATACCAACACGGCCAAGATGAGCATTGTGTTATGCGTCTTGAGGCGGAAATAACTGATATCAAGCGAGCGAGCAGCCACCGCTTTAGCAATTTCACAGGAGACTAGGGTGATGAATGATGCCGTGATACCAGCATCGGCAGCACCAGGCGCATCCCAACCAGCCCATCGGCGCACTAGGATGTAGCTCAATAGCGTCAGCGCAGCAATCGCCAAGCCCTGCCAGATGATGCCCACGCCTAGGCCGCCCGCGAATAGACTCTCGCGGCTGTTGCGCGGCGCCCGCTCCATGATGTCCGGCTCGGCATCCTCCATGCCAAGGGCGACGGCAGGCAGGCTGTCGGTGATCAAGTTGATGAAGAGCAGGTGGACGGGGCGGAATAGGGTGAATCCGGCTAGCGTTGCCACAAAGATGGCCACTACTTCGGCTAAGTTGGTGGACAGCAAGAACTGGATGGTTTTGCGGATGTTGTCGTAAATCCGGCGGCCTTCTTCCACAGCCGAAACGATGGACGCGAAGTTGTCGTCGGACAGCACGATGTCCGAGGCGCCTTTAGACACGTCGGTGCCGGTGATGCCCATACCCACGCCGATGTCCGCCGTTTTGAGCGAGGGGGAGTCGTTGACGCCGTCGCCGGTCATCGAACTGATCAGGCCGTTGTCTTGTAGCGCTTTTACGATGCGCACTTTGTGTTCCGGCTGCACGCGGGCAAAGACGTTATAATCTTTGACGGTATTGAGGAAGTCAGCGTCGGAGATTTCGTCCAGTTCGCGGCCAGTAAGCACCCGCTTGGCATCGTCGGTAATACCGATTTCCCGGGCAATGGCCCCAGCCGTAGGCGCCGAGTCGCCGGTAATCATCACTACCCGGATGCCGGACTGGGCACACTTCTCGATGGCGTCCTTAACTTCTGGACGCACTGGGTCTTGCTCGGCCACCAAGCCCACAAACGTTAGGTCATGTTCTAGGTATTCCGGGGTGAGTTGCGCGGCGCCGGGAGCGGCATCCCATTCCCGTTCGGCTAAGGCCAATACCCGTAACGCGTTATCAGCAAAAGCGTGATTGGCCTCTTGGATTTCGGTTAAATCTTGTGGAGTGAGTTCGCGCTTGACGCCGTTATCCAAGATGTATTTGCATTGCCGCAAAACCTCATCGGGCGCGCCCTTAGTGTATTGGATAACATCCTTGACGCCCTGGTTACCCAACAATTCTCGATTTCCACTTACTGCGTGCAGCGTGGACATCATCTTGCGATCACTATCGAAGGGTGCTTCGCCCACCCGGGGGAATTGACGGTCTAGGTCATTCTTATTCAAGTTTTGCGTTAGGGCATAAGAAACTAACGCATTTTCCGTGGGGTCGCCCACTACCTTGCCATCGGGTGCTAACTGAGAGTCACTGGCCAGCGCCATCCCAACCGCTAAGGCACCGGCATCGGGGCCATAACTATCCACCACCGTCATCTTGTTTTGGGTAATTGTACCCGTCTTATCCGAACAGATAACTTGCGCGCTACCAAGGGTTTCTACGGAGGTTAAGTTACGAACGATGGCATGCCGCTTGGCCATTTTGGTGACGCCCATACTCAACACGATGGTGATAACTGCTGCTAATCCTTCTGGAATAGCAGCGACCGCCAAAGATATCGCCAGCATAAAGGCGGGCATTACGGTGTCAAATGTAAATGCCCCAGCCCTGATAATTTGAACGGCAAACACAACTAAACAAATGCCCAATACCGCGATACTTAACGTCTTGGATAGTTTAGTCATCCGCTGTTGTAATGGCGTCTGGCTTTGTTCTGCCGCAGCCAATAGCCCAGCGATTTTGCCCATCTCGGTGTCCATACCGGTGGCTACCACAATGCCCTCGCCCCGGCCATACACGACAGACGTGCCCATATATGCCATATTGGCGCGGTCGCCCAACGATACCGGCCCCCCAGCGGCATCCATTATATTGGCCGACTTTTCCACCGGCACCGATTCGCCGGTCAGCGGGGATTCCTCGGTGCGCAGGCTAGCAGCGGTCAATAGGCGTAAGTCAGCGGGCACGGCATCGCCCGCCTCCATTAACACCAAATCGCCAACAACTAATTCCGATGACGGAATCTTGAGTACATGATCATCTCGCCGAACCCGCGCCTCCGACTCGCTCATCTTTTGCAGCGCCTCAATGGCGTTGTCGGCCTTATTTTCTTGATAAACGCCCATCGCGCAGTTCAGCACGACCACCAACAGGATGATGCCCGCCTCAATATACTCATTGGCGTCGCCGTGCCCAAATGCGGCCACCGCAATCGAAATTGCCGCCGCTGCAAGCAGTACCAACACCATCGGGTTGCTGATTTGCTCCCAGAGCCGCTGCCAGATCGTCTTGCCCGGCTCGCGCTCCAACTCGTTGCGTCCATCGCGCGCCAAGCGCGCGGCAGCCTCGGCGGTGGTCAGTCCAGATTCCGTAGATTCCAGTTGCGCGATCACATCTGCCGGGTTGGAGGTCCACGGTTCGACCAGTAGGTTTACCAACGGATTTGCCTCATTTGGTATAGAGATTCTCGACCCGCGATCATCTGGTGGTTAAGACTATTCTTATCCTAGTCCAGCAGCTGGGAGTGGCCACAGCAACGCGCATGGCGGCTTGATTCGTACTTTGAGTAGTTCGCCCTCGGGCCTCCCATCCAGAATCTACGGATTGGCTGAGCTGTGTTGCGCACCTTTGGTGCTAGAGGTTTTCGCCAAAAGCGTGTCGGCATCTCGGAGTTTCATCAGCTTGGAGCTATGGATCCGATTCTGGTGCCTACCTTGACCAGACTCGCCAGCGGTATCGAACGACAAGTCGTCTATTGAGGGGCGGTCGGGGTCGTAACTAAAGGTGACGTTCTCAAACTCGATAGTGCCATCCCCACTGGTCGGCGCGGCGGCAGGCAAGGGTTCGAGCGGTTGCTCATCAGCACCGAGCAGGTCAAACACCCGCTCCGCCGACGCCGTGCCCGATTGGACCACAGCGATCATCCCGCCCAGCTGCGACACCGGCTGGGTGAACATTTGCGAATACTGGATGAACGCCTGAATCGCGCCCAGCGTCATCGTGCCGCCCGCTACAAACACCGCGCCCAGCCCCATTTTGGCGCTCTTGTTTAGTTGGATGTTTGCCACACTTGCCAGGGGCGCGGATGTGGTGGGTTGAAAATCAACCACGGAAAACGACATGGTGTGCCACGCAAACAAGAATTTTGATTTTAGGCTTTGTAACGACTGGTAGCGTATCGGGGTGGTCACACATCAAAAAGGCGCAAACGGGTTAATTGCTGAGTATCAGTGCGCTTTAGAGATTAATAACCTGCTCAGGAATCATGGATTTAACATCGATTCGGATTCAACCAAATTGAGAAGCAATTTAGAATCCGCGATATCCAGAGTTGGCAATGAACTCGAAGACCTCGAAGTAAGGCGCGCGCTATCTCAAGGCCGATCGCTGGCCGAACATATCACTAAAGCCCTCGTGGAGTCGCCAGGTGATTTAGGATTACTGGACTTAACTCCTGATAATTTACGGCAAGCGAAAACTCATATCACTACTATTGGCCACGATACTGATAGTGGAACGAGCGCTGATATTAGTCTACGATTTAGCTGGAGCGACGCCAACGTGCGGGACTTGCCGATTAGTTTAAAGGCATACGGCGCTCGCGATGTCTCGCTGGGTTCTAAATCGGCTAAGGCGGCGTTAGCCCGGATGTTTATGGGGAAGCCAAGAGTAAGCGATTTGGAGTTTATCGAGTTCTTTGGCGAGCCAGCGAAAGAGTTTGTTTCGCTTCTTTCGGACTTTAAGAGTGCAGCTAGAGAATTCTACAGCAGTCCACAAGGTGCGGCTTTTGTAAAATCGTACCAAACTAGAAAGGGCTTACCCTCAACTGCCAAAGTAAATAACCCAAATCGCCGAAAAGAAGTAGGTGATTACTTCATTGCCAGCCGTGGATACCGCCCTGAACACGAATTTGCTCGTTTGTACACCAAAATGTTCAACGACGGTTTTGCCAAGATTTCTGGTGATGATGCCAAGATTCGGAAATTTGTTGAAGCCCTGAGATTTGTCATTGGTATGGAGGAGGGTATCCTAACCCTGAATGCGATTGCAGACAATGATTCAGAGGTCGTTAGGAGAGTGGAGAACTCCCTCCTCTCTGATAGCTACGGACAGATACAGCGATTACTCAAACCAGGAGTGCAAGTTTCACACCATCAACGCGACGGCTCATCAACAATGGGTGTGTCGTTGCGATTAGGGGAGTATACTTCTAATGACTTGTCGTTGGCCGTTTGGAAGGAGGCAACGATTCAGTACAAGATGGCGTCTGGGGGTAACGATGAAGCGAACAGTTGAGGCCGAGCAGTATTTCACCTCAAAAGAAGTTGTTGAACAAAGTTTAAGTTTTCTTGCGAAGTATTTTGATTTGGATAATTTTGATCTAGTACTAGAACCATCTGCTGGATCGGGCGCATTTTTATTACGGCTGCCCGAAACTCATCGTTTAGGGTTAGATATTTTTCCCATGCATGACGAGGTTAAGCAGCAAGACTTTTTCTCATGGCTACCTTCGCAAGGCTCAAAAAATATACTTACGATTGGAAATCCACCTTTTGGGCAGCGTGCAAATCTTGCTATTAGATTCCTTGAACACGCTTCGTTATTCAGTAGTGTGATAGCGTTTGTATTACCACGAAGTTTCCGGAAATATACATTCATTAATCGAGTGCCACCTTACTTCCATTTAATCGACAGTTTCGATTGTGATGCATTCGAGTCTCCATCAGGTGAAGAAATTGTCGTTAAAAGCGTTTTCCAAATCTGGCAAAAGAAACCAACTGTTCGTAAAAAGCTCGTTCCACAGGCAACACATGCGCATTTCGATATGAAGCACGCGCATCTTAGCAGAACAACGCCAGCCGATTTCGAGAACTTATGTAGTAAGTATGAATTTGCAGTTCCGCAGGTTGGAGCAGCGTTTAAACCCCGGGACCCACGAGGACTGACGCAGGGGAGCTACTGGTTCATAAGTCCGAAAGTTCCAGGCGTTCGTGAGGCATTTGAACAACTAGATTTTAGTTTTCTTGATGGAATGAACACTGCACACAAGAGCCTATCAAAAACTGATATTGTCGCTGCATACAAATCCGTAATTGGCGAAGAAACGCATGAAACGAGCAACAATGAGGTTCTTGTTACGCTATTCTAGCTGGACGACGTGCTGATTATGCTCCTACTCTTGTGCCTATTCCAAGTATTTTAGTCGGAGCTTTTGCTGCTCACAACCTATTGCCTATTCTCCCTGAGTGTCTAAAGGATACGATTGATAATCCGTGTATTGGAGTCACATACCACTCGGTAACATGAAAATGGGGCACCAATAACCAAGCTCGGAACCTTGCTCGGTCGTTTGCTAATCGCAAGATTCCAGTCCGTGATAATGGTGCTGTCCTTGGTGTTTCGCACCAACGCGCCCATCAACTAATCAGCGCCTAATATTTCTTAATCCAAAAAGGTCTCTGCGGCGATAGATTCAGTATTTGCTAGGCCGAGGCGTCGGCGGTGCCTTGGAATTGGGATTGGAAGAGGTCGTAGTAGGGGCCTTGGTTGGCGAGTAGCTCGTCTTGGGTGCCTTGTTCGACGATGGCGCCATCGGCCATGACGAGGATGAGGTCGGCATCGCGGATGGTAGAAAGCCGGTGGGCGATGACAAAACTCGTGCGGCCAGTACGCAATGTGGCCATAGCCTGCTGCACCAACTTCTCAGTGCGGGTATCCACCGACGATGTCGCCTCGTCCAAAATCAGGATTTCCGGTTGGGATAAGTAGGCCCGCGCGATGGTGAGCAACTGGCGCTCGCCCGCCGACAGGTTGGCGGCGTCCTCCTCCAACACCGTGTCGTACCCATCGGGCAGCGAGTGGACAAACCGATCCACATAAGTGGCGCGGGCAGCATCCAGCACCTCAGCATCGGTGGCGTCTTGACGGCCATAGCGGATATTTTCGCGGATGGTGCCAGCAAACAGCCAAGTGTCCTGCAACACCATGCCAGTGCGGGCGCGGGCGTCGTGCCGGGTAATGGCAGCGATGTCCTGCCCATCCACAGTGATACGCCCGCCCGCCACATCATAAAACCGCATCAGCAGATTCACTAGCGTCGTCTTGCCCGCCCCGGTATGGCC
>JGI24699J35502_11133769_pt1 | contig 15200 bp, 16 predicted proteins | sample TergutMp193P4_FD_35502 | JGI IMG/M metagenome (IMG submission 35502) | reverse complement strand
GCCGGGGGTAGAGTAGGGATATGTCTGTCGCTGTGCGTGTCATCCCTTGTCTGGACGTGGATGCCGGACGTGTGGTCAAAGGGGTCAACTTCCAGAACTTGAAGGACGCCGGGGATCCTGTGGAGTTGGGGAAAGCTTATTATGACCAGGGCGCGGACGAACTGACCTTCCTCGATGTTTCCGCGTCCCTGGAGGGGAGGGCCACCATGCTGAAGGTCGTCACGGCGACCGCCGAGTCCGTGTTCATCCCGCTCACCGTGGGCGGGGGAGTACGATCCGTCGAGGACGTGGATGCCCTGCTTCGAGCCGGGGCTGACAAAGTGAGTGTGAACACCGCCGCCATCGCGGACCCAGACCTCATCAATCGGATCTCCTCCCGTTTTGGCAACCAGGTGTTGGTCTTGTCTGTTGACGCCCGCCGGGAGGAGCATCAGCCCTCCGGGTTCGGCGTGACCACCCACGGCGGGCAGCGCAGCGCGAATCTCGACGCATTGGAATGGGTACGCGACGCCACCCGGCGCGGGGCGGGCGAGATCCTGTTGAATTCCATGGACGCCGACGGCACCGAATCGGGTTTCGATCTGGAGATGATCCGGGCCGTACGCCGTGAGACAGATTTACCGCTCATCGCATCCGGGGGTGCGGGAAGAACCCAGGACTTCGTGGAAGCCGTACGCTCCGGAGCCGACGCGGTCCTCGCCGCCAGTGTTTTCCACTTCGGGATCCTCACAGTGGCGGATGTGAAAACCGCTTTGCGCGGCGCTGGATTTGTGGTGAGACAGGAGTTGTCATGAGAGTGTGGTTGCCGTACTCCTCGGTCGAGGAGGCCAAGTCCCGGCTGGGATCCTGGCCCGACGGGATCGAGGTCGACGTCGCAAACGAAAACGGGGTTCCAGCGACAGGCTCCGAGGAAGTGGTGTTGCTGGGGCTGCCCGAGTACGCCTCCAACAAGGTGTACGACATGACAGCGGGGCTTTCTATGCCGAATCTTCGGTGGGTGCAACTGTCGTCAGCGGGGTACGAGCACATCCTGGACAACATTGATTCCCGTGTCGGGGTGTGCAACGCTGCCGGGGTCCATGATGCCGGAACCTCTGAGATGGGAGTGGGTCTGGCGCTCGCGTCCCTGCGCCGGATCGACCGGTACGCGGTGGACCGGCTGGACCACCGATTCGCGCCCACCTTTTCGGATTCCCTTGCTGACAAGCGGATTCTGATAGTCGGGTACGGGCACATCGGGTCTGCTGTGGAACGACGGCTGGCCGGTTTCGAGGTGGCGTCCGTCACCCGCGTCGCCCGTACCGCCCGACAGGATCCCGAAGTCCATGCCGTGACGGACTTGCCGGAGTTGGTCGGCACCGCGGACGTGATCTTCCTCTGCCTGCCCGGATCGGATCAGACCAGGCATATCGTGGACGCGGATCTGATGTCGCGAATGGGGGACGGCACCCTGATCGTCAACATCGGGCGGGGAATTCTGATGGACCTCGACGCCCTGCTGGCACAGAACGGCAGGATTCGTGCGGCTGTGGACGTGACCGATCCGGAACCCCTGCCGTACGATCACCCGTTGTGGGACGCGGATTTCGTCACCTGGTCCCCCCATGTGGGAGGCCAGTGCAGTGCGTACGAACCGCGGTACGACGCGCTGATACGGCGTCAACTGGATAGGCTTGTGGGTGACCAACCCCTGCTCAACGTCGTGAGGAGTCCGAAATGAGCGATTGTCTGTTTTGCATGATCCTGGCCGGTGAGGTCCCATCAAGGCGGGTCTACGAGGATTCCACCGCTGTCGCCTTCCTCGACATTTCTCCTTTCCATCGCGGCCACACCCTGATCATCCCGCGCCGCCATGTGGACGACGGTACGACCGACCCCGTTTCCTGGACCGAGGTGGCCCCGGCGATCGTGGCGGTGTCCACCCTGCTGAAGGAAAAACTGGGCGCCGACGGGGTCAACATCTTGTCCAACGCCGGCAAGGTCTCAGGCCAAGAGATCTTCCATTTTCACATCCATGTCATTCCCCGTTACACCGACCACCCCGGAATGGCCGCCCTCACCCAGCGTGACCCCAATGCGGGAGACGACCTCGATGCCGTCCATGCCATCCTGACTTCCTGAGGCAGTGGTGGGGCACGGGGACCTCGACGCAGGCCGAGCGCATAACGAACTTGTTCGTTCTGCCGAGGCCAAGGAAGAGATTGAGGCGCGAAGCGCCGAACACGGTTCCGCCGCTGGACAACATGTCCAGCATGCGAACGCAGTTGACACGGACCCCGGTGTGCGGAAAAGTGGGGGACATGTTCAGGAAGGTCCTCGTAATTTAAACGGCGCGTATAGCAATGTACGCGCACCCTCGTATGCCAAGATGGCAGCGGGGGTTTTTTATTGGAGGACGTTATGGAAAGGAGAGACGTGTGAGCACGACCATCACAGGCGCGCAGGCTCTGGCGAAAGCATTGGAGGAGTTGGGCGTCGAAGTCGCGTTCGGCATCCCCGGGGGCGTGACTCTGCCCCTGTACGACCTCTGGTTCGACTCCTCGGTCAGGCACATCCTCGTACGCCATGAGCAAGGCGCGGCCCATGCCGCTGAGGGGTACGCGATGGCGACCGGCAAGGTGGGGCTGTGCATCGCCACCTCTGGACCGGGGGCGACCAACCTCGTGACAGGACTGGCTGACGCCTACATGGACTCGGTGCCCATCGTGGCCATCACAGGACAGGTGAACGCGGCCTCGATCGGCAGGGACGCATTCCAGGAAGCCGACATCCGCGGCATCACCTTCCCGATCACTAAACATAGTTTCCTCATCAAGAGGCCCGAGGACATCGCCCAGGCTGTTGTGGAAGCCTTCCATATCGCCTCCACCGGGCGCCCCGGCCCGGTCCTGATCGACGTGGCCAAAGACGCTCTGACCGGGATGACCGAATGGACCTGGCCGGTCGCCATGGATCTCCCGGGGTACAAACCGACAACGAATCCCCACTTCCGGCAGGTACGCCAGGCTGCTGCCATGATCGCGCAAGCCGAGAAGCCAGTCCTGTTCCTGGGCGGCGGGATCGTCAAGTCCCGCGCAGCCGAAGAGGTCGCCGCTGTGGTCGAAAGGGCCCCCATGCCGGTGGTCACCACCCTCATGGGACTCGGGGTTTTCCCGGAATCCCATCCGTTGAATTTCGGGATGCCCGGGATGCACGGCACCGTGGCCGCGGTTGGAGCCCTGCAGCAGGCGGACTTGCTCGTTTCTGTGGGTGTGCGTTTCGACGACCGTGTGACAGGATTGCTGAGCACTTTCGCACCCCATGCGAAGGTCATCCACTGCGACATCGACCCGGCTGAGATCAGCAAGAACAAGCCAGCCGACCTGCCGATCGTCGGCGATGCGAAGTTGATGCTCATCGCGTTGGAGAAGCATCTGGGCGAGATGGACCTCCCGGACTGGAGCGACTGGGTGGGCTATCTGAACGGGTTGAGCAAAAAATACCCGACCTGGTCCGGGGACCCCGACGACGGGGTCATCCAACCTCAGGAGGCGATTCGCCGCATCGGAGAAATGGCCGGGGAAGACGCGATTTTCGTGACCGGGGTCGGCCAGCACCAAATGTGGAGCGCCCATTTCCTCCCCCACGAGAAACCCTACCGCTGGCTCACCTCAGGAGGGCTGGGGACCATGGGTTATTGCGTGCCCGCCGCCATGGGCGCCAAAGTCGGGTGTCCCGACCAGGTGGTGTGGGGCATCGACGGGGACGGGTGTTTCCAGATGACCAACCAAGAACTGACCACCTGTGCGCTCAACAACATCCCTATCAAGATCGCCATCATCAACAATCAGGTGCTGGGCATGGTGCGCCAATGGCAGACCCTGTTCTATGACGAGCGGTACTCCAACACGTCGCTGCACACCGATCAGCTGCCTGACTTCGTCAAACTCGCCGAGGCGATGGGGTGCGCGGGATTGCGGGCCTCCAAGCCGGAGGAAGTCGACGATGTCATCGCCCAGGCGATGGCCATCAACGACCGCCCCGTCGTGGTCGAATTCGTTGTGAGCAAGGACGCGATGGTGTGGCCCATGGTCGCCGCCGGCACCAGCAACGACGACATCAAGTACGCCCGAGACATGGCCCCGACATGGGAGGAAGAAGACCTATGAGCATCATCACGACATTGTCCGTACTCGTTCAGGACAAGCCTGGCGTCCTGGCCCGGATAGCCGGATTGTTCGCACGCCGCGGATTCAACATCCAGTCGTTGTCGGTCGGGCCGACCGAGCGTGAGGACGTCTCGCGGATGACCATCGTCGCGATGACCCCCGACGAGGCCACCCTCGAACAGATCACCAAACAGTTGAACAAACTGATCGAGGTGATCAAGATCACAGAGATGGAGAAGGGCAAAACCGTCCACAGGGAACTGGTCCTGGTCAAGGTCCGCGCCGACGCCTCGACACGGTCTGACATCTTGTCGCTTGTGGACACCTTCCGCGGCAAGGTCGTCGACGTGGCCTCCGACGCGGTGATCGTCGAAGTGACGGGAAAGTACGGCAAGATCAACGCCTTCCTGGAGACGATGTCCCCGTACGGGATCAAAGAACTCGTCCAATCCGGTGCCGTGGCGCTGGCCCGGGGGCCCAAAGCCATCACCGACAAAACCAAAGCCTGACCTCGCGCATCCCACGCGAGCCACAAACATAAGGAGAAAAAATGGCAAAACTGTATTATGACGACGACGCCGATCTGTCGATCATCCAGAATCGCAAGGTGGCCGTCATCGGCTATGGCTCCCAGGGCCACGCACATGCCCTCAACCTGCGTGATTCAGGGGTGGATGTACGGGTGGGGCTCCGTCCGGGATCCTCATCTCGTGACAAGGCTGAGGCCCAGGGGCTGAGAGTGGTGCCCACCGAGACCGCATGCGAAGAAGCCGACCTCATCATGGTTCTGGCCCCTGACCAGGTACAACGCGGACTCTACGCCGCTGAGATCGCACCTCATCTGAACCCTGGCGACGCCCTGTTCTTCGCCCACGGTTTCAACATCCGTTTCGGGTACATCCAGCCGCCCGCCGGGGTGGACGTCTGCATGGTCGCGCCGAAGGGCCCGGGCCATCTGGTGCGCCGCGAGTACGAGGCTGGCCGCGGGGTACCCATGGCGCTCGCAGTGGAGAAAGACGAGACCGGGAACGCCTGGCCGCTCACCCTGTCGTACGCCAAGGCCATCGGGGGATTGCGCGCCGGTGGGATCGTGACCACCTTCACTGAGGAGACCGAAACCGATCTCTTCGGCGAACAAGCTGTGCTGTGCGGCGGCGTGTCGCACCTGATCACAGCCGGGTGGGAGACGCTGGTCAACGCGGGGTACCAGCCTGAGATCGCGTACTTCGAATGCCTGCACGAGATGAAGCTCATCGTGGACCTGATGTACGAGGGCGGCATCGCCAAGCAGCGCTGGTCCGTCTCCGACACAGCCGAGTACGGTGACTACATCTCCGGGCCGAGGATCATCGACGACCATGTGAGGGAGTCGATGAAGGGCGTGCTGGCCGACATCCAGTCCGGCGCCTTCGCGGCCCGGTTCATCGCCGACCAGGACGCCGGGGCTCCCGAGTTCAAGGCGCTGCGCGCCAAGGAGGAAGCCCATCCCATCGAGGCGGTCGGCCATGAGCTGCGCAAGCTCATGAGCTGGGTCAAGCCCCAAGATGACGACTATCACGAGGGTACAGCAGCCCGGTAAACCACTTGTGTCATCCTGACGAGGGCAGGATCCCCGGCGGCCGACGAGGGTTATTTCCTGGAGGCGCTTCGGAGATCCTGCCTTCGCTAGTACGGCTGTGGACATGGCCAGGACGACGGCGACGTCCGATTCGCGAAACTTTCATAGGTTCATGCTTGAGACCCTGTATAGTAGATGTGAAAACGGGCCAAAACAAACGGGATGAAACGGGAGGGAACATGAAGATCGTTTCCTGGATGACGACCAATCGATGCAACTTGAAATGCGTCCATTGCTATCAAAACGCCGGGAAAGCTGATCCGGGGGAACTCACCACTGAAGAAGCATTCATCATGATCGACCAGATCGCAAAGGCTGGTTTCAACATGATGATCTTCTCCGGTGGTGAGCCACTAATGCGTCCAGACATTTTCGACCTGGTCGCTCACGCGGCGTCTCGTGGTCTGCGTCCCGTGTTCGGCACCAACGGCATGCGTATCACCGCCAGAGTGGCCGCCCTTTTGAAGGAAGCCGGGACAGCCGCGATGGGCATCAGCCTCGACAGCCTCGACCCGGCCCAGCACGACTGGTTCCGTGGCGTGAAAGGCGCGTACGACCTGACCATGAAGGGGATAGAGAACTGCAAGAAGGCCGGCCTGCCCTTCCAACTGCACACCACCGTGGTCGACTGGAACAAACACGAGATTTGTGACATCACCGATTTCGCCCAGGAGATCGGCGCCATGGCACATTATGTCTTCTTCCTGATCCCCGTCGGACGAGGCGCCTTTATCGAGGACACCTCCCTCGAGGTGATCCAAAACGAAGAGTTGTTGCGGGCGCTCATGGCCAAACAAAAAGAGGTTTCCATCGACGTGAAACCGACCTGCGCTCCCCAATTCATGCGGGTCGCCCGCCAGATGGACGTCAACACACGTTTCACCAGGGGATGTCTGGCCGGGCTGACCTATTGTGTCATCGGCACCCAGGGCATCGTACGTCCCTGTGCGTACATGACGGAAACAGCCGGGGACGTACGAAAAACCCCCTTCGACGAAATCTGGCGTGACAGCGAAATCTTCAAAACGCTGCGTACCCAGAAGTACGGCGGAGCCTGCGGAACATGCACATTCAATGATGTCTGTGGTGGTTGTCGCGCACGCGGGGCGTACTATCACGACGGCGATATCTTAGCCCAAGACGATTACTGCGCTCATGCCCAGAACCTGGCGATGAGCCTGTGACGCCACCAAAACCCAACTATTAAGGAACATCGATGCCCACTCACATCTTCCATCCTCTGCGCCGTCTGGCAGTCGCCGCGGTCACAATCGGCCTTGCCGCAACTCTGTTCGGGTGTACGCAACCCGACCCCACTCCAAGTGAATCCGCCATCACCTCGGCGGTGGGGCCCACCCAGTTCACCGACGACCTGAACAATCCGGTCGTCGTCAAGAGCACCGGCCGTGTGGTCGCGTGTATGGGCAGTTTCGCCAACATGTGGGAACTCGCCGGCGGTCATCTGATCGCGGTCTCCGATGACGCTTTCGACCAGTACACCATCACCTCGCCTGACGTGGAGTTGATCGGCGATTTCAGTTCCCCGGACATCGAGAAGATCCTCGCACTGGAACCGGACTTCGTGATCATGACCGGGGCGTCCGGCGGACGCGGGGGCGGGGTGGCCCAAACCGACCTCAAGCCGACCCTGGACAAAGCTGGCATCCCGGTGGCGTACTTCACCGTCACAACATTCTCTGACTACCTGCGTGTGATGAAAATCATGACCACGATCACGGGGCGTCCGGACCTTTACGAGAAGTACGGCACGGATGTCCAATCTCAAATCGACGATATCATCGCCAAGGTGCCGGACACCTCCACCCAGCAAACAGTGGCGCTCATGACCACCTATTCGCAGGGCACGGTCGTCCAGGATTCCTCCACGATGACCGGTGCGATGTTGTCCGATCTGAAAGCCGCCAACCTGGCTGATGTGAATCAGAGCCTGCTTCATGACTTCAGTCTGGAGGGCCTCATCAACGCGAACCCCGCCTATATCCTCGTCGTGCCGATGGGCAACGACACTGCCGCCGCCATGGCAGCCCTGGAGGCGCAGACGAAAGCCAACCCCGCATGGGCGACTCTGGACGCGGTCAAGAACGACAAGTACGTGATTCTCGAACCGAGACTGTTCTTGTACAAACCGAATGCCGATTGGGCGCAGAGCTACCAGACCCTGTTCGACATTTTGTACGGCTGACCATTCGGTGAAACCAACAACGAAGCTATTCACGATCGGGGCGGCTGTCGTCATGCTGGTGGCCGTCACGATCGCGGGTTTCCTCGTGGGTTCCACCTATGTGGGGTTCAATGAATTCTGGGCGCTCATCACCAATCAGCCTGTGAGCGGCGGTGCGAGGACCATCCTGATCACGGTGAGGCTTCCGCGGGTGTTGGCCGCCCTTCTGGCCGGATCGGCCCTGGCTGTGGCAGGCGCGATCATCCAGGCGGTTCTGGACAACCCGCTTGCCAGCCCCAACATTATCGGAATAAATTCCGGGGCCGGATTGGCGGTGTTGCTCTCAGCGTCTTTTTTCGTCAGTACGCCGTCCTTGCGTCCGGTGGCCGCATTCGCGGGCGCGATGATCACCGCGCTGATCATTTTCGCTCTCTCCCTGGGCGCCGGAACATCCAGGTTGACGGTGGTGCTGGCCGGCATCGCCTTGTCGACCATTTTCGGGGCCGGGATGAACACAATCCTGATTCTCAAGCCGGATGCGTACCTCAGTTCCAGCCAATTCCTGGTCGGGGGACTGTCGGGAATCACCATGCCGACGATCGTGTGGCCGGCGGTGTACATCGTGGGCGGATTGGTGGTCGCGATGCTGCTGTCTGGCAAGCTGAATGTCCTGGCGCTGGGGGATGTCTCAGCTCACTCCCTGGGGATGAGAGTCGGGCGTTGGCGAATAGGATTATTGGGCCTTGCAGCTCTTCTGGCCGGTGCGGCCGTCAGCTTCGCCGGTCTGTTCGGGTTCGTGGGGCTGATCGTGCCCCACATGGTGAAGTTCATTTTCGGACACGACAATCGTACCGTCCTGCCGCTCAGCATCATCGCCGGAGCGGGGTTCGTGGTGCTGTGCGACCTGTTCTCACGGGTGATCTTCGCGCCCTACGAGCTTCCCGTCGGCATTCTCATGGCTTTTCTCGGCGGCCCCTTCTTCATCTTCCTCATTGTGAAGAACAGGAGGTACGGCGATGGATGAGGCGGCGATTCGTCTGGTGGACGTGGGGTTTTCGTACGGTAAGAAACCATTCATTGCCGATTTCACTCTGGACATCGCCGCCGGGGCGGTCACCAGCATCGTCGGGCCCAACGGGTGCGGGAAATCAACGTTGCTGAAAATCGTGGACGGGATTCTTGTCCCCGCCGCGGGCGAGGTGCTGATCGGGGGCCAGCCGTGCCATTCCATGGGGAGCAAACAGCGGGCTCGTCACGTGGCGCTGCTTCCGCAAGGATCCCGGCCCCCCACGATGACCGTGGAGGGGCTGGTCGCCTGCGGTCGTTATCCGCACCAGTCAGGCCTGGGCAACCGCCTCAATGCGGACGACAGACGCCACGTCGAGGAAGCGATGGCGTTGGCGGGGGTGGAGCAGTTCCGTCACATGGATGTACGGTTCCTGTCTGGCGGGGAGCGTCAACGAGTGTTCATCGCCATGGTTTTGGCCCAGGACACTGAAATCATCGTGATGGACGAGCCGACGACCTATCTGGACATGCATGCGTGCCACGAGATCATGCAGTTGACACGTACACTCAACGAGGTATCGTCAAAGACCATTGTCATGGTCAATCATGACATCGACCTGGCCCTGAGGTACTCCGACCGCATAGCCGTCATGGACAAAGGAAGCCTGTTGTACTCGGGGGACGTCCCTGCCGTCCTGGCCTCGGGGACCCTGGAAGAAGCCTTCCACGTGGAAATATGCCCCTACCCGTCCAACACCCGTACCGGATACACCATCTTCCCCCGCTGACCCCAGACGTGCGTCTCCAGGCGGGTTTTTGCCCCATGATGGGGCAAGAGTACGCCCACTGATTGATTCAACCGTGGATCGGTTCCCACAGGGAGGTCCATTCGATGCCGCAATCGGCGAGCATCATCCGTACCAAAGGAAGAGACAGGCCGACAACATTGTGGGGGTCTCCTTCGATGCCGGTGATGAAGGCCCCGCCGAGGCCGTCGATGGTGAAACCCCCTGCCACATGCTCGGGTTCGCCGGTGGCCACATAGGCGTCGATCTCCTCATCGGTGAGGTCGGCGACATGGACAATGGTTGAACCCACACGATTGACGCGCTGGATGTCCGTACGCGAAACAATGACATGGTGGCCTGTGACGAGGACACCGGAGCGTCCCCGCGTACGCTTCAACAATTCGCGTGCCGCAGCCGGGTCGCCTGGTTTCCCAACCGGACGGCCCTCGAAATCCAGGATCGAATCACACCCGATGACAATGGTGTCCGGCGGGTAGCCGAGCGCGGAGAAAACAGCCTCAGCCTTCGCCTGCGCCAGTACGGACGCGAGATCGGCGGGGGTGGGAGCGTGGAAGACCGACTCGTCGACATCGGAGACGACCACCTGGGGGGTCAGGCCCGCGGCATGCAGGGTTTGCAGTCTGGCCGGGGACGCGGATGCAAGAATCAACCTCATTCTGTTACGGTACCAGTGTGGAGAAGGTTCAGTTATTCAGGGACGAAGTGTGGGCGATGGTCGCATGGACACGGTGGAACGTCGAGGTCGTCGCCCAGACCGGTTCGACCAATTCCGATTTGGCCGCCCGGGCGCGGCAGGGGTGCTGCCCAGATTTCACAGCGTTGGTCGCATTGGACCAGGGAACGGGCAAAGGCCGGTTGGCAAGGACATGGACGACTCCGCCGGGTACGGGGGTGGCCATGTCTGTCGCATTGCCGCTGACCGGTGAGCATTGGGGATTGGTGCCGATCGCCATGGGGGTCGCGGTCGTACGCGCCCTGGCGGATTGCGGACTTGAGGCCACGTTGAAGTGGCCGAACGACGTGTATCTTGGGGGCAAGAAGGTGTGCGGGGTGCTGGGGGAGATCGCGGAATCCACCATTGTGATCGGAGCCGGGATCAACGTTCTTCAAACAGCAGACAATATTGGCTTCGACACGGGGATTTCTGTGGCCATGGCCGGGTCGGGCGCCACTCGTGAACAGGTCGTCGCCCACGTGCTCAATCATCTGGACGAGACAGTGGACTTGCTGGAATCCGACCCCCATGCTTTGATCGGGGCCTATCGGGACGCCTCTGCCACTGTGGGCAGGAGGGTACGGATCTACCTCGACGAAACCACGTACGTCGAAGGAGACGCCATCGATGTCGCCGAAGACGGCCAACTCCTGGTCGATGTCGACGGTGAGGTACGCGCGTTCGCCAGCGGAGACGTGTACCACCTACGATAGCCAACTCACTTGTCATCCACATGAATGACATATCCACAAGTAACTTGTTGACATATCACCAAGTTACTTGGTGAGTTGTACACTTGGTCCATCAACATGAAAGGATCATCATGGAAATAGATAATTACCGCGTCCGCGTGGCCGACCATCTCATCGACGAAGCCCTGCATCGGGCGGGGGCCCTACAGATCGTAGGTCCGAAATGGTGCGGGAAGACAACGACGGCTGAGAGGTTCGCGGCACAGAGCGTTTACTTTCAAGATCCTGACCAGCGAGTCGTTTACCAGCGTATCGCAGCTGAACAGCCGTCACTGCTGCTGCGGGGGAAGAAGCCCCTTCTTCTAGACGAGTGGCAGGACGCTCCGCAGATGTGGGATGCCGTACGCTTCGCCATCGACCGCGAGCCGACGATGGGCCAATTCATCTTGACCGGTTCCACCGTCTCAACATCCGACGAGATCAGGCATTCGGGTATAGGTCGATTCGCCCGTGTCACCATGCGAACCATGAGCCTGTTCGAGTCCGGTGACTCATCTGCCGAAGTCAGCTTGGAATCCATTCTCGATGCTGACGAGATCTATGCCACGAGTGACACCGGTTTGGAAGACATTGCCCGCCTCATCGCCCGTGGCGGTTGGCCTGTCAGCGTGACCCAGAATGATGAGTACGGCCAAGCCCGGGCCAAGGACTATGTGGAGTCGATCATCGAGTCGGACATCTCCCGTGTGGATGGGGTGGATAAGAACCCCAAGCGTGTACGCCTCCTGATGAGGTCCCTGGCCCGCAATGAATCGACCCAGGCATCCATGACCACTCTGGCCGCTGACATGGCAGCTGACGAATCCACATTGTCGACCAACACTATTGGTGCGTACCTCACGGCCCTGCGCCGCTTGTTCGTCATCGAGGACCAGGAAGCTTGGCCCTTGGCCGTACGCTCGAAAACTGCCATCCGCACGTCAGCGACCAGAAGGTACTGCGACCCCTCCATTCCTGCCGCTCTGTTGGATCTGACTCCTGCGAAAATGGTGGTTGATTTCGACACTTTCGGCCTGCTGTTCGAGTCGTTGTGCGTACGAGACGTACGGGTGTACGCACAGGCGTTGGGGGCGAGCGTCTATCACTACCACGATGGACGCGGGTTGAAGGCTGACGCGATCATCGAATTTCCGGACGGTCGGTGGGGAGCGGTCGAAGTCAAACTCCAGTCGGTCAATGAAGACAAAGCAGCAGAATCCCTTCTCGCTGTCAAACGTCTTGTCAGATCCCAGCATGGTGGACCAGCGTCCTTTCTGATGATCCTCACTTCCACCGGAATCGCCAGGTGTCGGCCAGACGGGATATACGTGGTGCCCATCACGTGCTTGAAACCTTGACCGTACAAGATCCCGTGAGTTCCCCGGGGACGTCACCGGTGTGTTGGTTCCATGTCCCATCAGCGCCTAATTTTGCAAGCATAGGCTTGTGAAATGGAGGAAGTTAGGTTAGCCTAACCTATGTGAATTCTTATCCGGGGCCGATCTGCAAATTAGACGAGGCGCCCCTCGACCAGCCTCTGATCATCGCCGCTTCGGCGGCGGATCCGGTCGTGGCCCATCGGATGATGACACTGGGGTGGCGCGTCGGGGGACAGGTGCGAGTCGTCAAGAAGGCATCGGGCAAAGCCACAGTCGTCGATCTGAATGGCAGCCGGGTGGCGGTGAGCAAAGACCTGGCCCATACCTTGTGCGTGGAGGCGGCGTGACCCAGACGAAAAACCCTCCGACGACATCCATTCTTGCCAGCCAGTGTTGCCAACCTGCGCAGAATGTCACGGCAACCGGTCCACAGGTGATCGGCATGGTCGGAGCCCCCAATGTGGGCAAATCAACACTGTTCAACGCGCTGACAGGGTCCAGCGTGACGATGGGCAACTGGCCCGGGACGACTGTCGAAGTGGCGAAAGGCGTGTGGCGGCACCGTACCGACAATGCCGATTGTGAGAGTTGCATTCTCGCCGGGCGTCATGAGATGACCATGGTCGACTTCCCCGGTGCGTACTCCCTGGACTCGACATCTCCCGACGAGGCCCTCACACGCGAACTCATCGTGGACGTCCCCCCGGATGAGGCGCCCACACTCATCCTTGCCGTGGTGGACGCCGCGCATCTGGCCCGCAGCCTCTACCTGGTCACGGAGCTTCGCGAGCAGCCCCGCCGCATGGTCGTTGCGGTCACAATGTCCGATGTGGCCCGCCGCCACGGTATCGAGGTCGACACCTATGCTTTGTCCGACGCCCTGGGAGTGCCCGTGGTCGCGGTGGATCCCCGTCACAGGGTCGGATTGGACAACCTCGCACGTACCTTCCTGGAAGCCCTGTCGGCGCCCATGCCCGCAGCCCGTACGCGCGTGGAAGGGATCGCAGACCCTGACGACGAACGATTCGCCTGGATCGAACAAGCCGTCGAGGAGGGTACATCCGATGACGGAGCTTCGCGTCAACAGTTCTCTGACAAGGTAGATCGCATCATCCTGGCCCCCTGGATCGGGCCGTTGATCTTCCTCGCGGTGATGTGGCTCGTCTTCCAGATCACCACAACCGTTGCCGCGCCGCTGCAGGATCTTCTCAGTGATTTCTTCTCCGGTCCGGTCTCAGAAGGCGCCTCCTGGTGCCTTGGCCACATCGGGCTGGGAGGCAGTTGGGTCGAAGGCCTCGTCGTCAGCGGGATCATCGGCGGGGTCGGGATGTTGCTGAGCTTCGCGCCGCTGATGGCCCTGATGTTCATTTTGTTGGCCCTGCTGGAAGACTCCGGCTATCTCGCTCGCGCGGCGGTGCTGACTGACCGGGTCATGGGGGCCCTCGGGCTTCCCGGGAAAGCTTTCTTGCCGCTGGTCGTCGGCTTCGGCTGCAATGTGCCCGCCATCGCCGCCACACGGGTCCTCTCCACTCCGAAGCAACGGTTGATGACAGTGATGCTCATCCCGTTCACGGCTTGTACGGCGCGGTTGACGGTTTTCGTCATGCTGTCCACAGTTTTCTTCGGGAAATGGGCTGGGACCGCGGTTTTCCTGATGTACGTCGCCTCGATCATCCTGGTCGTCGTCGCCGGGCTTGCCCTGCGCGCGACCCTGTGGAGGACCATGCCATCCGAACCCCTGGTCATCGACCTGCCACCCTATCAGGTTCCCACACTTCGCCTGACCTTCTCAGTGGCCTGGGTACGCCTCAAGGGCTTCCTGCAAACCGCCTCCGGGATCATCGTCGCCACGGTCGTCCTGGTCTGGTTCCTTCAGGCCATCCCCGTCGGGGTCGGCGCCTTCGGCCATGTGGACGTCGAGAACAGTTTGTACGCCTGGCTGGCCCGCGGGATCGCCCCGATGTTCAGTCCCGCCGGTTTCGGCTCCTGGCAAACAGTGTCCGCATTGATTGTCGGTTTCGTCGCCAAAGAGGCAGTCATCTCCAGCTGGGGACAAACCTACGCTTTGACAAGCCCGAATGACATCGTCTCCCTGGGTGAGAACATCCAGCACGCTTTCGAGGTCTCCTCGGGCGGGCATCCCCTCGCCGCTGTCATCGCCTTCATGATCTACCTGCTGGCGTACACCCCGTGCGTGGCGACCCTGGCCGCCCAGCGCCGTGAGGTCGGATGGAAGTGGACCGGCTTCGGGGTCCTCCTGCAACTGGCTGTCGCGACTGTCATGGCCATCGCCGTCTTCCAAATCCTGAGGTTGTTCTTATGACCGGCCCCTTGTCTATGATCCTTGCCGCTTTCGATTCGGGCGTACGGTCGGTGGTCGATATTTCGCGTACGACAGGGCTGAACCGCGACGTGGTGGAGGCCGGGATCGATCACCTCATCTCAACAGGGCGCCTCACGGCACAACCCCTGGCCTCCGGTTGTACAGAGGGGGCCTGCGGAGGCTGCGCGCTGTTCTCCGCCGGTTGCGGCGGGTGCCGAACCATGCCGAGCCGAGCCCGTACCCTGTCGCTCACACGCGAGGTGGTGTGAAGCATCTCTGTCCAAGCG
>JGI24699J35502_11133770_pt1 | contig 15212 bp, 13 predicted proteins | sample TergutMp193P4_FD_35502 | JGI IMG/M metagenome (IMG submission 35502) | reverse complement strand
TAATTATTCAGTTCGATTGCAAAAGTAACTAATTTTTTTGAAAGCAAGACCTAAATTTTCAATAATATCACTTGCAATTAAACTTTCCTGCGATTTTTCGCTTGCAGCAATATCTCCGGCCAAACCATGCAAATAAACGCCGGCCAGCGATGCATTCAAAGGAGAATACGATTGAGCCAACAGACCGAGTATGATTCCGGTTAATACATCGCCGCTGCCTGCAGTCGCCATTCCCGGATTGCCCGTCGAGTTGAACCGGCATTCTCTATCGGGACTGCATATAGCTGTGTAAGCTCCTTTTAAAACAATATACACTTTGTGTTGCACCGCCCATTGACAAGCTTTTTGCAAACGCTCCCAGGCGTTTTCCGAAACGCCGGCTAAACGATCAAACTCTCTGGGATGAGGCGTCAGAATGCAACCGGCCGGCAAAGCATGTAACAATTGTTCATTTTGAGCAAGTAAATTAATTGCATCAGCGTCTATAACTAAGGGTTGTTTGGTATTTTCGAATAACCGCAGCAAAACTTCGGAGGTTTTTTCATGGCAACCGATTCCCGGCCCGATTCCGATCGCATTGTATTTCGCAATGGAACTTGAATTTGTAATAAATTCTTGTTCTTCATCCGGTTCAATCATCGCTTCCGGAATTGACGTTTGCAGGATTATTTCTCCGCAAGCCGGAATATGTACGGTCAATAATCCGGAGCCGATTCGTAAGCAAGCTTTTGCAGCCAAAACGGCCGCACCGGTTTTACCGCGACTTCCGGCAAACAACAACGCATGTCCGAAAGTTCCTTTATGCGCAAAGCGATCTCTTATCGGAATCAAAGAAGCAATATCCGCTTCTTCAACAGAAAAAAAACTATTATTTATTTCTTTCCGAATCAACGGCTGTAAATCCGGATTCGGTAATTTTTCAAAAACTTGAGTAACAGAAATGGGTTGCATAGCTTTATTCGATTATTTTTGTTACAAATTTACGTGTTTTTATTTAATTGGCATCCATGCCGAATTTTTTTAAGTTTAAGATTAAAAAAACACGCAAAGCGGAGGCAATCCGGTAAAACTTTATATATTTTTTTTATGTTATATAAAGAAATCGCATAATTTTTCTTACTTTTGCGTTTGATTGCAAATTTACATACAATGACTGAGATATGGGTTAAAGACAAAAAGTTCAGTTTATTTCTTTCTGAAAATGAAATTCTTGAAGGGATAAAAAATGTAGCGCAAAACATCAGACGAGACTTAAAAGACAAAGATCCTTTTTTCATTTGTGTTTTGAACGGCGCATTTATGTTTGCTTCGGACTTGATTAAACAATTGGATTTCCCCTGTGAGTTGTGCTTTATTCGTCTGCAATCTTATGTGGGCACAAAGACGGGAGGCACGGTGAAAGAAATTTACGGATTAATTGAGGATATTGAAAACAGGCATGTTGTAATTTTGGAAGATATTATTGATACGGGACATACCATGTACGGTTTAAAGGAAAAGCTGAAAGTGAAAAAGCCGGCTTCTTTACGGATCGCTTCATTACTTTTTAAACCGGATGCGCTTCAATTGGCAGTCAAACCGGATTATGTCGCAGTTGAAATCCCGAACAATTTTATTGTGGGATACGGTTTGGATTATGAAGGACACGGTAGAAATTTACGAAATATATATAAAATTTGTGATTGAAGTGCGCTTAAAAAATTGATCACCTACTAAAAAACTAAGGAAATGCTGAACGTAATTATTTTTGGGCCTCCGGGTTCCGGCAAAGGGACACAAAGTGAATTAATCATAGCGAAGTATGGATTATACCACATTTCGACAGGTGAAATTTTACGACAGGAAATCAAGAAACAAACCGAATTGGGAGCTGTTGCCGATGAATATATCAAAACGGGACAATTGATTCCGGATGAGTTAATCATTAAAATATTAGCCGACGTGTTAGACGCTAATCTGGGAGCTAAAGGATTCATTTTTGATGGTTTTCCTCGAACAATCGCGCAAGGTAAAGCCTTGGACCAATTATTAAGCGAAAAAAATACCAGTATAATTGCGGTTTTGAATCTGGCCGTGGATGAAGAAGAACTTCTTAATCGTTTGATAAAAAGAGGAGAAGAATCCGGACGAACGGACGACGATCCAGTTGTCATCCAGAAACGTTTGGAAGTTTATCGGAACCAAACGGAACCGTTAAAAGAATTTTACAAGAAGAAAGGGAAACTTTTTACAATAAAAGGGAATAATTCGATAGAGGATGTTTTCGAAAAAATAGCCGAAGTATTGGACAGGCTTTCTTTCCAAGCAAAATAAAAAATGAGCGAATCCAATTTTGTAGATTATGTAAAAATCTATACCCGTTCGGGAAAAGGAGGAAAAGGCTCGGTGCATTTTCGCCGTGAAAAATACATTCCTTGGGGCGGACCCGACGGGGGAGACGGAGGCGAAGGCGGCAGCATCATATTACGCGGAAATCGAAATCATTGGACATTACTTCATTTGAAATACGAACGCCATATATTTGCCGGACACGGAGAAAACGGCGCCAGAAGATTATGCAAAGGAAAAGACGGCGAAGACAAAATCATTGAAGTCCCGGTAGGGACAGTCGTCTTTGACGGAGAAACGGGAGAATTTATTACCGACATTCATCGGGACGGACAAGAAGTAGTTTTATTGAAAGGCGGACGGGGAGGAAAAGGAAATAATTTTTTCAAAACGGCAACCAACCAAGCGCCTAAATACGCTCAACCCGGCGAACCTTCTCTGGAAAGAAAAGTCATCTTGCAATTAAAATTATTAGCCGATGTCGGTTTGGTGGGATTTCCCAATGCCGGTAAATCAACTTTACTTTCCGTTGTTTCGGCAGCCAAACCCAAAATTGCCGATTATCCTTTCACTACATTGGAACCTAATCTCGGAATTGTTGATGTGCGCGGCGCTCATTCGTTTATTATGGCGGATATTCCCGGAATCATTGAGGGAGCAAGTGAAGGCAAGGGATTAGGACTTCGCTTTCTGCGCCATATCGAACGAAATTCGTTGCTGCTCTTTTTGGTTCCCGCCGATGCCGATTCCATTAAAAAAGAATACGAAATTTTGTTGGGCGAATTAATGCGTTACAATCCCGATTTATTGGATAAGCAACGGGTTTTGGCTGTTTCCAAATCCGATATGCTCGACGAAGAATTGGAAAAAGCGATCGAGAACGAATTACCTTCCGATATTCCTTCTATTTTTATCTCCTCACTAACTCACAAGGGTATTATTTCTTTGAAAGATTTGTTATGGAAAGAATTGAATAAACAAGCGTTTCATGATGCGGAAAGTATCATCCGGAAACCGATGAATATTCAGACGGATGATTTCGAAGATGATTTTGACTTCTCACTCGAAGACGACAGTCGGGATGAAGACGATTGGGAGTCCGGCGAAAACGGATAAATAGAATGTGAATTTATTTATCCGTATAAGGAAACGCTGTAATCCGTAATCGGGCAGCGCCCATGGGAACCAAAGTGATTTCGTCTAACCGGTCGGATTTCTTCGCATTTTCATACGGTAAAACTCCACACAAACCATACTCGTCCAATTGCCATTCGGGGACAAGTCGTCCTTGAGCTTTCCATCGCAACGGAACGTTTTCCAAGGTAAACGGATTCGCATCCGAAGGCAATGCTTTCTTTTCCGGTCGAAAAGGCGAGGAAAGCGCTAAAGCGTAATTCCATGGACTATCGGGATAAATCTCGTAAGCAGGCCAAGCCGAAGCGTCCGCATTTTCTTGCCATCTAGAATCCCCGATAGCGGTTTCACGACTGTTGATTTGTTCATAACGCTCTTTTATTTCAAGCGATAACGTAAGCGGCCCGTAATCAATAGTGACACTGTTTTTATTCACCTGCCACTGACGCATTCGCAGTTCCATGGGAAGGGAGAGCGTTATTTCGTCGCCATCCTTCCACTCCCGGTACAGGCGTACATATTGACCGGCCGGCAATTTTCCCTGCCGATTTTTTCCATTGACGGACAATACGGCTTTGGTACACCACGAAGGAATCCGCAGATAGAGCGGAAAGGTAACATTCTCCGGAGTTTGAATTGTAAATCGGACGGATTCTTCAAACGGATATTGCGTTTGTTCACGCAGAGTTACTTCCGTTCCGTTGCCTACTTTCGCTTTGGCTTTACAAGCGTTATACAGAACGGCGGCCAATCCGTTATCGGGAGTTGCTAAAATCAAATATTCGGTATAATAAGGCCAACCGAATCCGTGATTGTGTTGGCAGCAACGACTGCTGAACGGATTCATTGCCAAAAATGGGCCGTTATTATCTATTCCCGGACTGTGATTTTTCGAATCGCTTATCACGTGATTCGGGCTCGTGATGTATCGCAAAGCTTTGTAATCCGGCATCAATGTCGCCGGAAAACTATTAAAAGCCACATCTTCGCAATTTTCCGCCCAATAGGGGTCGCCTGTTATTAACAGCATAATTTCGTCGGAAGCCATTTGCTCTACGAAACCGCAAGTTTCCGTTCCCTGCCGGGGATCGAAAAAGCCGATCCGTGCATTTTCATCGGCTCCGAACATACCGCCGGGAACTTGTCCGAATGCACGACGAACAAGACTTTGAACATTGTAACTTGCCGCAAGCAGAACGGAATCTTTCGTAAACATATAATAGGTAGCCGGTTCACGAAAACACTGAGCAATGTTCACATTGTGCCAGTTGGGTAATTGAGTTGATTTCGTCCAATCGGCTGTATTTCGGTGGATTTTATCCGCCAAAGTCAATAATTTCGAATCTTCCGTATGATTGTAGAGCCAAGCGACGCTCCAAAGATTATCGCCTCCCCGACTGTTTTCCCAATAACTGTATAAAAAATCTTCATCCGGCACCGTCAATAAATAATGGCAATAATTGCTCATAAAATCAAGGATTCGTTGGTCGTTCGTATATTCATAATAGGATTGCAGAATCCAAAGTACAATCATATTCGGCCAGAAATCCTGTTTCCCGTCATTCAAGTGAACCGGACCGAAATTACCGTCAGCACGCTGACTGCTTAAAATGTGTTCGATCCAAAAACGGGTTTCATTCAGCATGGCTTCATCGTTCAGAATATAAGCGAGATCGCCGTATCCGCGCAACCAATAAGGAACTTCTTCCCACCCCCATTGTCCGCCGGTTTTCAGCCAAGCATTGTTTTCTTTCTGAAGCCATGCGCTGATTTCTTCCAAATGTCCGTTCAATCCGTTTTTCTGTAAAATCAGTTGTTGTTTCAACCATCCTTCGGGTTGAATGGTTCCGACCGGTAATTTGATAAATTGTTGCGGTTGCAAAGGCGGACGATTGCTTACATAATAAGCATTTTCCGTATCTGTAGAAAGACGGCTAACTATTTCTACCTCTTTATTTACTAAGGTAGAGCATGCCGTTAATAATACAAAAAGTATTATAAAATAAATGTTTTTCATGATAAGACAAGTCGTCTGTTATGTAATCATTTTTAAAAAATATTGATGTACCCGATTATCCGAAGTTAATTCCGGATGATAGGATGTAACTAATATATTTTTCTCCCGCGCCGCGACAATCCGGTCGTTGACAACCGACAGTATTTCCACGCTTTCGCCCGCCGATTCAATATAAGGCGCACGGATGAAAACCATCGGAATTATTCCGATACCTTTCAACTCGGCTTCCGTATAAAAACTGCCCAATTGCCTTCCATAAGCATTTCGTTTCGCAACAATGTCCATGGATGCAAAATACGTAATCTCCGTTCCCGCAATTTTATGTGCCAGCAAAATCAATCCCGCACAAGTTCCGAAAACGGGCATCCCGCTATCAATTTTCAATTTCAATTCATCGAACATATCCGATTCTTTCAGCAAAATGCCCATCGTAGTACTTTCTCCTCCCGGCAGAATCAATCCGTCCATTTCCCGATGCAAATCCGTTTTCTTTCGTATTTCGAAAGCATCGGCTTCTAAAGATTGCAAATGCCGTATATGTTCTATGAATCCGCCTTGTAAGGCCAATACGCCTATCTTAAATTTCTTTCCCAAATCACATTCCTCTTTCTGCCATTAACAATTGAATTTCTTCTTCGTTGATGCCAATCATTGCTTCGCCCAAATCTTCGGATATTTCCGCTAAAATCTTAGGATCATTGTAGTTAGTCACGGCCTTTACTATTGCTTGCGCCCGTTTCATCGGATTTCCGGATTTGAAAATACCCGACCCCACAAATACGCCTTCTGCCCCCAATTGCATCATCAAAGCGGCATCGGCAGGAGTAGCAACGCCTCCGGCAGCAAAATTGACGACCGGAAGCTTTCCGTTCTCATGCACATATTTTACTAAATCGTAAGGTACTTGCAATTCTTTGGCTGCATGGTATAATTCATCTTCGTTCATGCTCTGCAATCTTCGAATTTCAGACATCATAGCCCGCATGTGACGAACGGCTTGGATTATATCGCCGGTTCCCGGTTCTCCCTTGGTTCGAATCATTGAAGCGCCTTCGACAATCCGCCGAAGCGCTTCACTCAAATTTTTAGCGCCGCAAACAAATGGTACCTTAAATTTTGTTTTATCTATGTGATATTTATCATCGGCCGGTGAAAGAACTTCACTTTCATCAATATAGTCTATTTCTAAGGCTTCCAGAATTTGGGCTTCCGCAATATGACCGATTCTGACTTTTGCCATGACCGGAATACTCACTACGGCTTGGATTCCCTTAATCATTTTCGGGTCGCTCATTCGGGAAACGCCGCCGGCTGCACGTATATCGGCAGGTATCCGTTCCAGCGCCATGACAGCTGCCGCTCCGGCTTTTTCTGCAATCCGGGCTTGTTCCGGTGTAGAAACATCCATAATAACCCCGCCTTTCAGCATTTGGGCTAAATTTTTATTTAATTCGTAACGTTCTTTTTCCATTTCTTGCATTCTGATTTTTATTTTATGTTATCTATCTTCTTATCCGTTCGAATGTTTTCTATTTCAAATGCTTTGCAAAAAATCCCATCATACATTTATATAAATCCATCTGGTTTTCTTCATGTCCATAACCGTGTCCTTCATTATATTTTACCATGTAAGGCACATCAAATCCTTTTTCACGCAGTTTGGTAACGATTTGGTCGGATTCGTTGATGTTTACCCGCGGGTCATTGGCGCCTTGTACTACAAACAGAGATTTCTTGATTTTATCAATTTGAAATATGGGCGACACTTCCTTAGCAATTTCCGCTTCTTTGGGATCATCAACATCATACCATATTTCTTTAGCCATTTCTCTATAAGGTTTCCAATATTCGGGGAAGGATTGAAAGAAAGTGAAAATATTGGATATTCCTACATAATCCACTCCGCAAGCATATAAATCTGGCGTCTTAACCAATCCCATAAGGGTTGCATATCCGCCGTGGCTTGCGCCGTAAATCGCAATTTTGTCTTTATCAACCCAACCTTGTTCTATTACATATTTTACGCCGTCTTCAACATCGTCCATTGTTTTACGTCCCACTTGCTTGAATCCTGCACGCAAAAAGTCTTTTCCGTATCCGCCCGAAATGCGAAAATTTACTTGCAAAGTAGCATATCCGCGACTTGCAAAAAGCTGCGCTTCGGGATTAAAGCCCCACGAATCGCGTATGACTTGCGGTCCGCCGTGAGGATTTACAATCAAAGGCACTTTTTTGCCTTCGAGAGCGGCTTTGGGCAATGTAATATATCCGTGAATCGTAAACCCGTCGCGACTTTTGAATGTGATGGGGCGCATTTCAGCCATATCTTCTTCTTTCAATTGCGGCATTAAATCGTACAAAAGCGAAAATTTCTTCGTTTTTACGTCGTATTGGTAATAAGCACCATATAATTTGTCGCTATGAACTACGACAAGAAATGTATTTTCATCGTCGTCATAGCCTGTAATGGCAAATTCTTTTCCCTTGAATTCTTTTTCCAATCGTTGGTGAAAATCTTTGTAAAAATCGCTGACCGGAACCATTACGTTTTTTTCGCCGTCATATGCAAAATAATCAATTTCATAATTTCTTTTACGACTGCGGTTGAAAGCCGAAATATCGTAATCGGGATTTGAAAATACTTCTTTAACAATTTTATTTTGTTTAAAATCATAAAGCACAATGCGTGTCTTATCGCTGCCTACATTAGTTAGCACGTAAGCCCAATCGGGATTTTTGCCGGAATAATCGAATCCTACAATGTCGAAACCTTCGTACCATGTTCCGTGATAAATAAGTTTAAACTCGTTTGTTGCAAGGTCTTTGTAGTAGATTTCCGTTTCGGTGCCATTCACCATTCTTGTGTAGGCGCGTAATTCGCCGTCTTTGTCGAAATCGTAACCCGCAATTGGATTTGCAATGTCTTTGTTTTCATAAAGTTGTGTTATTTCTCCAGTAACGACATTGAGTTTGTATGGATCAAAAACTTGCGGATTATTCTTATTCATCTGAATAATAATAAAATCCTTTTGTTCTTTCAGTATGTTTAATATACTTGCCTGAACGCCGTCAAAAGGCGTAAGGTCAATGTTGTTTGAGCCATCAACATTTACGGCATAAATATGATAGTTTTCATTACCGCCTTTATCCATCATGTAAAGTAGTCGTTCGTTGCTCTTCCAACCGTAACCTCGAATCAGTTCATTTTTTTCTTCAATAATCCGCTGCACTTTTCCGGTAGCGATTTCTTTCACATAGACGTGATTTTTATTGTTTTCGTCTTTTTCCATATACGACATATATTTGCCGTCGGGAGAAAGCTGGAACGACGAGGCTTTCGGACGCGAAAAATAATCTTCCACTTTGTATTTGAAATCGCCTTTGTCGTATTCGGCTAATTTCTTTAATTCATCTTCCGACGACGGCAGCGAAGTATCGCCGGGTAATTTGCTTTCGAATTTCGATAAAATCAAAGGCAACGACATGCCGCTTTGCTCAAAAGTTCCATCAAACGCTTCGCCTACCAAATGACCTTTGTAAGATAATCCAAGCATCGCCGAAGACAAGGTGAGTTGATTGTCGTTAAATTCTACCGTTTCGATAGGAATTCCGGTTGCACCTTGCATCGGAACATCCATTGTTGCCGAGTATGCTCCGTTGTTTTCCGTTATATGGATAATCAAATCCATATTTGTTCCCTGTACATCTAATGTTCCTTTCCAGTCGCCGGCTATTTGCGCATTGACATTCAAAAGGATGAAGGAGAAAATTACTGTTGATAATAACTTTAATGCTTTCATTAATAAAATTCAGTTAAGTAAAACTTATTTGCAAGTGCAAATTTATGAAACTTTAATTAAAAACCGGTATATTAAGTTCTTTTTTATTTAAAAAGTCGTATCTTTGCCCCCATGCAACGGTTCATTTTTCTCGTTCGAGAAAAAGATTAAAAGGGAATCGGGTGAAAATCCCGAACAGTCCCGCTGCTGTAAACTCTTTTCAATGAATCTTTCTTTTGCCACTGAGCGAAAAAACGCTTGGGAAGGCTGATTCAAAAACAGGAGTAAGTCAGAAGACCTGCCGTGCAAAATAAGGGTTTCATAAGCTTTCGCGGAAAGGAGCGTGAAATATGATTGCATTTCGTTACTCTTTTATTTTATTGAGCTTGATTGCTTCGGCAAAATGTATGACTCTGAACGCACAAACGCTTTCGGATTCAACGGTATTGCATCCGTTAAACGAAGTGGAAGTCAAAGCTTCCCGCCCGTCTTCGTTTCAATCGGTTGCCCCTCTGCAAACCTTGCAAGCGAAAGATTGGCTTAAGATGAACGCATTGCAAGTTTCCGACGCCCTTAAATATTTCAGCGGGATTCAAATTAAAGATTACGGCGGAATCGGCGGTCTGAAAACGATTTCGATCCGGAGTCTCGGAGCCAATTACAGCGGTATTTCTTACGACGGAATTATCGTTTATGACTATCAGACCGGACAGAGCGATTTGAGCCGCTTTTCGTTAGAGAATCTGCAAAGTCTCACGGTATCAATCGGAGAAAACGATCAAATTTTTCAAACGGCTCGCCACCGGGCTTCGGCCGGGACGCTTACACTTGTTACTCCAGCTTTTTCTCCCGAAAATGAAAAGAAGGAAATCAAGGCTGCGTTGAAAGGCGGCTCTTTCGGACTTTTTAATCCTTCGGCTTCCCTTACGACGTCGCTCAATAAAACGTTTTCGTTAAATGTATTCGGTGAATACCTGCAATCCGAAGGAAATTATCCGTACAAGCAACCTTCCGAATACAATCCGGATTCGACTTCAATAAAGCATCGGAATAATTCGGACGTTACTTATTATACATTCGAAGCCAATTTATCCGGTAAATTTAACAACGAAGGAAAATTAAGATTGAAGACCAATTATTACCGCTCGAATCGAGGCATTCCGGGACCGGCTATTTATTATAATACCTACTCCGGAGAACGAAGCAAAGATCAAACGGTTTTTTCTCAGTTGAATTATACGCAGAAACTCAACCGATTATTTGATTTTCAAACAAATGCAAAATTCAGTTATTCATCGAACGATTATACGGATAAAAACAATAAATACCCCGACGGCCTGTTGGAAACTTTTTATTATCAACGGGAATACTACTTGAATATGACTTGGCTTTATACCGTTTCCGAAAAATTATCTTTTTCATGGGCGAACGACGGTATCTATGGAAATTTCAGCAACAGCTTCCAATACTGCCCGTTTCCGTCTCGAATCAATTGGTTGAGCGCTTTATCGGGTAAATATGAACTGCCTCGTTTTACGCTCACGGGAAGTTTGTTGAATCAGTTCACGGAAGATAGAAAACGGATTGATCATTCGACGAAAAGCAATTGGCATTTATCGCCCTACTTGGGTTTTTCGGTCAAGCCGTCGGAAACGTTGCCGGTGCGTCTTCGGGGATATTATAAAAACACGTATCGTTTTCCGACTTTCGGAGATATGTACCTTTCTTCTGTGCCGAACAATAATCTTCAACCGGAAAATGCCGATCAATACAATTTTGGGGTGACTTTTGCAACTTCTTTCGGCAACCGGTTTTCGCTTCTCAGCTTTTCGGGAGATGGATATAATAACCGGATAAAAAATAAAATAATCGCTCTGCCTCGAAGCAGCATGTTTATATGGTCGGTTCAAAATTACGGAAAAACAGATATTAAAGGTTTGGATTTAAATCTGAAAATGCAATTCTCATGGAATAAGAAACTCGTTTGCAGTTTATCCGGCGCTTACACCTATCAGCAAGTATTGGACAAAACGGATAAAGATTCGCAGATGTACAACCAACAATTACCCTATACGCCGCGTCATACGGCATCCGGAACAATCCGGATAGAAACGCCTTGGGGTGATTTGAATTACACCTTATTATATTGCGGAAAACGTTATTACGAACGAATCAATCGTCCGGAATACCAAATGAGAAGTTATGCGGATCAAGGGATTTCGTTACAGAAAAATATCCGGTGGAAGAGTCATCAATGGCTGTTGACCGCCGAATGTTTGAATTTTTCGAATGAATCCTATGAGGTGGTACGTTCCTTCCCGATGCCGGGACGTTCTTTCCGACTGGGAGTTAAATATAATTATGAATTATGAATTATGAATTATGAATTATGAATTATGAATTATGAATTATGAATTATGAATTATGAATTATGAATTATAAATTATAAATTATGAATTATGAATTATAAATTATAAATTATGAATTTTATGGAAAAGATTTTTAAAGGTTTTTATTTATTGCTTATTGCAATGAGTTTTACAGCTTGTGAAAAAGACGATTCGACTCCGAATCCGGAACCCGCAGAAACGGTGTCCGGCGTATTTATCTTAAATCAAGGAAGCGACGGACAAAACAATGCCGGCATTTCGTATTATGATCTTGAAACCGGAGATTTTAAGTTTGATATTGCGACTGCTTCGTTAGGTGATACCGGTCAGGATATGATTGCTTACGGAAGTAAATTGTATGTTTCGGTTTCCGAATCCGGCAGGGTTACGGTTTTTGATTTGAAATCTCATACTCGGCTGAAAGACATTGATTTGAAAAACGGCGAACAATTACGCTATCCGCGTTATCTGGCTTCTTATAACGGAAAAGTATATGTTACTACATTTGACGGAAATGTTGTCCGAATTGATACGACTTCGCTAAGCCAAGATGGAATTACTCCGGTAGGGCCTAATCCGGAGGGAATTGCTGCGGTCACAGGGAAACTGTATGTCGCCAACAGCGGCGGACTTAGTTATCCTAATTACAACAATACCCTTTCAATCGTTGATATTGCAACATTTAAAGAAGAAGAAACGCTAACGGTCGGACTTAATCCGAGCTTCGTACATGCAGACTCGTATGGAAATGTGTATCTTACGTACAGAGGAAATTATGATGACATTTCCGCCGGATTTCAACAAATTGATACAAAAACGAATACGGTTACCGATATTCCTATTCCCGCTAATCAAGACTTTGTGATTGTCGGCGATTCGCTTTATTTTTACGGAGTTACGTATAATGCCGATTACACTACAAATAATACATTCGGAATATATAACGTAAAAACAAGACAATTAGTTCCCGACCAAATTATTACGGACGGAACTAAGATTACTACACCGTATGGAATAGGCGTTAACGAAAAAACCAAAGACGTATATATTTCCGATACCGATTATTCAAATCCGGGTACTGTTTATGTTTTCGGTGAAGACGGAAAGAAAAAAAATACGTTGAAAGTCGGCCTTAATGCCTGCAAATTTGTGTTTTATTGATTATTTCTAAATTTGAAACAGGTCATGAATAAAAGCGTTATTGTTTTCCTTTTTCTGTTGGGTTTACTTTCTTGCCAAAAGAAAACGCAGCCGGTCAATGCAGGGATTACTTCTCCGGCAATCGCTCAAAGCGATAGCGTATTTTTTGCCAAGGGATTTCAAATCGAAACGCACGACGGTTATACGCTGGCGACGGTTCGTAATCCATGGAACGACCGACTTGTCTTGCAACGCTATGTTCTTGTACCTAAATCGGATACTTTACCAAAAATCTTACCGGAAGGCATTTTGATTCGCACTCCGCTTGCCCGGACCGTTTGTTACGGTTCGGTGCAATGCGTTTTTTTAGCCGAATTGGATGCATTGCAAACCCTTGTCGGCGTGTGCGAACCGCAATACATCAACATTCCCTACGTTAGGGAAAACGTTCAAAACGGAAAAATAGTTGATCTGGGACAAGCGGCTAATCCCGATTTGGAAAAAATCATACTTATTGAACCCGAAGCGTTGTTCACGGCGCCGATCGAAAATTCGGGTTACGGTCAAACGGCCAAATTAGGAATCCCGTTCATCGAATGCGTTGATTACATGGAATCTACGCCTTTGGGACGCGCCGAATGGATTCGTTTTCTCGCCTTGTTTTTTGAAAAGAAAGCTATTGCCGATTCTTTATTTAAGGAAACCGTCAGTCGGTACAACGAATTAGTCCGGCTTTCGGCAAATGGCGATAAACAACCCTCTGTCTTTACTGAAACGGTTTACAGCGGGATCTGGTATCAGCCCGGAGGTAACAGCTACATTGCACAATTTTTTCGGGATGCGGGAGCCGATTATCTTTGGAAAGAAGATACGAATACCGGCTCCATCGGTTTAACTTTCGAATCCGTACTTGAAAAAGCGGAAAAAGCGGATTTCTGGCTGATTAAATACAACGATTTTTATGATATGACTTACCGAAAATTGGTTCAAGAAAATTCGAATTATGCGCTTTTCGATACCTATAAAAAAAGAAATATTTATATTTGCAACACGGGAAAAGTTCCTTATTACGAAGAGCTTCCCATTCATCCGGATGAAATTCTGAAAGATATGGTACGGATTTTTCACCCGGAGTTATTGCCGGATTATCAATTAAGGTATTACAAAAAGATGGAATAAATGCAAAAAGAAAAGCAACGCGCAGCGATGAATCGTACGCTACAAGTATCCGATGAGGAAATGACTACGCTTCAACAGAAATTATTGACGCTTTCTTCTCCCGTAAAAGTTGAAACGATTATGAATCGAACCGTTCAAGGCGATTTATTGGAAATCATTGATTTTTTTCCTCCGACTTTTGCCGATTTAATTATTATTGATCCTCCGTACAATCTGGATCGTAATTTTTCCGGCTTGAAATTCAAGCGAATGAAAGACGAGGATTATTTCAATTACCTCGAATCATGGTTTCCGAAAGTTGTGAATACGTTGAAACCGGACGGCTCGCTTTATCTTTGCGGCGATTGGAAATGTACGGCAGCGCTTTATCGTGTGATGAATAAATATCTTACGGTACTGAATCGGATCACTTGGCAGCGGGAAAAAGGACGCGGTTCGGCAAAAAATTGGAAAAACAGTATGGAAGACATTTGGTTTGCCGTCAGGGATCCGCAAGCGTATTATTTTAATGTTGATGCCGTGAAAATTCGCCGGAAAGTATTGGCTCCCTATACGAAGGACGGACAACCCAAAGATTGGCAAAAAACCCCGGAAGGCAATTTCCGCATGACTCATCCGTCGAATTTCTGGGACGACATCACGGTTCCGTATTGGTCAATGCCCGAAAATACCGATCATCCCACGCAGAAATCCGAAAAACTGATTGCCAAGCTGATTTTGGCTTCCTGTCCTCCGGGCGGTTGCGTTTTTGACCCTTTCCTCGGTTCGGGCACCACTTCGGTCGTCGCCAAAAAATTGGGACGCAATTACTGTGGCGTCGAAGTGAATCCCGAATATGCTTGCCGTGCGGAAAAACGTTTAGAAAGAGCGGCAACCGACACCACCATTCAAGGTTATTCGGACGGCATTTTCTGGGAACGAAACAGCAAGCCGAATTTACTGCAACGTTCGTAAACGAAGACTGTTAAGAACCACGCTCACACTGCTTAACGCCATAGCTCCTCCGGCAATCATCGGATTAAGCAGAAAACCGTTGATGGGATACAGAATCCCTGCCGCTACCGGAACTGCAATCAAATTGTAGATAAATGCCCAAAATAAATTTTGACGAACGGTTCGGACAGTTAATGCCGACAAACGAATCGCCTGAGGTATTTTAGTCAAGTCGGAGGAAATAATCGTCATTTTAGCTGCATCAATAGCAATATCGCTCCCTTTTCCCATGGCAATACCGAGATCGGCCTG
>JGI24699J35502_11133771_pt1 | contig 15221 bp, 14 predicted proteins | sample TergutMp193P4_FD_35502 | JGI IMG/M metagenome (IMG submission 35502) | reverse complement strand
CCAAATCAGATGGCGGGTCAGTGCCAGGTTGCGTGCATGTAGGCATTGGGCTTGTGGGGGAATGCTTGGGATGAGGAGACTGAAAAAAGGTAACTGCCCACGTGTGTGGTTGGTGATTGTTGTGGTGACAGTGTTGGTGGCTGGTTGCCGGGATTCCTCGGATCAGCATCCAGCGTCGTGTTGATGGCTCCCACGTCACAATACTCCGGGAATTAAGGCAGTATGTGTCGTTGCTACCGTCGTTGTCACAAGAGATTACCAGATTATCCGAAGCACAATATTGCCAATGATGATGATGGCCATAACGACCAAGGACGTATAGAACTTGGTTTTTGACACGCCATTATGCCTGGTCCGGAATTGTTCATTTTCGTACCTGCGAACACTTTGTTTATCAGGCTGATTGACCGGCTTCGGTGGAGTAGGCGGGTACTGTTGCCAGGTGACGCCTGGGGGTTCGTCGGTCGGAACTGGGGGATCGTCGGTCGGAACTGGGGGTGGTGTCTTCATGTGTTCTGGGATGAAACCGCCAGTCGTCTCGTCAGTGGACATATCCACATGCTATCATCCTTAGTAGGGCTCATAATGCTCAGGGAGGGTGGACCATGCCAGTACGACGCGGACGAAGCGTTCGACACGGTTTCTGCTGCCTGCTCGCCTTGGTGACTGCCGTGATTCTGGCAGGATGTACCGATGATGACGAGCCCACGGACATGGGAGGGCTGAGTTACGTACGCCTGCTGCCCTCGTTGCCAAGCATGGGGCGTATTCTTGGAGGGGCACTGGACTATTTGAACGATCCGGTCGTGGGCGGCTCGCCTCTTGAATCGGGGTGTACGGCGCTGGACGAGTCCATCACAGGGCCCATCAATGCGACAGGCGCACAGGCAATGCCATCATCCTTCAGGGGCGCGCAGGTCAGTTTCACGTACGCCGGTCAGGATCGCGGGGACGTTTTGGCGATCCAGTCCCCGGTCCAGGACCAATCGGGGATCACCCATGACTTCATGGCGGCAGTGAACAGTTATCCTTGTTCTGACCTGCTGGATCTGGGGGCGATGCCCGCCGACAGCGCCGCCGCGTCCAACACGGGTACGATCAGCGCGGTGGCCATGGTCCAGGGCTTGCCGGACGGAATTGCGGGGTACTGGTATTTCACAACGCCCGATGTCACCGATCCCGCGTTCACGACATCCAGGCCGGTGTCCTCACTGGGCAACCCCGGTTTGTTGGACGTCTTCACGGTCCACGATGGATACCTCATCCGCGTACGTTTGGAGGGGTATTCGCCTGATGCGTCTCAAACCCAGGTGAATCTGGATTCCGTGATCAAGCTGGTCGACGCCATCTCCGACCGTGTGGGGGAGAACCGGTACACGGTCCAGGCGATGGACTCTCCTGGAAGCTGCAGCGAGGTCATGGGACGCCTGTTGGAGAAGAATCCCCAAACCGACTCTTTCCCACAATGCTACTGATTGTCGGGAAGACGAAGGAGGGAATGTGCCGCACAACACCGACGATCTGATCGTGGAGTCAGTCTCCACCCATCGTCAACGCCTCCGTCAGGCGTTCCTTCTCGGGGAAATGAGCAATCGCCGTACCATTTCTGACAATATCAAACGATTCATCTGGTCGGTTGTCCTGACCGCCGTGGTCTGTGCCGGGTGTGTGGGGTTCTCATTCGTCCACTCGTATCTCACCCAGCAGGCGTCGGCGTCTGCCCAGGCGACTGAGATTGTGAGCGAGACCCATGGCTGATTTCACACGGATCACCGTGGTGGGGGAGAAGAAGACAGCAGAGCTTGTCGTTGCTTCTGATCAGCCTTTCGCCGCTCTTTTGCCCAAGTTTCTGGAGATCCTCGGACAGGGCACCCCGTCGGCGCCCCTCGCGTTGGTGAGCGTGGTCGGCGCCGAGATCGACATGGCCCGGGATTGTGCCGCCCAGGAGGTACGAGACGGGGAGATTCTGCGCATCGTACCCCGCTCGGAGACCCCACCGCCTCCCATCGTGAGCGATGTCACCGACGCTGTCGCGGGGCGGGTCTCTGCCCGTACGAATGCCTGGGGCGATTCAGTACGGACGTGGCTGGGCGCGGTGATGACAGGCATCGCCGTGTGGGTGATCGCCGCAGCCATGCCGCACACCGCCTCGCCGTCGTGGACGATCGGCTTCTCGGGGACGTTCGTTCTGATCCTCGCACTCGGAACTTTTGTCGGCAGAAGGGGGCATCGACCGGTCGCGGTCATCTCCACCTTCGCAGCCTGCGGATTGTGCTGGCCGGTTTCTTCTGGGTTGGCGGCCCTGTTCCCTCCCGGGCTCCAACCTGGGATGGTCTGGGTCATGTTCATGCTCGTGGCATGGGTGGCGATCGGAGTCGGATTCGGTCTCGCGGCGAGGATACGATCGGCTGTGATCGGATCCGTGTTCTGCGGCGGGTATGGCCTCATCCTGGCGGTCCTGTTAGCCGTCGGGGTGGATCAGATGCGTGTGTGGGCCGTTGGCGCGGTGGTCGGGGTGTTCCTGGTCAGTGTGCTTCCCCTGTGGGCGTTGTCCGCTTCCGGGCTGACAGGATTGGACGACCAGACCCCAGCCGGGGCGGTACCACGGGAGCGTGTCTTCGCCGACATCGACGACGCCTTCCAGGCGATGACATGGTCGCTGGTCGGCGTTTGTGTGACCGTGACCGTGTGCGTGATTGTTGTTTTCCCCGGCAATCGTTGGGCCCAGGCGCTGTGTGTGATGTCGTTGGTGGTGCTGGCATTGCGGGCCAGGACCTTCACCGCCCCTGTCCAGGTCTCCAGCCTGTGCCTGGCCGTACTAGTTGGATCCATTGCCGGTTGTCTGGGCATCGCCGATCCTGTGTGGAGGACCATAGCCCTGGCAGCGCTGTTGCTGGTTGCGATTGTGGTGGGTGGGTTCAGGTTCCCCGACCATGTCCGGGTACGGTTCAATCGCATCGCTGACATGGCGGAAGCCCTGTGCGTGGCGGGGTTGTTGCCCGTCCTGGTGGGATTCTTCGGGGTTTATTCCTACTTGTTGAAGGTGTTCACATGAGTACGCCGCGGTGGATGCGTGTTGCGGCGGACGCCGGGAGGCTGGTGGGCGCTCCGGAAAAACGGACAGTGGACTCGATGATCGGCCAGGACGACGCCCTGCGATCCAGGCTCGCCATATCCCGGCGAGTCGGAATCTTCAGTCTCGACGGGGGAGCCGGGGCGACGACGGTGGCCTGTTCCATGGCGAGCGTTCTCGCCCGCAGACGCCAGGCGCCGGTTTTGATCATCGACGGGAGCAGGAGCGCGGATGTGACACGGATGCTCGGCATGAGACAGCGCTCGGAGTGTGAACGGATAAGGGTTTTGTCCCCTCCGTCTGTCGGTGTGATGTCTGTGTCCGGGTGGGACACCTGCATCCGGACGGTCGGCAGGATGTACGAGGTTGTGATCGGCGACTGGGGATGCCGTACGAATCTCAACGAATTCACGGAAGTGGCGTACGACTGCCACGTGTTGGTTCTCGTGTGCCGACCCGACCGGTTCAGCATCGAGGACGCCCTGTGGGCCGCAAGGTCGCTGGGAGAAAAATGCCTTGTCATCTGCAATGATTCCAGCGGCGGGGGAGTGGCTGCGATGAGCAGGGGCACCAGGATCCACACCCTCCCGTACTCCTCGGCGATCATGAGGAAAAGCACCCCTGAGTACGCCTGGCGCTCCGCGCTGACCAAGGTCGTCGTCGATGTGATGGACATCATGGGCGGACCCGGTACGGACGAGGGCCCGAAACTGACAGCGAAGAGGGCGCTATGAGAACCGTGATCCATCGTCCCACCCGGGTGACCGCCCCCGTGGTGGAGCCAGAAAACGACGAGGAACTGGCGCCACCTCCCCAACTCTCGCAAATCGCGCAAGGGGGCATGGCCCTTCAAACTCTCCTGCCTGTGGGAGGTGCTGTCTCATCGATGCTCATGATGGTCGTCATGAGGGGAGCGAATCCGGTCTTCATGCTCGTGGGCTCCCTCGTGTTCGTCGTGGCCATCGTCTCGGGAGGGGCCATGGCTTTCACGGGCAGAGCCAGGGCCCAGCGGGACAGGAAGTCCAGCCGTACCGAATATCTCGATTATTTGGAGGATCTGCGCGCTGAGTTGCGGGTCAGGAGTGAGGAAGTACGCCGTGTGGCCGTGTCGAATCAGCCCGAGCCGGACGACCTTCCCCAGATCATCTCCAATCCTGAACGGCTGTGGGAGCGTCGCGAATCAGACCCGGATTTCTTGTCCATTCGTATGGGAGTTGGCAATGTCGCATGGTTCCCTTTGAGGATGCCCAAGGAAGAAAATCCCGTACAGCCGTACGACTCACTGATGGCCGCCGAGGCCCGCCAGGTCGTCGAGGTTTATTCATTGGTGGAGAACATGCCGATATGTGTGGACCTGTTGGGATCGGGGGAGGTCTCTGTCATCGGCACACCGGAATCCACAACCGCGCTCGCGCGGGCGATGATAGCTAGCATTGCTAGTTTTCACAGCCCTGAGGATTGCCAGATGGCGATCTGTGTGGGCAAGAGCGAGGACCAATGGGGAGGAGCCAATCTGCTTCCCCATCTCATCATGTCGGTGGACGCCACGGGTATGCCGACGTGCAGGATTTCCACCACTGTGCATGGGCTGACCGGGCTTTTGGAAGCAGAGCTTTCAACCAGAATCTCCCATGTCGCCGCTGAACGCCATTCCGGGGTGACCTCCTCGGTCGCCAAAGATCCACATCTTGTTGTTTTCGTGAACGAGCATGGCACGTCCGCCCAGCCGCTCCCGCTGCCCGAAGAGGGGTACTCGTACAAAGACCTGCGGCTGACGGTGGTGCACATGGTCGACAAACGTCTGGACGAATCCTCCCAGACCGATGTGCGGATCACCATGACCGATGACCAGGGGAGCACACAGATGGTTGTGGAATCACCGGGCAGGGTGACAACGGGCAGGCCGGATCAGATGACGGTCCAGGAATTCTCGGCTGTGGCACGGATGATCGCACCCCTGAGGTTGTCCGAGGCGCAGGGGATCGACGCCGAGGTCGTGCCTGAGACCCGGGACGCGATGCGGCTGTTGGGAATCGGCGACCTGGCCACTCTCAGTGCCCAGTCCGCGTGGAAGCCCCGCAGCGCCCGTGATTTCCTACGTGTGCCCATCGGGAGCGACGACCATGGAGCACCTCTGTTGCTGGATTTGAAAGAATCAGCCCAATTGGGGATGGGACCTCACGGGATCTGCATCGGGGCCACGGGATCAGGGAAGAGCGAGTTGCTCCGTACGCTCGTCCTGTCTTTGGCGCTGACCCATTCGCCGGAGGACCTGTCGATGATCCTGGTCGATTACAAGGGCGGGGCAGCGTTCGCCCCGTTCGCATCGCTGGGGCATGTGGCCGGGCTCATCGACAACCTTCAAGACGACCCGCAAATGACACGGCGGGCGCGGGAATCCATCGAGGGGGAAGTACGCCGCCGCCAGGAGGTGCTGAAAGCGGCCGGATCGGTGCCGTCCATCACCCACTACCGGGAGTTGCGCCACGAGATGCCGCACCTGCCCCCATTGCCCCACCTTTTCCTTGTGATAGACGAATTCGGCGAACTGCTGACGGCCGAACCTGATTTCAGCGCGCTGCTGATCAAGATCGGACGCATCGGGCGATCCATCGGGGTACATCTGCTGCTGGCCTCGCAAAGGCTGGAGGCCAACGCCCTGCGCGGGTTGGAGGCGTACCTGTCGTACTGGATCGGGATGCGGACCTTCTCGGAAGCCGAGAGCAGAATGATCCTCGGCACTCCCGACGCCTTCGCGCTGCCCGCTGTTCCCGGGTACGGCTACCTCAAAGTCGACACGAGCGTGTACGCCCGGTTCAGGGCGGGGTACGTGTCCGGCCCCGCGGCTCCCGTCGTGGAAGACAACGATTTCGATGCTCCGCTGCCAGCAAGCGTGCAGGTCGTCCCGTTCGTGCATCGTACCCATCTTGAGGACATCGCGGTGGTTGAAGAGGAGGAGGAGATCCAGGCCCCGGATGTGGGACGCCACCTCGTTGACGAGGTGGTTGACAGGTTGGCCGCCAGCGACATGACGACGTCTCCTGTCTGGCTTCCGCCGCTGCCGACCCGTCTGCCGCTGGGAGCCGTGCTGACAGAAGCGGAACGGGCGCGCGTCGAGGGCGAGCTCCCGGTCGTCATCGGTTTGCTGGACGACCCCTCGCGCCAGAGCCAGGCAGCGTGGAGGCTGGATCTGGCGAAGGAAGGCGGGCATGTGGGGATCTTCGGAGCCCCGCAGTCGGGCCGTTCGACTTTCCTACGGACCGTGGCCGTCTCCTTGTCACTGATGTACACCCCAAAAGACGTGTCGATCTATGGAATCGACCTGTCCGGGGGAGGACTCGCGCGGCTGGAGGAATTCCCGCACGTGGGGGGAATCGCCACGAGGGGTGACCGCGAACGTCTCACCAGACTCTTCGAAGAACTCAAAACCATGCTTGACGAGCGGGAAGCGTACTTCAAACAGAACAAGATCGATTCCCTATCCGCGTGGAGAACGTCCCACAGGGCGGGGAAGGCCGATCAACTGGTCGCGACCGACATCGTGGTCCTGATCGACGGTTTGGAGGCGATGAAGGAGGACTATGAGGATCTCATGGGCGGCTTCGCGGATTTGCTGCGCCGCGGTGGTGGGTACGGCATCCACATGGTCCTCGCCATGGCCCGCTGGGCGGATCTGAGAGGGGCACTGCAATCCCTCGTGGGGCAGAGAATCGAGTTGAGGCTCAACGATCCCAGTGATTCCCTCGTCGGTCGTGCGGCGGCCTCCGTGTTGAGATCGGCTCTGCCCGGGCGCGCCCTCACGCGGGAGTCGTTGTACGGACAGGTGGCCCTCCCCCTGCTGGAGGATGTGCCGGACGACAGTATGATCGCAGACGCCATTGTCAGTTTGTCTCTTCGCTCGAAAAAGACCTGGACCGGGCCCTCAGCCGCGCCCATTCGTCTGCTTCCCGAAAATCTGGACCCGGGAGAACTCCCGACTGCGCGGGAAGAGCCCACCAAAGCACCGTTGGGGCTTCGCCAGGACACGATGGGACCTGTGTTCTTCGACCCGGGCACAGATCAGCATCTGCTCGTGTTCGGCGACACGCAATGCGGGAAAACAACGTTGCTGCGGGGATTGGCCCAGGGCCTGGTCGACCGGTACGGAGAAGAAGACCTGGTTTTCGCCGTGATGGATCCGCGAGGCGGTTTGAAGCAGGCCATTCCAGAAGAGTACCTCGGTGGCTACGCGACCAACACGAAAACAGGGGCGCAGCTGGCCGTGGCCATCACTGACGAGTTGGAATCACGATCGGCCGATCCTTCCACAGGGCCAATGATCATTCTTCTCGTGGATGATTACGACATTCTCGGATCGGGGGGGACCAGTCCTCTGGCGTCGTTGTCCCCGTACTTGCCGTCTGCCCGGGATCTCAGGTTCCATATCGCCCTGACAAGGCCTGTCGCCGGGATCGGGCGAGCTTTGTACCAAGGAATTCTGCAGGACATCCAAGATTCTGGCGCAACCGGTTTCGTCATGAACGGTTCACGTACGGAAGGACAGATCTTCCCCGGGGCCACAGCCGAGCAGTTCCCGCCAGGGCGCGGCCGGCTCGTCAGGCGTGGAAGCGCCCCCCAGGTTGTACAGATCGCACACTTCCATGAACGAGTCAGCGAGGAGACACCGTGAGCCAGATGCCAGGTTCCGCCCTCCCCTTCCAGGGGAGGGTCGCTCTGTGCGTGTGCGGAATCAAAGGGGGAGTCGGAACCACGACGGTCGCGTCTCTCATTGCTGGCACGCTGGGGTTGGCGGGTCCCCCTGTCCTCGTGTCCGACCATTCAGGTGGGAGTATTTCCGAGCGAGTCGTCGATTCCTCGGTCTCCGACCGGTTCTGGATCCACGACGCCGGTTCGGTGGCTTTCCCCGGGAGCCCGATCTTTGACTGGGCCGTACGATGGAAGATGGCAATGGTTTTAGTCGCCTCGTCTGAGGATGAGGAGGCTGTCGATGAGGTTCTTTCAGGATTTCAACCAGCTGAGGGGGTCCCCTCTGCCAGGCCCGCCCCCACGGCACTGGTTGTCACAATGATTCACAACAGGACAAAGCCCCAACATTTGTTGGAGTTGGTGGATCAACGCTACCCATGGGTACGCCCGCTGGTCATGTCGTACGACAAGGAGCTTGCTTTGCGCGGGAAGATCGTACGAAAGCGCGTCCGCGCAGAGAACCGAGCCACGATCGACACCCTTGTCGCAGGCGTGGCGACTGCAGCAATGTAGGTTCGTTGTGGGTTCCCAACCCTCCGTGGCGGGGAAAACCGCCGCGATGACACTTTTTTCCGCCCGCTGACGTCGTCGACGTTCCTGTCGTAGGTTGTCATCCCTTCTTGTTCTAGGTAGGGTTTGTCGATCAGCCAGCCTCGGAGGTGATACGCACGAAAATCGTGGCCGTGAAACTGCACATGGTGTCCTCACCCTTGTCGTCAGGACATACGTCGTCTTATTGATCTGCCGTGGAGAAGTCCCTGTAAGATGGTATCATTGCTTGTTAGTGGTATGTTAAGCGCGTAAGATTCAGCGTTATGAATAAGGTTTTTATTCTAGATTTAGGAGTGCTTCATGGCTGACACTATTGAGATCCATACATCGCTGACGGTCAAAGATTGCTCGACCAAACTTCGCAACATTTGTCGTTCCCTTAATGCGGATATCTCCAGTGTTCCGCACGAGGATGCCTTCGGTGTTGAAGAACATCCCGACCTTGATGTACTGGCCACTGGAACCAAGCTCCTGGGTCGTTGGGCTGTCGAAATCTCCGTGACCGACACGGGTAGTGACAGGATTGTGGAATTCACACCCCTTGGTATGGGGCTGCTCGCCCGCACAGTGGTCGGTGCGCTCAACTCGGATGAGATAGGGCAGAATGCCAAAATAGGGACAAGTTCCAAGGTTGCACAGGAAATGGCTGCGGCCTTCCGCTAACAGGCCTTGTTTGAGCAACGGTCGTTCCTGACATAGTCGCTGGAATGTGCCCTTCTGCATGTTTTTGGGCTCAGAAACGTGCAGACGGGCACATTCCAGGGCGAATGCCAGGACGAAACAATGGTGCTGATCTCCTCTCGGAGAATACTCTGGCCACTCAGCGATCGTCCTGTCCTTGCCCTTGACGTACGACCATGCCCTCTTGGGGCGGCACATTAACAAAATATCCCCAAAATTCGTTAATCTCCCGCCCCATGAGGCCACAGTCGTACGTCATGCTTTTGTCGGGAGTGTGTATGGGCTACACTAGATGGGTGACTTTTTTGATGCCGCTCGCGATGACAGCGCCTATTGTTGCTCTGTCCATCATTCTCATCATCACCAGCTTCCTGCTCACGCTGGCCATCCTGGTCCACAAGAGCCGTGGCGGCGGGATGTCCGACCTTTTCGGCGGCGGCATGTCAACGGCTTTCGGCGGATCCTCCATCGCGGAGCGCAACCTGGACAGGATCACTGTCATTGTGAGCGTCGTGTGGGTGGCGTGCATCGTTGCGCTGCTGCTCCTGTGGAGATTGCCAGGCGCGTGAATCAACGTACTCATCTGATGATGTGAAAGGAATTTTGTGGCTGTAGGTAGTGCTATTCGTGGAAGTCGTGTCGGCGCGGGTCCGATGGGCGAGGCTGAGCGTGGAGATTCAGCGCCCCGCATCTATGTGTCGTACTATTGTGCGAACGGACATGAGACGAGGCAGGCTTTCGCAGTCGGGGCCGACTATCCGAAGGAATGGGATTGCCCCCGTTGCGGGTTGCCCGCGAACACCGACGCAGACAATCCGCCTCCTCCGCCTCACATTTTGCCGTACAAGACCCATTTGGCGTACGTCAAGGAACGTCGTACGGACGAAGAGGCCAAGCAGATCCTGGACGAAGCACTCGAGGACCTGCGTGCGCGCCGTGCGGCTGGAGAAGCGATTTACTGACAGATTAACTGCGTCCAGACGACGGATCGCAACGGGTCACATCGCAACGGGTCACAATGTGCAGTGATGGAAGGGCAGCAGGGATGCCGCCTGGGAGTCGATGAGCCAGCGTACTGATTCCTGGCCGGTCAGATAACTGGCGGGAAGACCTGGATCCTTGTCGATTGTTTTCTTCAGTACGGGCGCGACATCCGTTCCACAGGCGAGGATCCACAGTTCGCGGCAGGTGTTGAGGCCCGCTCGGGTCATGGTGATCAGTTCGGAATGGCTGAGCGGGGCATCGGTGACACCTGCGACCAGGGCTGGCGAGGGGGGGTTGATGTGCTGGGGGAAAATACCTGCGATCTGGCCGGTCGGTTGCAACTCCAACAGGCAAATGTCGATGGGGGAGTGCTCCCTCAACTCCTGGGCGTACTGGACGGCGCCGGCCTCAGGGTCGGAGGAGACAGAGGAGGACGGGACAGGGTGGATTTTGGCCGGGTCCAACGACATCGCCCCCGCGAGACGACTCAGTGTTTGCAGAGAGTTCCTCTCCGGGTTGTCCGTGGCGACGAAGAAATCCCAATTCCACCACAGATCGATGAGGTCTGGCTTCACATCGGTCGAGGCGGCAGTGGTGGCAATGTCGTCGTAGATCCCATTGGCGAGATCGCCTCCGGTCAGGCACACACTGACGCGCCGATTGCCTGCCTGGGCTGTGCTCATGGCGTCGAGGAGGAGCGTCGCAGTCTGGGAAACCAAACTGGCACGATCCTCGAATCGAAGCGTGCTCCGCGAAGCCATGGCCCTCCTTTCAATGAGACGATAAGGCGATATCATCACCCTTTCCGCCCCCCGATCGGCATGTCGAGTATACGCCGGTTGCATGACCAATGCGAGGGGAACCGGAATCTTCCAGCTCCCCCCGCATCAGATCGATCACATGACTATCTGTTTGTCACACGTTGGCCGCCCGACGTTTCTTCAGGTTCCTCAACCTTGCGTTCGATGCGCATCTTGTAGAACGAGCGCCACACGAAGTACGCCGAGATGAGGAAGAAGACCGCCGACAGGATGTGGACCACGACAGCCCCGGTGGGGTTGGCGTTCGCCGGGTTGAGCGGATTGACGGCAACCGCCAATTCGACGGCGAGCAAGCCGAACAGGGTGGTGAACTTGATGACCGGGTTGAGGGCCACAGAGGAGGTGTCCTTGAAGGGGTCGCCGACGGTGTCGCCCACGACGGTCGCCGCGTGCAGGTCGGTGCCCTTCATGCCCATGTCGGTCTCGACGATCTTCTTCGCGTTGTCCCACGCGCCGCCGGCGTCAGCCATGAAGATGGCCTGGAACAGGCCCACGATGGCGATGGCTATCAGGTACCCGATGAAGAAGAAGGGGTCGAGGAAGGCGAAGGCCAAAGTTCCGAAGAAGATGGCGAGGAAGATGACCCACATGCCCTTCTGGGCGTAGTCGGTGCAGATCTCCACCACCTCGGTGGAGTCTTTGGTGGAAGCCTTCACATCGGCGTTCGCATCGAGGTGGATGTGGCCCTTGATGTACTCCACAGCTCTGTACGCGCCTGTGGTCACGGCCTGAGTCGCGGCTCCGGAGAACCAGAAGATCATCGCGCCGCCGGTGATCAGACCGAGCAGGAAGGGCGCGTGGACAGGGGAGATTCGTGCGGAGACCTCGGCGAGGCTTGTCAGTGGGTCGTTTCCGACGAGGTCTTGGGCCAGGAAGAGGATGATCGAGAAGATCATCGTCGTGGCGCCCACGACAGCGGTACCGATGAGGACGGGCTTGGCTGTCGCCTTGAAGGTGTTCCCAGCGCCGTCGTTCTCCTCCAACATGGCTTTCGCCTTGTTCCATACGGGCTTGTACCCATAGGTCTTCTCGATCTCGGAATCGATGTCCGGGATGGCCTCGATGCGGCTCAGTTCGTATACTGATTGTGCGTTGTCGGTGACAGGGCCGTACGAGTCGACGGCGATCGTGACCGGACCCATTCCGAGGAAGCCGAAGGCCACCAGACCGAAGGCGAACACCGCCGACGCGCCGGGCAGGGTGCCCAGGGCGGCGTCGAGATTGGCCCACACGGACACCAGGTAGGCGATGCCCATCAGTGCCACGATGGCGATGCCCAGCCAGTACGCGGCGAAGTTGCCGGCCACGAATCCGGACAGGATGTTGAGGGAGGCCCCGCCCTCCTCAGAGGACTTGACCACTTCCTTGACATGGGCGGAATTGGTGGAGGTGAAAGCCTTGACCAATTCGGGGATGATCGCCCCGGCGAGAGTCCCGCAGGAAATGATGATCGACAACTGCCACCACAGATTCGTACTGACTGAGTCTCCGCGCAGCAGGAAGGCCGAGCAGGCGAAGGTGAGCACGATGGACACAGCGGAGGTGATCCACACCAGGGAGGTCAGCGGCTTCTCAAAATCGAAATCCTTGTTCCCGTACGAAGCCTTGGCGACAGCCTCATTGACGAAGTACGACAAGGCCGAGGCGACCAGCATGATGGAGCGGATGGCGAAGATCCACACCAGAAGTACCGCCTGGAGGGCCAGTGACACACCATTGGCTTGTGCCACACCGAGGATGATGAAGGTGATCAACGCAACACCTGTGACACCGTAGGTTTCGAAACCATCGGCGGACGGGCCGACTGAATCACCGGCATTGTCGCCTGTGCAGTCGGCGATGGTGCCCGGGTTGCGAGGATCGTCTTCGTCGATCTTGAAGACGATCTTCATCAGGTCGGAGCCCACGTCGGCGATCTTGGTGAAGATGCCGCCCGCGATGCGCAGGGCCGAGGCGCCCAGCGACTCGCCGATGGCGAACCCGATGAAGCACTTGCCGGCCAGATCCACCGGCAGGAAGCACAAGATGATGAGCATGAGCAACAGTTCCAGCGAGATGAGCACCATGCCGACCGACATCCCGGAGCGTGCGGGAATCTCGTGGAGGGTCCACTTCTCGCCCTTGAGGGCAGCGAAAGAGGTACGGGAGTTGGCGAAGGTGTTGATGCGGATCCCGAACCAGGCCACACCGAAGGAGCCGATCATGCCGATCAGCGAGAAGAGGATGATGACGCCGATCTGCCACGGGGTGACCCCGGAGATGGCGAAGTACACGATGATGACCACGGCGATGAATCCCCACAGCATCAGCAGGAACTTGCCCTGTTTGACCAGGTACGCCTTGCAGGTGGTGTAGATCAGTTCGGAAATCTCTTTCATGGACTCGTGGACAGGCAGGTTCTTCAAACGTGAATAGGTCCACACGCCGAACAACAAGCCCAGGACACAGATGACCAGGCCGACGTACAGCGGCCAGATGGCCACCGATCCGTCACGAAGGGCTTGGGGTAGTTGCAGGCCCGCCTCGCCGCCAACTTCTCCGGACGCGCCGCATCCGGTGAGGGTCAGAGAAGCAATAACCGCAAGGAAGGCGAAAAGGCCGAAGCGCTTCGCCTTACTGTGTGATCCAGACACGATGTATTCCTCTTGTAGTGTTTCAGGGAGGTTCGCTGAAGATGGCACTTTACCCACCATGCGAACTCTCCATAACCCTAGCCCCTGCGCCTCGGATCGGTAAGGCGGGAGCCATTTGTTGCGGTCTGACGGGACACAGGGGAAAGTCAGGGTAATATAGACAGACCGCCTGCCTCCAGTGACGATAGTTTCTCAACGTTTCCGGACAAAGATGCGGAATCGTCAGAATTACGCAAGAATATACTTGTGAAAATCATGACCGACGCCCCAGCCTCGCTTGAGGTTCAGGATGCCACCACGAGGCGTCGTGTCATGAAGTACATCGTGGAGCACAGTTGGACCACATCAGGGGTCCTCGCCGACACGTTCGGATTGACGTCGGCCGCGATCAGACGCCATGTGAGTTATCTGGAAAACTGCGGATTGGTCATATCCCGTTCTCAACCGGTGTCCAAACGTCACGGGGCCGGTCGCCCGGCCAGGGAGTACGCGGCCACCTCGCAGGGCAGGGAAACCTTCAACCACGCCTACGACACTTTCGCCATCTCCGCGATCGAGACATTGCTCAGACTCGGTGGGGAAGAAGCGGTGATCTCTTTCTTCGAGGCCAGATTCGACGCCATCGAGGCGAGATTCAACGAGCTGCGCGCCGTGAACCCAGACCTCCCCGATGTCGAGGCCCTGTCCGTGGCGCTGACCGAGGACGGTTTCATGGCTGGGGTCCTGCCCGTCGGGGGCGGCGAACAGCTCTGCCAGCACAACTGCCCGTACCCCGCTGTGGCCCAGAGATTTCCAGAGCTCTGCTCAGTGGAAACCTCCGTTTTCTCCAGACTTTTGCACTCCCATGTGCAGCGTATCGCCACCATCGCCCATGGGGACGGTGTGTGCACGACCAACATCCCATTCCCAAATCGAAAGGAGGACAGGTGACCACACCTGTCAGTGGGCTCCCGCCCGATCACACCACACAGGCGCCCGGCACGGGAGCGACGCAGAAAGAACATCTGGCCGCGCTGGGGTCGTACCGCTTCGGATGGCACGATTCCGACGAAGCCGGGAAGAAAGCCCAGCGAGGGTTGAACGAACATGTGGTACGCGAGATCTCCGCACGTAAGTCCGAGCCCCAGTGGATGCTGGATTTCCGGTTGAAGGCCCTGGATATTTTCCACAAAAAACCCATGCCGACCTGGGGCGCGGATTTGTCCGACATCGACTTCGACGAGATCAAGTATTACGTCAAGCCCACCGACTCCCAAGTGGAGTCCTGGGAGGACCTGCCGAAAGACATCAGACGTACCTATGACCGGCTGGGAATCCCCGACGCGGAAAAGAAACGCCTTGTCGCAGGGGTCGCCGCACAGTACGAATCTGAGGTGGTCTACCACAAGATCAACGAGGAACTCGCCCGCCAGGGGGTGATCTTCCTCGACACCGACTCAGGGCTGAGGCAACATCCGGAGATTTTCAAGGAGTATTTCGGGTCGGCGATTCCGGCCGGCGACAACAAGTTTTCAGCATTGAACTCGGCTGTGTGGTCGGGCGGGTCCTTCATCTACGTCCCCAAGGGGGTCCATGTGACGATCCCGCTCCAGGCGTACTTCAGGATCAACACCGAGAACATGGGCCAGTTCGAAAGGACGCTCATCATCGTCGACGAGGACGCTTTCGTCCACTATGTCGAGGGGTGCACCGCGCCGATCTACAAGTCGGATTCCCTGCACGCGGCGGTGG
>JGI24699J35502_11133772_pt1 | contig 15223 bp, 12 predicted proteins | sample TergutMp193P4_FD_35502 | JGI IMG/M metagenome (IMG submission 35502) | reverse complement strand
CGGGACAAAAAGAACGAATATTTTTTTGAAACATTGACACATTTTTTACATTCAACCTGTGGGAATATCCGGGTATAACATCCGATAATCATAAAGTACTTTTAACTATAATGGCCTAAACAGTATATGAGATGATTATATGTACAGAAGAAGTATCGTTTTGGAAATTCGTTATAATTTTAATATCATACAAAACAGATATAAAGGAAGTCGGTCAACCGACGAACTGAATAGATTGTAAGATCAATATGAAACCTGCATTCATTACTTTATTTTATATCCTGACCGTTTTTTCTTCCAGAATAACGGCTCAAGAAAAAGCCTTGACTCTTGACGAGTGTATCCGTTACGCCATAGAAAACAGTCTGCGTAAAAACAAACAAGAGGAACAAAACAGGATATACCATCAAAATTATCTGGAAGCCGTGGGAAGGGTATTGCCGTCATTGGGCGCATCGGCAAACGCTTATTTCAATTTCGGACGGAACCTGAATGAAGATAACACGTACAGTGATGTCAATTCTTTCAACAACAGTTATAATTTAGGGGCTTCCATCACTCTTTTCGACGGATTGGCAAACATCAATCGCATCAAAATGCAAAAAGTCAACCGGTTGATGGGTAAAGAACAGCTCCGGCAAATCAAAGATGAAGTCGCATACGAGACCATGGAAGCATTCTTCAATGTGCTGTACTATAAACAGATGGTCGAACTGGCCAAAGAACAGCTGATTCAAAGTACGGAAAATGTAAGGCAGGTAAAACGCATGGAAGAATTAGGCGTGAAAGGCTTCCCCGATGTGGCCGAAATGCAGGCCAAAGAAGCTCAGGACAATTACAACCTGACGCAACAGAAAAACCTGCTCATTATGGCCGTGATGCAGCTCAAAGAGAAAATGAATTTTCCGGTGGATGAAGAACTCGATATCGCGGATTATTTATCCGAAACGTTAATTGCAAAAAACGAAGAATCGGTACCGGATATTTTTCATCGATCCTTATCTTATCTGCCGAAGGCTTTAGCGGCAGACGCCAATCTCAAAAGTTATCAATTGGCTTACAACATTTCGAAAGGAAATTTATTTCCCGCCATTTCATTGGATGCCGGTATTTCCACTGATTTTTACCGCATTATGGACGGGAGCATCGCGTACACATCTTTCAAAGAACAGATTAAAAACAAAAGAGGACAATATATCGGGTTCACGCTGAGTATTCCTTTGTTTAACGGGTTCTCCGGCACAGCAGACGTAAAAAGAAATAAATCGCAAATGATGATTGCCCGATACGAAAAGGACGAAACCGAAAGAGCCATATACAGTGAAATTGAGCAGGCCGTAGCCGACATGAACGGACAGGCAGATGAATATTATCAGGCGAAAAAACAAACCGAGGCAATGACTGTTGCGCACCGTGTGAACGAACGGATGTATAAAGAAGGTCTGATCAGCGCTTTAGATTTACATACCGGTTCAAACAGGCTGTTTCAGGCGAAAGTGGAAGAACTGAACGCCCGACTCAAATTTTACCTGAAACAAAAATTAGTGAATTATTATAAAGGCGAACCTTTCGTTCATTAACAAATAAATAAATTATGGATACTATCCTGAAAAAAAAGAAAGGCATAAAGAAAAAACATATTCCGTTTATCGTCGGAGGGGTACTGTTTTTGTCGGCCGTCGTCCGGTTAATTTTCGGCGACCATGCTTCAACGCTCAATGTGGATAAAAACCGCATCAGCATTCAGGAAGTGACGAAAGGGCAATTCAACGATTATGTCCGTATAAACGGGCAGGTATTGCCGATTAATACGATCCAATTGAGCGCCGTCGAAGGAGGAATGGTCTCCGAAAAACTTGTGGAAGAAGGGGCGATGGTTCGGCAGGGAGAAGTCATCGTCCGTTTAACCAATCTGATGCTCAATCTGAATATTCTGGACAGCGAAGCTCAGTTGGCCGAAAAACAAAACTTTCTGCGAAACACCCGGGTGACCATGGAACAGGAACGATTGAACCTGAAAAAAGAAAAATTACAGTTGGATTTGGACGTCGACCGTAAAAAACGGAAATATGACCAATACCGGCAACTTTATAATGAAAATCTGACTTCAAAAGAAGAATATCTGCAAGCCAAAGAAGATTATGAATATGCGGTAAACGGAAGACTGCTGGTTGTGGAACGTCAAAAACAAGACTCCATATACCGGAGCGTGCAGGTAAAACAAATGGAAGAAAGCCTCGACAACATGCGCCGGAATTTGGTGTTGGTGCGCCAACGGGTCGAGAACCTCAATGTAAAAGCTCCCGTCGACGGACAATTAGGGTTGCTCGATGTCGAAATCGGACAAACTGTGACTACAGGCGGGCGCATCGGACAAATCAGCGTTTTGTCGGATTACAAGGTGGAAGCATCCATTGACGAACATTATATCGATCGTGTAAAGCAGGGATTGGATGCCACATTCGAACGTCAGGACCGGAATTTTGCGCTTCGCGTAAGGAAGGTATATCCCGAAGTAAGGGACAAACAATTCAAAACCGATTTCGTATTCGAAGGCGAACGTCCTGATAATATTCGTGCCGGACAAACCTATTATATTAATTTACAGTTGGGACAACCCACCGAAGCCGTATTGATTCCGCGAGGTACATTTTATCAGACAACCGGCGGACAATGGATTTTTGTAGTTACGACGGAGGAAGATAAAGCCGTCCGCCGTAAAATTTCCATCGGACGCCAAAATCCCAATTATTATGAAGTGACAGGCGGCCTCGAACCCGGTGAAAAAGTGATAACTTCTTCTTATGACACATACGGAGATGTTCAGGTTTTGAATTTAAAATAAAAAATAATTAATACCCGGCAGAATTTAATATCTATTATTTTAACCCTCGCGTCTTTTCGTCTTTGCGACTTGGCGTTTAAAGTATAAATTATTTTTTGCGACATATTTATTAAAATGTTTTGATATTGAATTTGATGATAGATATATTTAAAAAAAATTCGGAATAATATTTTGTCCCTGACGGGACAAAGAAAGGGGTGTCGGATTTTTTCTACCAATATTTTGTCCCTGACGGGACATTTGAAATGAACGGAAATGTTAATTCTATTATATACAAATAGATGCAATTAAAATGATTCTTATTATATATTACTAATATTTTTCACCTTTTAGAATAATATGAAAAAAGATATAAAAAAATTACATATCTATTTGTCAATATCATTGAAAATGATTCATTTAGCAATGAATTTTCAAATGAAACCGTCCCGTCAGGGACAAAATATTGGTAGAAAAAAAGATCGTCTCCTCCATCAAAGTCCCATAGGGACGCAATATGGATGGAAATATTAAAAATAAACCGACAGAATTTAATTTAAATTATTTCAACCGTGAAGATGCAAACACACAAAGTCCTAAAGAATTTAAATCTCGCGTCTTTCCGTCTTTGCGACTTGGCGTTTAAAATATAAATTATTTTTGCGACATGCTTTAAAAACATTTTGAGTTATGAACAGTTTCGCTTTAGCTTTCCGTACTTTATCCAAAAGGAACCGGAACAATTTTATTAAAATCCTTTGCTTAGGATCGGGATTAGCCGTAGGACTGATCCTCATTTCAAAAGTACTTTTCGAGAACACGTACGATGATTTTTTCCCCGATAAGGAACGGATCTATCAAGTACAATCCAACGTAGTAAGAGAAAATGAACAGCCTAATACATATCCACAGGTAAGCGGAGCCGTCGCTCCGGGATTGAAAGCCGAAATTCCGGGCATAGCACTTGCGACCCGGTTTACCTATATTGGAGAGGATGCCGTTTTTTATACCGCCGATAAGAACAATTACAAAGGAACGTTTATCCTTGCCGATTCTTGTTTGTTCGATGTATTACCCCTGCCCATGATTATCGGAAATGCAAAAGAGATTTTGTCGCGTCCGATGTATGCTGTCGTATCCAAAAAAATCGCTGAAATGATCGGAGGCGACGTAATCGGCAAAACACTGGAAATTGGCTATTACCCGGGTAGAGAAATAACGATCGGAGGTATTTTTGAAAACATTCCCGAAAATTCACACTTGCATTATGATGTGATCCTGTCGATGAACTCCATCGGTAATTTCACGTGGGACGGGACTCAAAACTGGCTGGGGAATGACCGATACATCGCTTATGTAAAATTGGCGCCGGGCGTCACGCCCGAAAGTCTCGCTCCTGCTGTTTACGAAATGCAGAAGAAATATCAGAATATAGAAGAATTAGAAAGAAAAGACGGAGTGAAACTGACTTATTCATTCGCTCCGTTGACCGGTCTTCACCGGGATGTTCCCGAAACAAAAAGAATGACCATACTCCTGTCGATCATCGCTTTTGCCCTTATATGCACCACTTTGATGAATTATATTCTGATCGTTATATCTTCTCTGGTAGAACGTGCAAAAGCCATCAGTACTTACAAATGTTATGGCGCCCGGGAAAAAGATATTGCAAAAATCATCTTGAGCGAAACGTTGCTGCACCTGATCCTATCCTTATTTTTGGCGGCAATCCTCATAGGATGCTTCCGGGAAACGGTAAGCGAAGTTTTATCGGCCTCGGTAAGCGCTTTATTGACGTTCAGAACTTGTGCATTTCTGTTTATTATTTGCCTGATTATCTTATTGATTGCCGGATTGGTTCCCACCTATCTGTTTTCACGCATTCCGGTAACAACCGTATTTCGCAATCTCAAGATAACCCGTAAAGGATGGAAAATGACATTGTTGTTTATCCAGTTACTGGCAACTGCTTTTCTGGTCAATTTACTGATTATCGTTTCCCGTCAATACCGGATCATGGTAAATGATGATCCCGGATATAAATACGATCAAGTTCTTTATTGTGTTACAGCCGGAATCGAAGATCAGATCAGGCAGACTTTTATCGACAATCTTGATAGGATGCCCGAGGTCGATCGGGTGGGAACCTCATCAACATTATTGTTCGACAGGCAATCGGGAAATAATGTCTCTCTCCCGGATAACAAGGATAAAGAATTCTTTAATTTCGCAGATCTCTATGAGGCCGATGAAAATTATCTTCCGCTGCTCGACGTCTCTGTGATCGACGGAAAACCCTTCAGCAAAGAAAACGTTGAAAACGATATGCTGGTCAGTAAGAAATTTGCCGATAAAATATCTCTGATGGCAGGATGGCAGGACGGGGTGGTCGGGAAAGATTTATACATTTCCGAACATGATTTGTGTAAAATCGTAGGCGTATATCCCGATTTACGCATCGGCTCCATCAGCAATGAAGATCCCAGACCGTCGGCCATGTTTTATACCGACAAACCTTCCTTCCATATATTGATTAAATTGCATGAAATGAATCCCGACAATATCCGGAAAGTATTCAATACGTTAAAAACAAGTATACCGGACAAAGAAATTGCGCTTATTCCCTATAAAGAAAGTATGATAAAACAATATGAAGGGGCGCATCTGTTTCAAAAAACGATTACGATAGGAGGAATTATTACGTTGGTCATCACGCTGATCGGTCTGATCGGATATACAAACAACGAAGTTACAAGACGACGATCGGAAATAGCCATACGGAAAGTGAACGGAGCGACATTGACCGATATTCTAAAGTTATTTGTCAAAGACAACCTGTGGGTGAGCATACCCTCTCTGATATGCGGCAGCCTCGCAGCGACCATTGCAGCCGGCAAATGGATGGAGAACTTCTCGGAAAAGGCCGAACTCACATTTCCGGTATTCATCGTTTCGGGCCTGATCATATTGGCCGTCATCCTATCGGTCGTTATGCTGAATTGCATGTATGTAGCCGGTCAAAATCCGGTAAAAACACTTAAAAATGAGTAAACACATGACAGAATTTAAGTACCCGGCAGCATTTAATATCTACTATTTTAAACGCGAAGACACAAAGTCACAAAGAATTTAAATTTTGCGTCTTTCCGTCTTTGCGACTTGGCGTTTAAAATATAAACCGGTTTTTACGACATATTTATTAAAATGATTTGATATTGAATTTGACAAGAGATATATTTTGAGGAATCCGGAATAATATTTTGTCCCTGACGGGACAAGGAAAGAGGTGCCGGATTTCTTTCTACCAATATTTTGTCCCTGACGGGACATTTGAAATGAACGGAAATATTAATTCTCTTATATATAAATAGATATATTTAAAATGATTCTTATTATATATTACTAATGTTTCTCATATTTTAAAATAATATGGGAAAAATAAAAAAATTACATATATTTTTGTCAATATCATTGAAAATGATTCGTTTAGCAATGAATTTTCAAATGAAACCGTCCCGTCAGGGACAAAATATTGGTAGAAAGAAAAGATCGTCTCTTCCATCAAAGCCCTGTAGGGACGCAATATGGATAAAAGTATTAAAAATAAGCCGGCAAAATTTAATTTAAATTATTTCAACCGTGAAAACGCAAAGACACAAAGTCACAAAAAATTTAAACCTCGCGTCTTTGCGACTTGGCGTTTAAAATATAATCTATAAAATTTTTAATTTATACAAGTATGATACAAATTAATGATCTGACAAAAATCTTCCGTACCGAAGAAGTAGAAACAAGGGCTTTGAACGAAATATCGATGCAGGTAAGCCAAGGTGAATTTATCGCTGTCATGGGCCCTTCGGGATGCGGCAAATCAACCCTTCTGAATATTCTCGGACTTTTGGATAACCCGACTTCGGGGCTTTACCGGCTCGACGGGAAAGATGTCGGCAACCTCAAGGAGAAAGAACGCACCCGGACTCGTAAAGGGAATATCGGATTCGTATTCCAAAGTTTCAACCTGATAGAAGAAATGACCGTTGCCGAAAATGTGGAACTCCCTTTGGTTTATCTGAAAATCAAATCTTCGGAACGTAAAAAACGAGTGGAAGATGCTTTAAGAAAGATGAATGTAAGCCATCGGGCAAGTCACTTTCCCAATCAATTATCGGGCGGACAACAACAACGTGTCGCCATCGCCCGGGCCGTAATCGCACACCCGAAACTGATTTTGGCCGATGAACCTACCGGTAATCTCGATTCCAAAAACGGCAAGGATGTCATGGATTTGCTGACCGAATTGAACCGGGATGGCGCTACGATTGTGATGGTTACTCACTCGCAACACGACGCTTCGTTTGCTCACCGCATCGTCAACCTGTTTGACGGGCAAATTGTACCCGAAGTGGAAAGTATGATGTAGTACCGGAATTTTTTGTTATGTTTGCTATATAATTTTTGATTTCTGAACATGATGAAAAAAGGCAGTATTCTCGTAGTCGATGATAACAAAAATGTACTCAGCGCATTACAGATTTTTCTTAATGGGTATTTCGAACGGGTATTTTTGTTGTCGAATCCCGGTATGCTGCATACTGCAATCCGTGAGAACAATCCCGATGTCATTTTATTGGATATGAATTATTCATCGGGAATCAATACCGGTAATGAGGGACTATTCTGGCTTTCCGAAATAAAAAAGATGAATCCCGATTTGCCGGTGGTGGTGTTCACCGCTTATGCAGACATTGAATTGGCTGTTAAAGCCTTGAAAGCAGGAGCCTGCGACTTTGTCGTGAAACCTTGGGATAACGCGAAGTTGTTGGCTACCCTTCAATCTGCGTTGATGCTCCGATTATCCAAAAACGAAATCAAAAAGCTCAAAGAAAAACAAGATGTGCTCAACTCCGAACTCGGGAAAAGTAACGAGATCTGCCGGGGGAAATCAAAAGTGATGCAGGACTTGCTGTCCGTGATCCGGAAAGTCGCGCTCACCGATGCCAATGTGTTGATTACCGGCGAAAACGGCACAGGTAAAGAAGTGATCGCACGCAATATTCACATGTTATCCCGGCGAAAAAATGAAACCTTAGTCCGTGTCGATATGGGCGCCATCACCGAAAGCCTTTTCGAAAGTGAACTTTTCGGGCATATCAAAGGTTCCTTCACCGATGCCAAAACCGATCGGGCAGGAAAATTCGAGGCGGCCGACAAAGGCACATTGTTTCTGGATGAAATCGGGAACCTGAGTTATACCCTACAGGCAAAATTGCTGGTGGTGCTGCAATCGCGACAAATTGTACGGGTCGGGAGCAATATTTCGATGCCTGTCGACATCCGATTGATCTCTGCCACAAACAAAGATTTGTTTAAATCAGTCCGGAACGGCGAATTCAGGGAAGATTTACTGTACCGCATCAATACGATACAAATCGAAGTTCCCTCTCTGCGCGAACGCAAAGAAGATATTTCGTCGCTGGCAGATTTTTTTCTGGAGAAATTTGCAAAGAAATATAACAAACAGGGAATGAGCCTCTCCGACAGTGCAACGGCTAAACTCGAATCCTATTCGTGGCCGGGTAATGTACGCGAATTGGAACATACGATCGAAAAAGCCGTTATCCTGAGCGACAAACCGGAGTTGCAAGCCGATGATTTTTTCATGAGGCCCGTCGAAAACCGGACGTCAATTATAGAAGCGATAACCCTCGATGAAATGGAAAAATTATTGATCGAAAAAGCGCTGAAAAAATATGATAAAAATATATCGGCCATCGCTTCGGAATTAGGGATAACCCGCCCGACATTATACAGTAAACTGAAAAAATATGGATTGTCCTGATGTTTAAATCAATCGAATACAGACTTAGATTATACCTGTTCCTGTTAATATTGTCAGTAGCGGGAGCCGTTTTTTATATCGTTCACGAAATTTATATTTACAGCGGGTTCTTCCTATTTTTATTATTCGTCTCTTTACGGCAATTGTATATCAATTACAATAAATTCAATAAAAATATTCTGTTTCTGCTCAATGCCTTGGACAACGGGGATTACTCTTTCAAATTTACCGAAGCCAAGCTGTCGAGACGCGAAAGGGAATTGAATCAAATGATGAACCGCATCAAGGACATTCTGACAAAAGCCCGGCAAGAAACCATCGAAAACGAAAAATTTACAAGTCTTGTCATTGAAAGCGTTCCCACAGGAATCATCATATTGGACGAAAACAACCGGGTGAGAATGACAAACAGGGCCGTAAATAAACTGTTGGGATTGCCTGTTTTTACCCATATCAATCAGCTGAAAGTGTTGGATGAATCGTATCCTCAATTATTCCGGGAACTGAAATACGATGACCATGTACAAATAAAAATAATCAACGAACGGGAAACGGTTCAATTAAGCCTCCGGTTATCGGGCATCGGTCTGAAAAATAAAAACTTCAAAGTCATCACGCTCAACAGCATCGGCAATGAATTGGAAGCCAAGGAGATGGAATCATGGATACGCCTCATTAAAGTCATGACACACGAAATAATGAACTCCATTGCGCCTATCACCTCTTTGACCGATACGTTACTTTTTTCATACAAGACACTTCCTCCCGATAATATGTCCGGCGAAGAACTCAGGCAGAATACGATAGAGGCTTTCGAAACGATCAATCGGACAGCCGGTGAATTAATCTCATTTGTGCAGTCTTACCGGAAATTTACGGGAATCCCCACACCGGAAAAAAGTATGATACCGCTCAAACGTGTATTAGATCATGTATTATCCCTTGAAAAGCAGCAACTGGATGAAAATAATATAACAATCGAAATCATTCCTGAAAATATTTCTTTATCCGTCAACATCAACGAAGCGCAGATTATTCAGGTTTTGGTCAATCTGATAAAAAATGCGGTAGAAGCGATGAACAATCACGACAACGGAAAAATAAGAATCGTGGTATCAGAAAAAAACGGCAGGGTTTATGTCGATGTATGCAACAATGGCAACCCTATTCCCGAAGACATTGTTCCGAACATCTTTATCCCTTTCTTTACCACCAAAGATACCGGCACCGGCATCGGACTAAGCATATCGCGTTATATTATGCGCCTTCACGGAGGCAACTTAAAGTACTACACTGCAAACGATTGGACGGTTTTCAGCATGATCTTTCAGCCCTCCTGATCGGCTAAAATGTGAAGAATATCGTGAACTCCGAAATATCGCTGAAAAATTTGCCGGCCGGTAATTATATCATCAATCTTTACGATAAGAACGGAAAAGAATATACGGTCAAACTGATCAAGAAATAATATTGTAGGGTCTATTTCCTGCAAGTATCTTTTATATTGACGGTTTCACCTTTAAGTGAGGCCGTCAATTTTTTTATCCGGCATTTTCAACTTTCAACTAAAACCGCTACCTTTGCGGCCTGTTTTCGTCATTGACGAATTTATTCGTCCGTGTGCTTGGTAACCACGTATAAAAACAAGATTTATGAATAAACAAGTTTCTGTTCTTTTCATGCTTTGCGGCATTTTATTTAATGTCGCCATTTTGATTTCCAACATTCTGGCATTTAAAATCATTTCGATCGGCGGAATCACGGCTACTGCCGGATTGATCATTTTTCCCGTTTCTTATATTTTAAATGACTGTATTACAGAAGTTTGGGGCTTTAAAAAAGCTCGTTTTATTGTTTGGACGGGATTTGCAACCAATTTCCTGACCGTCATCTTGTACCAAATTTCCATCGTCATTCCTCCTGCTCCGTTTTGGGGATTCCAAGAGGCATATACTACGGTATTGAGCCAAACACCGCGTATTGCAATTGCCTGTTTGTGCGCATTTTTGACCGGTTCGTTTTTGAATGCCTACATTATGAGCCGTATGAAAACAGCTTCAAACGGAAAACGATTTTCCGTTCGTGCCATCGTATCCACATTAATCGGAGAATCGGCCGATTCCATGATTTTTTTCACGATTGCCTTTGCCGGCATATTTCCCGCATCCGAAATCGGATGGTTGATCTTTACCCAAACATTCATGAAATCGGGATACGAAGTGATCATTCTTCCCGTCACCACCCGTGTGGTAAACTACATCAAACGCATGGAAGGCGTAGATGTTTACGACCGTGAAATATCTTACAATGTATTGAAAATTAATGAAATATAAAAATAGCGACACCTATTATGAATGCGGCTTTGGTTTTATTTTCGGGGGGACAAGATTCTACGACGTGCTTGTATTGGGCATTGAAACGTTTTTCATCCGTGCGGACGTTATGTTTCAGATACGGGCAACGGCATTCGCCGGAAGTGGAAACGGCCCGAAAAATCGCGGAGAAAACGCGGGTGCCTTTTCAAGTGTTGGATGCATCGATTATCGGTCAATTGGCCGACAGTTCATTGACAAACAACGCTATTCCCATGGACGAGGAAGTACCCGATAAATCCTGCCCGAATACGTTTGTTCCCGGAAGAAACATGTTGTTACTGACATTTGCTGCGGTAATCGCCCGCGCACACGGAATCAAGCATCTCGTCACCGGTGTTTCGCAAACCGATTTCAGCGGATATCCCGATTGCAGAGACACGTTTATCCGCTCGGTGAATGTCAGCCTGAATCTGTCCATGGAAGAGCAATTCGTCATCCATACGCCGCTCATGTGGCTGAATAAAGCCCAAACATGGCAATTAGCCGATGAATTGGGTATTTTCGATATTATCAGAAACGAAACATTAACCTGTTATAACGGCATTCCGGGTGACGGTTGCGGCCACTGTCCCGCATGCAAACTGCGAAACGAAGGCTTGAAAAAATACCTGAAAACCCATTAACCATTATTTATGCCCTAAACTCCTAACTCTTAACTCATAACTCCTAACTATACTCGTTGTGACTGAAAAAAATTCTTTATCGCTATTAGGAAATAAAACGGAATATAAGCAATCGTATGCGCCGGAAGTATTGGAAACATTTGAGAATAAACATCCGGAAAATGATTATTGGGTAAAATTCAATTGTCCCGAGTTCACAAGCCTTTGTCCGATTACGGGACAACCCGATTTTGCAACGATTCGCATTAATTACATTCCCGATGTCAAAATGGTGGAAAGCAAAAGTCTGAAACTGTATTTATTCAGCTTTCGCAATCACGGGGCTTTTCATGAAGATTGCGTGAATATCATCCTGAAAGATTTGATCAAATTGATGGATCCCGGATACATTGAAATAACAGGTATTTTCACACCTCGCGGCGGAATCAGCATTTATCCGTATTGTAATTACGGAAAAAAAGGAACGAAATACGAAGAAATGGCGCAATATCGGATGATGAATCACGGAATGGATTCACCGGTATAACTTTCTTTCTTTTATCATCTCATAAGCCGGCCGTGGCAAAAAGGCCTTCATGTCTTTTCCTTCCGAAATCGCCCGGCGAATCCGGGTGGAAGAAATATCAAATACCGGCGATGAAATAACTTTTGTCAAGGGAGGAAAAGGCATTGGGGAATCGGATAAATCATATCCGGGACGCGGGTAAATCCACACCCGGTACGTATTCCAAATCGTCTGATAATCTTTCCACCGGTCGAATACCAACCAATTGTCGGCACCGATGATCAGTATAAATTCCCGGTCGGGATATTTTTCGTTCAGAGCCTGTAAGGTATAAACGGTATAAGACGGTTTCGGCAAAGACAACTCGATATCGCAGGCATAAAAACGGGGATATTCCGAGACCGCCGATCGAAGCATTTCAAGGCGCAGTTGATCATCCGACAATTCCGCCTGTTTTTTCAACGGATTTTGCGGACTGAGCACAAACCAAAATTCATCCACATTTTCGTATTCGACAATGTAGTTTGCCAGCATCAAATGTCCGATATGGATCGGATTGAATGATCCGGAAAATATAGCAGTGCGTATCATTCCGACAAAAATTTTCCGACGATTTGCAATACTTTTTGTTGTACCTTCAGCAAATCATCGTTGATCACCACCACATCAAATCGGGAAGCATACGAAAGTTCGTGTGCGGCTTTTTCGATGCGGGCCTGAATCATTTCGGGAGCATCGGTTCCTCTACTGTTCAATCTTTTTTCTAATTCTTCAATGCTCGGAGGTTGAATGAATACAGCCAGCGCCCGGGTTCCGTAATATTTTTTGATATTCAATCCGCCGACCACATCCACATCGAAAACCACATTTCGACCGCTGCTTAACAACTGTTCGACTTCCGATTTCAATGTTCCGTAGTATTTATCGGTGTACACTTCTTCGTATTCCAGAAAATCTCCGGCTTCGATGCCTTTCCGAAATTCATCGGGCGTAAAAAAGTAATAATCGACTCCGTTTTTCTCCGGTCCTCTCGGAAAACGACTCGTTGCCGAAATTGAAAACGCCAGATTCAGGTTTTGTTCCATCAAATATTTTACGATCGTCGTTTTTCCCGATCCGGAGGGGGCGGAAAAGATGATGAGTTTACACATTAGTAGTTAAGAGTTAAGAATTAAGAGTTAAGAATTAAGAGTTAGGGGTTGGTTATTGCCGGTGAAAATTATAAGACGTTCAGGAGTTGTTCTTTGATCTGTTCCAGTTCGTCTTTCATGCGAACGACAATTTTCTGCATTTCGGAATGATTGGATTTTGAACCCAGGGTATTGATTTCCCGTCCGATTTCCTGAGCAATGAAGCCGAGTTTTTTCCCTTGACCGTGTATATCGTTGCGCATCGATTCGAGAAAATATTTCAAATGATTATCCAACCGTGTTTTTTCTTCATTTACATCCAATTTTTCGATGTAATAAATCATTTCCTGCTCAAAACGGTTTTTGTCGTAATCGAAATTTCCGATTTTTTCCAAAGCTTCGATGATCCGGGCCTTTATTTTCCCGATGCGTTCGGATTCGTACTTTTCCAGCTCGATTTTCAACTCGGCGATACGATTGATTTTCTGCTCCAGCAAATCCTCCAGCATTTTACCTTCCTGTTTGCGAAATTCGACCAACCTGTCGACGGCGTCCGACACCGCCCGGCCGACCTTTTGCCATTCTTCTTCGTCCGCTTCCTCATTTTCGTTTTTCAACACATCCGGGAAGCGCAGCAACGTGGCAATCCAGTCTTGCGGCAAGGCGATATTCAGTTTTTCCGACAATTGCCTCACTTGCAGGTAATATCCTTCCGCGACCGATTGATTGATCTGTACCGAAACTTCGGTTCCTACATTTTCCACATAAACCGAAAAATCGATTTTTCCGCGAACCAATCGTTGAGATAATTCACTGCGTATCGCCGGTTCTTTTTCCCGGTAAAGCCCCGGAATGCGTACCGACAAATCCAATTGTTTACTGTTCAGGGATTTTACTTCCACTGTTACTTTTTTGTCGGAAAATTCGGCGGTCGACTTTCCGTAACCTGTCATCGATTGAACCATGTTGATCTGCAAATTTTTGTCGGCAAATGTACAAAAAAATGCCTTTGTGTCGCTCCTTAACCATTCATTCTATGCTCTGAAAGGAAGAAGTAAAAAAGCCTGCCTTGCGGGTGGCAAAATTGCAAGAATTTGATTTAATCACCAAATTAAACCGATAGCAAAGAAGCCGATAAATTTTTGATTTTATTGTGTTAATTCATAATTTTTATTCAGCTGTTTAAGTGTAAAAAAATAACGATTTCATTATGAGTCAAGCATTCTGCTTTTTTTGTTAAAAACAAAAATAGGCAACCTGAAAATTTGGATAACCAAATAAAACTTTATTGCAAGTTTTGATAGATGAATAACGGACGGTTTTGCTGATCATTTCAGGTGTTTTTAACTCTGCTGAACGTTGCTTCAAATTGTCGCACGGAATAATCTCGTAACAACCTTTTTCATACTTTTTTACTCTGCAAATTTTAATCGGTTGACAGTGATTTTCAAGATTAAAAATTTGATAAATTTACATAAATAATATATTAAAAGAATAAAAAAATCAATCGGACAACTGTTTTCCGGGAATTCAGGTTATTTTTGTTCTAAAATTTTTAATGAACAGAATTTATAATAAAATATTTTATAAAAATTCATACCAATAAAAGGGGATATCCGGAAAAAATACGACTAGGAAATTACTTGGAAACTGTTTAAAATTCCGCCGCGGCAGGACACGTAAAGCATATTTAGGAATAAATGCCGGATTAGGAGTACCCGGCAGAATTTAATTTATAATATTTACCGTAAAAAACTAAAAAACATGTCATCATCAGATTTATTGAAGGAACCTCATATCGTCAATGCGAAGGTGTATATCGAAGACGAGCGGATCGATTTTGTATCGCTGAGTCTGGAACAGACATTTGCCGGGCATCACACCTTCCGGGTGGTGACGGATTACGGCACGCCGGGCCTGGATTTCA
>JGI24699J35502_11133773_pt1 | contig 15248 bp, 14 predicted proteins | sample TergutMp193P4_FD_35502 | JGI IMG/M metagenome (IMG submission 35502) | reverse complement strand
AATAAATACACACTTATAAACTTAAAATAATGATAAGCAAATGAATAAATATAAATATTAAAACTTATCAGTAAATATTAATGACGTTTATTATATTTATCATTCAGTATCGACTCCAAAAGTTCGGGAGTAATATTCAAATGGCCTATTCTATCGGCATTTTCAGCAAGCTGTCTGAAAGCAAGAGCAATATTGAATTTCGGGTCGGGATTGTTATTCAACGCAGTTAATGTTTTCCAGTCGATGTCTTTATACGGCTTTAACGTTGTTTCTATCACATAACCTTGCGTTTCTGCCTCTTTTTTGTCGTTGCCTGTTTTTTGTTCGATGAGTTGTTTTCTTTGATTTTCCACCGCAATGTCTGCGGCCAACCTCATTTCCCGTAATTTTCTTTCATTCTCCGCTTTTTGGACTTCGGATTCCATTTTTTTCTCTGCAATTTGTTTTTGCTTTTCTTCGACGGCAATTTCGGTGTTCAGTTCAGATTCTTTGATTTTCCGTTCTTGTTCAACAGCAAAATTCCGACGTTCATAAATGGCTTGATCGGCTTCTTGTTGCAATTTTTCTCTTGTTTCGGTTTCCAACGCTCTGGCCATTTCGGGCGTTGCTTGTACCGCCAATATATTTGCTCCAAGGATTTCAATACCGAGCATATTCACTGCTTGCGACAATTTTAATCCCTCCAGTATTGATTTTTCAACTGCTTTTGCTGAACGAATTGCGTCTTTAAGTTTTATCTCGTGAATAAACGATGAAGTGGCCGTTTGCGCTTCATTGATAATTCGCTGATTGAGTTTTTCAATGTCGTTTTTCTTATATTGCCCGTTATCATTAACGGTAAAATCCAATACGTCAGCCAGTATTTTAGGATTCATAATCTTATAACTGATTTGCCCCTGAATGCTGATTGTTTGGTAATCATTGGTCGATTCATTGAAAATAAAAGGTAAATCATTACTTCCCATTGGGATAGCAACAATAGAACTATTGGGTGCAAAATAGAAGAATGAAAGTCCTCTTCCTTCTCTTTCGATGTTTCCGTTCTTATAATGAAGAACGTATGTCATCGCATCAAATTTGATGTGGTTGATTCCAAACATAATGGTCTTATTTTAATTAGTTTTTTATAGCGGAAATTCTTTTTGTTTTCCTGTAAAATTTTCCACAATCATTTTATAGACGCATACATTTTTTAATTCATCAGGCGTAAAATCATAAGCAGTTTCTTTTCCCGTTTGATGTCTCATAATTTCATTTAATCCGACAATTTTTTCATCGATATCTTTCAAAATAACTATTTTGCCAAATCCTATTATACTCCGAAAGGCATATCCATAATTACAGGCCTTTTCAGCTTCAATCAGTTGGGCATCACAATCAATTTCAAAACAAACATTCGGGTTGCTTTTTATTATGTCCCATTTTTTCCCGTTTATAGCGCTATGGAAAAATAATGTTAACGTGTCATTTTCAAAATTGTATCCATAATTTAATGGGATTATGTAAGGCGCGTTATTTTCTGATAAACCCATTCGGCAAATTTTACATTTTTTTATGACCTGCATTTTTTCATCCATGTCTATAATTTCTTTATCTTGCCTTCGCATTGTATTTCTCCGCTCCTATTTTCGTAATATTTAGTATGGATAATTTTTATTTTCTTGTAAAATATCGGAAAGCGTCTGCCGGATAATAGAACAACATTCGAGGTCCAGAAAATTTCATTACTTTCTTTATTTTTTCTCTATATTCATCTTTATAGCAATGAATAGAACATTTTTTGCAAGCGCGCTTATCTTGTTTATAAGGACACCGTTCCAACCGTTGATGAGCGTACGATTCCAATTGCTTACACTCAAGGCATAAACCGTCTCGTTGTCGATGTTTAGCTCTACAATAAATCCGAATCATTTTGGAAACAGCGTTTTTTTCTCCGTCATTCATTAAAAATTTGTTTTGAATCTGCTTTCTACGCTACTCTATTTTCTTTTGTCAATGCATCAATAATTTCAAAGTATTTTACCTCGTTTTGTTCATTTAAATTTCTGAGCAGGGTGAGTCGGATGGTCTGGAATTGTTCTACCCCTCAATTTCTGGTCAATCAAAGTTGTTGGATAAGCGTCTAAAACATTTTAACTTCTGCCGTTCTTCTATCGGGGATCATCAGGCTCGACATTGTCAATCATATCATTTGTATACTATTTTCACCTCTCGCGTAAAATCTACGCGAGAGGAGTTTGTTAAAATCATTTCAATTCATGTCTTTTTATTGAGTTGGTCAGAGAATCACCTTTACCGTTCCTTTCTCTGTCCATACAATATACACGCCCGACGGCACATTTATTAATGTAGCTGTTGTTCTGTTGCTCTCAGCGATACCTTGAAGTACAAGTATGCCTGTTACGCTATATACCCGCCACTCATTGCCTTCGGCGATGCCCGTAATATGCAGCTGGTCGTCGTTTTTCCACGCTTTCAGCGAATTGCCGGACTGTATTTCGGGAACGGACAGAGCGCCGTTTTTCCCTGCAATTGCACCGAATGCTCGGTCAACGTAAAAATCTACTAATAGATCGGACATTTCTACATAAAGAAGCAAATTTGTTGCATTAGCAGGAATCGTGAAATTGGAATTTAAAAGTTCTATCCATTCTCCTTTTGCGGCAGAAACTTCTCCCGCTACTGTTGCATAGGAACTTGTACTTGCACCGGCGGCATTATATTGAAGCGTAAGTTTAAAAGCGCCTTCCTCGCCTCCATTCGCAAACATTGCCATCGCGCCAAAACTGTAGCTGTTGCCTGGAACAAACGCTTTGCTATCCAATACGTATGCCGTACCGTTCCAGTTTGCTGTACGTCCGCTGACAAAAATTGATTTTGTACCCTCGTATGCATAATCAGATGTATTGACAACATTTGTATTGCCTCGGCTTATCCAAGACTGCGTCGTTCCATCTTCAAATGTGTCGTAATAGTAGTATCCATTCGCATCCGGTTCCACATCGGGTTTAATCGGTTGAGGGGGAGGGTAAGTTCCAGCTGCAAGAACATAGAGCGAGTCATAAGCAGGTTTTCTGTAACCGTCGGAATCAAAAAGAAGCGGACAATATGGAGAACGCCAAGACTGATTGTCCTGAATGCCCCATACAACGAAAGCCGTAACGTTATCTTTATAGGCCAAAACTTTCTTCATAATATCGCTGTATTTCTTCCCTTGAGCAATAAAATCACTTGCACTCGGATTTGTACTCGTCGTGGTGATATCATTTTCAGTAATCTGAATCTCAAGCCCTGTAGAGGCAAATGTTGCGACGGCCTGTCCAAAAAGATCGGCGCTGGGATAGCTCATCGATAAATGAGCTTGCATGCCTATGCCATCAATGAGGTTTTCTGCCTTGAGTTTCATCGCTAAATTATATATGTCGGTACGTTTCTCCTCTATATACTCATTATAATCATTATAGAAAAGTTTACATTCGGCAGGCGCATACCTTCTTGCATACTGGAATGCGTTTATAATAAATTGGTCATTGCCGTAAATTTGCGTCCACAGCGATTGATCGGTGCCGCTACCGGCTTCGCGCAAACCGCCTCCGTTATTTTTAAAAGCTTCATTAACGACATCATAAGCATAAAGATTCAAATTCGGAAAATCGTTTTTGATGAGAGCGAACATATTCTTTATATAGCTTTCCATGCGTTTATTCATAGTGGATGTATCCGCTAAAGCGCCGCTGCTGGTCAAGTTTGCTCTGAAAAACCAAGCTGGCGTTTGACTGTGCCACACTAAAGTATGACCGCGCAGCGAAATATTGTTGTCTTGGCAGAATTGGAGAATCCGTCTCGCTCCTGCGTTTAACTGAACCTTAATATCTTCATCGGTGGAACCACTTTGAACCATTGTCTGATCAGGCTTAAGTTCGTTTTCAGGAGTAATGCTGTTAAATTCGCTCACTACTAAGTCCTTCATGTTTTGATTACTTGAAGTCGTAGTATTCAGTATGGATCCAAATTTAAAATCCGTATAAACATCCTTGAGTCCTTGTGCTTCGACTTGAGCAAAAATGGACATAATGCCAATACCTGCAACTATCAAAAAAAGTTTGTATATTCTCATGATTTAATTATTTAATTAATGTTTCGCACTTCTATAAACTCTCTTTCTCTCCCATAGGAAATCGTTTGTGAAATATGTGTTTAAAATATTTATTTCTCGATCAAATCGCAAATTTAATCTTTTTATTCTAATTTACAAATATTTATTGCGTTTTTTGCCATTTTTGTTCTTTTCTACTCTTTTTATAACTGAATGAATGATATTTGATTTGATGGGTGGAGGACAAAAGAAAGAATGTAGCAAATGAAAATATCCATACGCCCTCTTGCGGCGTAAGCGATAATCAGTTCCTGTACAAAAGTCAGCGATTTTTTAAAACTTAAATGTTTCATTAATCATTTTTAACTCGTATTTTGTTTCAACAAAAATTTTCGTATATATTTTTGCACACGAAAAGAATACAGTAAATTCATTAATTATTATTTCTTATGAGTCAAATAGTTGATATTCGTGAACTGAATGACAGGATTGAAAGCCAAAGCGGATTTGTCAATCTAATTATCAAAGGAATGGATCAAGTAATTGTCGGACAGAAGCACTTGGTCGAATCTTTGTTAATCGGCTTATTGTCTGATGGACATATTTTGCTGGAAGGGGTTCCGGGTCTGGCAAAGACATTAGCAATTAAAACCTTAGCTTCTCTTATCGAGGCTAAATACAGTCGAATACAGTTTACGCCGGACCTGCTCCCAGCCGACGTCGTCGGTACGATGATTTACAGTCAGAAAAATGAAGAATTTCAAGTAAAGAAGGGACCTGTTTTTGCTAATTTTATTTTGGCAGACGAAATTAACCGCGCTCCGGCGAAAGTGCAAAGCGCTTTGCTGGAAGGCATGCAGGAAAGACAGGTAACGATCGGCGAACATACCTATAAATTGCCTGAACCGTTCTTAGTGATGGCTACTCAAAATCCGATCGAACAAGAAGGCACTTATCCCCTTCCGGAAGCGCAGGTCGACCGTTTCATGTTGAAAGTACTGATCAACTATCCCAAAAAAGAGGAAGAAAAACTGATTATCCGCCAAAATATTTCCGGCGATAAAATAGAAATCAAGCCGGTACTCCGAAAAGAAGAAATTATCGAAGCGCGCAAAGTGGTTCAAGAAGTATATCTGGACGAAAAAATTGATAAATACATAGTCGACATTGTTTTTGCTACTCGTTATCCGGAAGAACACGGATTACGCAACCTGAAAGGAATGATTTCTTTTGGAGCTTCGCCTCGAGCCAGCATCAATTTGGCCTTAGCCGCTCGTTCCTATGCATTTATCAAACGAAGAGGATATGTCATTCCCGAAGACGTGCGGGCGGTATGCTTCGACGTTATGCGTCACCGGATTGGTTTGAGCTACGAAGCGGAAGCCAACAATCTTACTTCAGAAGAAATCGTCAGCGAAATATTAAACAAAATTGAAGTACCTTAAATAAAAGGCACGAAAAAACAGTTTTTTATTTCCTTCATTTTTTTTATTTTGGATGATAATGTTGTGGAAACAAGTGAATTATTAAAAAAAGTACGCCAAATAGAGATAAAGACGAGGGGATTGTCGCAAAACATATTCGCAGGCCAATACCATTCGGCTTTCAAAGGAAGAGGAATGGCTTTTTCGGAAGTAAGGGAATACGAATTCGGCGACGATACCCGCGACATCGACTGGAACGTGACAGCCCGTTATTCAAAACCTTATGTCAAGGTATTTGAAGAAGAGCGGGAACTGACGGTCGTCTTGCTGATCGACGTTTCAGGAAGTAAGGATTTCGGAACGCGGGGAAGCATGAAAAAAGACATCATCACGGAGATTGCCGCGACGTTGGCTTTCTCGGCCATACAAAACAATGATAAAATCGGCGTTATTTTCTTTTCCAATCAAATAGAAAAATTTATTCCCCCGCAAAAGGGAAGAAAACATATCTTGTATATTATTCGCGAATTGATTGATTTTCAGCCCTCCAATAGTGAGACCGACATGACGGAAGTCTTGCAATATCTCACCAATGCCATTAAAAAGCGATGCACCGCTTTTGTGATTTCCGATTTTATAGATCATCACGATTACCAGCACGCGCTTACGATTGCCAATCGCAAACATGATATTGTAGCGATTCAGATCTATGATGAACGGGAAGCGTTTATGCCAGACATTGGTTTGGTAAAATGGAAGGATGCGGAATCCAATGCGGAGGAATGGGTCGATACCTCTTCGGGAAAAGTGCGGCAAATGTACAAGTCGTGGTGGGAAAATCGCCAGAGCGAGATGTTGAACGCATTTAAGAAAAGCAGAGTCGATTCGGTTTCTGTACGTACAGACGAAGACTATGTAAAAGCCTTGATGAATTTGTTTCATGAACGCAGTTGATGCAAAACAGGAAATATTCCGGTTTAGCCGGCATCGAAGGGAGCAAGTTCCAACGACCGTAAGGGAGTAAAAAACAAAATAGGTACACATGAGAAAAAAAATCAAAGGAAAAAGACAGAAGGGCTTGGCAACGGCGCTGGTAATAGCCTGTTTGTGGATCGGAATGCAAGCCGAAGCGCAGAAACCGGTGATCAGCGCGTCGCTTGATTCAACGCAAATACTGATCGGCCAACAAACTGCTCTTCATCTGGAAATTGCCGCCAATCAAGATAGCAAACTGCAATTACCTTATTTACCAGATACATTGATGCAAGGAGTAGAGGTCTTGGGTATTTCCAAACCGGATACGACTGACATCGGTAATCGCCGGATGCGAATAAAATACGATTATTTGATCACTTCTTTCGATACGGCCGTGTACTTGCTGCCGCCTTTCCGGTTGATTGCAGAAAGCGATACTTCTTACTCTAATGATCTGATATTAAAAGTTTTAACGGTAAAAGTAGACACGGTGTCGGGGAAATATTACGATATTAAAAACGTGATGAATCCTCCGTTTGTTTTAGCCGATTATGTCGACATCCTGTTTTATATTTTGGGCATTTGTATTTTGATTCTGATCGTTGTTTACGTTATTTTCAGAAAAAGAAAACAACGTCCAATTTTTCCTTTCGCAAAGGAAGAAAAAGTATTTTTGCCGCCTCATGTTCGGGCTATTCAGGCTTTAGATGCCATCAAAGAACGGAAATTATGGCAGCAGGGTCAAACAAAGGAATATCATTCGCTCATTTCGGATACAATACGGAAATACTTGGAGGAACGCTTCGACGTGAATGCAATGGAAATGACTTCCAACGATATCTTGCAACAGATGCAAGGCATGAGCGCAGCGGATTTTGTTTTCAACCCCTTGAAGCAAATCCTGCTCTTAGCCGATTTAGTGAAATTTGCAAAATACGGAGCATCGCCGGATGAAAATGAAACGAGCATGATGAATGCCTACTTGTTTGTGAACGGCACGGCCCCGACTTTGGAAAGCAAACAAAACGAAGAAAATACAACTCATTGATTTATAATAATTGATCTATATGACTTTTGCTAATCCCGCCTATTTATTAGGGCTGCTTTTGTTACTTCCGATGATTGGCTGGTACGTCTGGAGACAGCGTGAAGCGCAGGCGAGCCTTCGCTTGTCTTCATTGGAAGGATTTCGGAAAGCGCCTAAAACATATAAAATATATATGCGGCATTTGCCTTTCATTCTGAGAATGTTGGCAATTGCGTGCGTGATTGTGGCTTTAGCGCGCCCGCAAACGACGGATAGTTGGAGCAAAACAACTACGGAAGGAATCGATATCATCATGACTTTGGATACTTCGACTTCCATGCTGGCGGAAGATCTAAAGCCCAACCGCATTGATGCCGCAAAAGAGGTCGCCACTTCGTTTATCAGCGGGCGCCCCGACGATAATATTGGTTTGGTGATCTTTGCCCGCGAAAGTTTTACGCAATGTCCGTTGACTACCGACCACGCCGTATTGCTAAATCTATTGAAAGATATCCGGTGCGGAATGCTCGAAGACGGGACGGCTATTGGTCATGGTTTGGCTACTTCCGTGAACCGTTTAAAAGACAGCGACGCTAAATCCAAAGTAATTATCCTGTTGACGGACGGAACAAACAATGCGGGGGAAATTGCTCCGGTGACGGCTGCCGAAATAGCCAAAACATACAACATTCGAGTTTATACCGTTGGCGTGGGAACGAAAGGAGAAGCGCCTTATCCCTATCAAACGCCTTTCGGCCTTCAATACATCCAAGTGCCGGTAGATATCGACGAACCTACATTGACAAAAATCGCTCAAATTACCAATGGCATGTATTTCCGTGCAACCAATACGGAAGCTTTGAAAGGAATTTACAAAGAAATCGACCAGTTGGAAAAAACAAAAATGAGCGTGAAGGAATACAGTAAGAAACAAGAAGAATACTTGCGCTTTGCCGTATTGGGATTCATCTTCTTTTCGCTGGAGTTTTTGACAAAATATACGCTGCTAAAAAATATACCGTGAATATGTTTAGATTCGAACATTCGGCTTATTTATATTTATTACTGGTCATACCGGTAATGTTGGCCATTTTCACTTATTACATGCGCAGTAAGAAAAGCGCCTTGAAGAGATTTGGAAACATGTCGTTGCTCAAAAGCTTAATGCCCGATGTGGCGCTGAAAAAACAATATCTCAAATGCTGGATATTGCTGCTTTGCACTGCTTTATTTGTATTAGTCATGGCGGGTCCTCAATTCGGTTCTAAATTGGAAACAGTCAAAAAACAAGGGATCGAGGTCATTGTTTGCTTGGATGTATCCAACTCCATGCTTTCGACCGATGTAAAACCAACCCGCATGGATAAAGCCAAACAGCTATTATCGCGTTTAGTTGATAATTTGACTAATGATAAAATCGGATTGATTGTTTTTGCAGGAGACGCTTTTGTGCAGTTGCCCATCACGTCGGATTATGTTTCGGCAAAAATGTTTTTATCTTCCATTAACCCGTCGATGGTTCCCGCGCAGGGAACCGCTATCGGAGCTGCTATTAATCTGGCTATCCGGTCGTTCACACCCAGCGAAAATTCGGAAAAAACCATTATTCTGATTACCGACGGAGAAAATCACGAAGATGATGCAATTGGAGCTACACAAGAAGCCGTAAAAAGAGGAATTACGGTCAATGTGCTGGGAGTAGGATCAGTCGAAGGCGGTCCGATCCCAACTAAAAACGGTTATCTGAAAGATCGGAACGGAAACATGGTCATAACGACTTTGAACGAATCCATGTGCAAAGAAATAGCTATAGCCGGAAAAGGTATGTATGCACAAACCGATAATACCAACAATGCGCTTAAAGTCTTACAAAAAGAATTGAGCAAGAAAAACAAGTCGGAAGTCGAAAGCAGAGTTTATTCTACTTACGATGAAAAATACGGAATTCCAGCTTGGGCTTTGCTGTTTTTATTGGTAGTGGAATTTTTTATTTTGGAGAGAAAAAACAAGATTTTGAGTAAAGTAAAATTGTTTTGACCGAAAGATCAAAAAGATAGTCGGGACAATGATTTAAAAATAGAAAAACACGATGAAACGTTTATTATTCATTTTGTCTTTAATAATCGGTTTTTCAATGGGAACTTTTTCGCAAAAACAAGTCCGGAAAGACGTGCGGGAAGGTAACAAAGAATACCAGCAGAAAAAATACACCGATGCCGAAATTGATTACCGGCGGGCGCTCGAAACCAACACTCAATCGGTCGAAGCCGCATACAATCTGGGAAATACGCTTTATAGGCAAGGAAAAATGCAGGAAGCGGCCGAACAATATAAGATTGTAACGCAAAATGGAACAAGCGACAAAACAAAAGCGTCTGCCGCATGGCACAATACAGGAAATATTTATATGGAGGCCAAAGATTATGCGAAAAGTATCGAAGCCTATAAAATGGCTTTGCGCAATCAGCCGCAAGACGAAGAAACCCGCTATAATTTAGCTTTGGCCCAAAAATTACTCAACGATCAACAAAACAACAATCAGAATAAGGATCAAAAGAACAAGGATCAAGACAAAAAAGATCAAAACAAGGATCAGAATAAAGATCAAAAAGACAAAGATCAAAACAAAGATCAAAAGGATCAAGATCAGAACAAGGATCAAAATAAAAAAGATCAAAATGAGGATCAAAATAAAGATCAAAATAAAGATCAAAAGCAAAATCCCAATGAGATGAGTCGGGAGAACGCCGACCAAATATTGGATGCGCTGATGCATGAGGAAAAAAACACACAGGAAAAAGTGAGTCAGGAACTAAAGAAGCAGCAGCAACAGAATCAAAATAAGAGAGATAAAAATTGGTAAAATGAAGAAATTAATATTTCTATGGGTATTGTTCTGGATAGGAACTTTGAGCGGATGGGCGCAAATAGTTTTCAAAGGAGCTGCGCCGCGAGCCGTAGTAGCGGGCGAGCAATTTAGGGTCAATTATGTATTGAGTACAAACGGAGAAAAAGGCAAAGATATTCGCCTGACGGAAGTTGCCGGCTTGAACGTTTTGTATGGACCCACCTTATCCGGACAAAGTACGTCGACCAGTATCATCAACGGGAATGTTTCCTCGCAGGTAAATCTAACTTATACCTACATTTTACTGGGTGATAAAGAAGGCGAATACACCATTCCTCCAGCAACAATCACGGTAGGAAACAGCGAATATAAATCCAATGAGCTGAAAATAAAAGTTTTGCCTCCGGATCAGGCTTCGGCGGCCGCTTCAGCCAATCAGCAGCAACAGCAACAAGCCGCTCAACAGCGGGAAAATCAATCTTCGGCAGCGCAAGGAATTTCCGGCAACGATCTTTTCGTTCGCATGAATATTTCCAAATCTTCGGTATACGAAAACGAGGGTTTTCTGGTGACCTTCAAAATGTACACTGTACTCGATGTAGAAGGTTTTGATAATGTCAAATTTCCCGAATTTGAGGGATTTATAGCACAAGACATAGACCTTCCAGCCAATACGCCGGTCAACATCGAAAATTATCAGGGACGCAATTACCGGACGATTGTGATTAAACAAACCGTTCTCTATCCGCAGCGTTCAGGTAAAATTACGATCAACCAAGGAAAATTCGACGTCATTGTGCGCAGCCGCGTTCAATCGCAGCGGTCGCGCAGTTTTTTCGACGATTATTTCGATACCTATACCAAAGTAAAAAAGAGCGTGTTCTCGCAACCAGCAACCATCGACGTGAAACCTTTGCCAACCGGCAAGCCTACTTCTTTTTCGGGAGGAGTAGGCGATTACAAAATCACTTCTTCCATCAGTACGAAAGAATTGAAAACCAATGAGTCGGTGACGGTTAAAATATCCATATCAGGCAATGGAAATATTAAGTTGATAAAAAATCCGGAGGTAGTCTTCCCAAACGATTTTGAAGTCTACGATCCCAAAGTGGACGTGAATACGCGAGTGAATCAGGGAGGAGTGAGTGGAACAAAAACAATTGAATACTACGCTGTTCCGAGATATGCAGGTACTTTCACGATTCCCAAGGTGGAATTTTCTTATTTCGATTTGAAATCGGGAACTTACAAAACCTTGTATACCGACGAATATCGCTTGCAGGTAGCACAGGGTGCGGGAGGAGAAGCGTCTCCGCCCATGATTCTGCAAGGCAGCAATAAAGAAGACGTCCGCTTTGTAGGAAAAGACATTCGCTATATCAAGACCGATGGTTTCAATTTTCAAAAGGGAAATTTCCTTTTCGGAACACTCCGCTACGGTTTATACTATCTGATTCCGGGTTTGCTGTTTATTGTCTTTTTCATTATTTATCGGAAACAAGCGAGGGAAAGCGCTAATCTGGCTTTGATGCGTACCCGAAAGGCGAATAAGGTGGCATCCAAAAGGCTTAAAAAAGCGCAGCAATATTTGAAGGAAAACCAGCGGGAATCTTTTTACGATGAAATGCTGAAAGCGATATGGGGTTATTTGAGCGACAAACTGAATATTCCCGTTTCGAATTTGACCAAAGATAACGTAGAAATGGAGTTGACTCGGTACGGAGCGAACGAAGAATTGATTTCCCAATTCAGAGATATCCTCAATACGGCCGAGTTTGCCCGCTTTGCTCCCAGTCAGGCGCACGAAGCAATGGACGAACTGTATAATCGAACCGTGAATGTGATCAATAAAATGGAAAGTACGATTAAATGAAAGAATAGGATCATGAGAAAATATATTGTTTGTTTGATAGGCATGGTGATCGCGATAAGCGCTCCGGCTCAAAAAGAAATAGAACAAGCGAATGAAGCTTATACGCAAGGCGATTTTAACAAAGCCGTTGAACTTTATCAGCAAGCGATCGAGAAAAACGGAATTTCGGCAGGCATTTATTACAATATGGGAAACAGTTATTACCGATTGAATCAGATTGCTCCCGCTATTCTGTATTACGAACGCTCGCTGCTTTTATCTCCGGGAAACAAGGATACTCGATCCAATTTGGAAATAGCGCGGCTGAATGCAGTAGATAAAATCGAACCGGTAGGAGAATTCTTTTTGGCGGAAGGATACAATGCCGTCAAGAACCTTTACAGTACCGATCAGTGGAGCTACATGGCTATTGGGTGTTTCCTGCTGGCGCTAATCGGCTTGTCTTTCTTTTTCTTTTCACGAAAAATTCTTTTGAAAAAAATGGGATTTTATGCGGCTCTGGTTTTTTTGGTTTTCTGTTTGTTGGCCAATACTTTTGCTTTCAATCAGAAGAAAATGCTGACACACCGGAACACGGCCATTATTTTTTCTCCAACTACGACCCTGAAAAGTTCTCCAGATAACAGCGGTACCGATTTGTTTATTCTTCATGAAGGAACAAAGGTGGAAGTCAAAAACAAATTAGGCGAATGGAACGAAATCGAGACAGCCGATGGGAACGTGGGTTGGATCAAGAGCAACGAAATAGAAATTATCTGACCGACTGGACCCGCTGGTTACCGACTACCCAAAAAGAAGTAGAAGGGCGCGGGTGGGACGTTTTAGATGTTATTCTCTTTACGGGCGACGCATACGTGGATCATCCGGCGTTCGGGGCAGCCGTAATCGGTCGCAATTTGGAAGCATTGGGGTTGAAAGTAGCGATCGTTCCCCAACCCAATTGGCGCGACGATGGACGCGATTTCAAGAAATTAGGAAAGCCTCGCCTTTTTTTTGCCGTTTCAGCCGGGGCAATGGATTCGATGATCAATAAGTATACCGCCAACAAACGCTTGCGATCGGAAGATGCCTATACTCCGGAAGGACGAATCGACAGGCGTCCCGATTATCCAAGCATTGTTTATTCCAATATCCTGAAACAATTGTATCCGGATGTTCCGGTTGTGATTGGAGGAATAGAGGCTTCCTTGCGCCGCCTTTCTCATTACGATTACTGGCAAGATCAGTTGAAACCGAGTATTCTGGTTCCATCGCAAGCCGATATTTTGGTTTATGGCGCCGGCGAACAAGTCCTCGTCCGGCTTACTTCGGCTTTGCAAAATGGAGCGAAAATTTCGGAGTTGACCTCCATTCCGCAAACAGCTTTTCTTCAAAAAGAATTTGAAAAAAAAGACGGCGACAGGATTCTTTTTTCCTATGAAGATTGTTTGAACGACAAGAAAAAACAGGCGCAAAATTTCAAACCAATCGAAGAAGAGTCCAATAAAAAGAAAGCGCGGCGTTTGATCCAAGCCACTGGAAATGAATATGTAATAGTGAATCCGCCTTTTCCTCCCATGACAACCGAAGAATTGGATGCTTGCTATGATTTGCCTTATACGCGCCTGCCTCATCCAAAATACAAAGACAAACGAATTCCAGCCTACGAAATGATTCGCCATTCGGTAAATATCCATCGGGGATGTTTCGGCGGATGCGCGTTTTGCACGATATCGGCTCATCAAGGAAAATTCATTATTTCTCGTTCGAAAGAATCGATCCTGAAAGAAGTGAAAGCTATTGTAAAGATGCCTGATTTCAAAGGATACATCAGCGATTTGGGAGGTCCTTCTGCCAATATGTACGGTATGAGAGGAATAAACGAAAACCTTTGCGGAAAGTGTAAAAAACCTTCCTGTATTTTTCCAGCTATTTGCAGCAATCTGAATGCCGACCATCGCCCTTTGCTGGAAATTTACCAAGCGGTCGATCAAGCGCCCGGAGTCAAAAAATCCTTCATTGGAAGCGGCATCCGCTACGATTTATTGGTTCATTCCTACGAAAATGGCGAATGGAATAAAGCCGCCCGCGATTATATGCAGGAATTGATTCGAAACCATGTTTCGGGCCGGTTGAAAGTAGCTCCCGAACATACTTCTCTCGCAACGCTTCGTTGCATGCGGAAACCAGAATTCGATACCTTTTACCGCTTCAAGAAGATATTCGATCAAATCAATAAAGCCGCCGGCCTTCGCCAGCAATTGATTCCTTATTTCATTAGTTCTCATCCGGCCTCTACCGAAATCGACATGGCCGAACTGGCCGTCATTGCCAAAAGTCTGAATTTTCAATTGGAACAAATACAGGATTTCACCCCCACTCCCATGACTTTATCTACCGAAATCTTTTATTCCGGTTATCATCCCTATACGCTTGAACCGGTATTTACCGCCAAAACGCCGGAAGAAAAATTGAACCAACGACAGTATTTCTTCTGGTATCTCAAAGAATACAAACAACAGATTATCCGCTCTCTCCACCGTTTGAAACGACCGGATCTCATCCAAAAGCTGTACTCTTGTTAATTCCATCTCATTTATTTTAAATTGTTGGCCAACAAGCCTCAGGTGTGAAAGCTATGAAAATAAAAAGCGCGCAGCGGAACTGTGAATCTCATTCAAAACAGATCCGCCTGCCGGTTATTCCATAAATCTACAATAAAGATGCGCCATCCATTCTAGACAACTATAAAATAGGCCAACCAGAGTTGCGTTCTGCTAAAATAATTTAAATTTATCTCTTTGGATGAAAATTATACGTTCTTATAGTCGTTTATTGAAATAGAATGACTAATTTTGCCGAAATTTCACTCGCAATATAATTTTTAATGAAGAAGTCCTACAGAACAAGTCAGTTTTTGTTGCACTGACTGGCCATGCATTCCGGAAATACCGGAAGCGATTGACAAAAAATATGAAATTTACTCATTCCACGCCAGACGGCGGGCTGTAAAAAATGCGGTACAT
>JGI24699J35502_11133774_pt1 | contig 15266 bp, 3 predicted proteins | sample TergutMp193P4_FD_35502 | JGI IMG/M metagenome (IMG submission 35502) | reverse complement strand
CCCGCCGCTCGGGGCTCTGGGCTCGGTCAGTTCCCCCTCGGCATGGCTCGCGTACGCGAAAGTGACGTTCAACACCGGCCAGCATGTGCCCACCGCCGACTTCGGGTACACGGCGCGAGGCTCCTTCGGCGACGCTCCCGCGGGTCCCCTCTCGCAGGACGTGCCGATGCACGCCAATGTGCCGTCCACCGTCTGGCTCGGAGCGACCCTGGGGTCGTACGCCGGTCCCGCGTCGGTGACGACCGCCCATCCCAGCGACGACGGGGTGTACCTCGACTCCTATGTCGGGAAACTGCCTCTGGAGGGTACGATCCTCGCAAACGGGTATGTGTACCATCTGAGCGCCGATGTGTCGGGCCCCAGGGCAGACAACGCGAATGTGACCGGGTGGACCACCGTCGCGGACACGAACACCTGGAGGACGTCACCGGCCTGGACGCCCACGATCGCCAGCGGGAAAGCCACGGGCGATTTCCAGATGCACACCACAGGAGCGGTACAACTGCGTGTCAACGCATCCGAGAAACAGATCCTGTTGCCGACGAATGCCGACAAGGAGTACTACGGAGTCGACACATGGACCACGGGCGGGGAGATCGAGGACTACGGCCTGAGCGTCGCCGACGCCGTCATCCGCCCGGCTCTGGTGACGACCAGGGGTGAGGTCAGTGCGACGGCGGTGGGCCAGGAGATGATAGCCACCCCGACACTCACCGTGGGCAGCCCCATCGAGACGCAGGCAGGCGAGGAGATCCACCTGCAGGTGTCGGTTGGCGACCCAAGATGGATGGTCAGCGACATCGCTGTCAGGGATGTGGTTTCCGGCGATGTGATCGCCCATCCGCAGTTCACCGAGGGGGACAGCGTGTCCTTCCCGTACACACCCCAGGAGAGTTCGGATGTGGTCGTCGAGGCCACGCTCGCGCCGATGATCGACCTGGAAGCCTCGACATTGACCCTTGACAGGGATTCCGCCCCGGCCGGCGAGGACATCACCGCGACCGCCACCATCATCGACTCCATGGGAGATCCCGTGCCAGGGGTGACGGTGAGCTTCGACAATGCCTCCACTGAGACGACGCTGACAGGCGAGGGCGGGACGAAGACCTGTGTGACAAGGGAAGATGGTACCTGCACGGTGACGATCACCTCCACGACTCTCGGGGAGTACCCCGATGAGATCTCCGCGACGGTCGACGACCAGCCATTCACAGGTTCACCCCAATCCGTGGCGTTCACCCACGGGGACCAGATCAGCATGACCTTCGAGGTGAGCCCCAGCGCCGACCCGGCCGATGAGATCCAGACCAACTGGCGCGAAGCTGACGGCGTGGACTCTTATGAGGGGGTTCTGACCGCCCAGGACCAGTACGGGAACCAGGTGGCTGATCTGGATGAGGACGAGATCATCTTCGCCGCGTCCAGCACGGATGTGCGGATCTCGGATCTCGTCAAAGGCGAGGACGGCACATACTCGGTGAGGTACACTTCGACAGTGGGCTCGCCGACCCCGCAGGCCTGGGTGACCTACGAGGGAGTACGTGTGGGGCAGGCGCAACCGATCCCGTTCATCGCACGCCAGGCCGATCTGATGGAGTCGAGTTGGGTGATCGGTCCAACAGGTCCTCTGACAGTGGGCAATGGTGATGCCAACACGTACACGGCCACAGCGACCATCCTCGACAGAGACGGGAACCCGCTTGAGAACATCGAGGTGAGTTTCACCATCGCCGGTTCGGGCCCAGTCTTCACAGACGGATCCTCCTGCCTGACACGGGCGGATGGAACCTGTGAGGTGGCGGTGTTCTCAACCACAGCAGGAACTTATTCGGTCACAGCGACCGTCCCGGGTGGTGCGATCACCAATGCGACCACATCGGACCCGGCCCAGCCGGTGGCGTGGAACCCCGATCAGCCGTGTGTGGCCTCGGCGGGATGCGCCCCGGATTCTTCCGTGCCACCCGCCCACCGCACCCGTACGGAAGTGACAAGGGACAACCAAACTGCTGATGGGGAATCAGAGGACATCGTGACCGTCTATGTCTACGACCGCTGGGGCAATCCCGTCCCGGATGTGGACGTGGACGACCCATCGTCGGACACCGAACACGCGACCACCGATGAGGACGGGACCGCACGGATCATCTACACCTCCACCAGGGCAGGGTCTCATCGTACGGGTGTGAGCGTGGACGGGGGCTCGGGCGAGGATGTCGACCTGACCTTCGTTCCGGGTCCGGTGTGTGTGATCCAGGCGCAGTGCGTGCCCAAGGGTCCGGGCGCGGATCCCGGCAAGCAGACCCGTATCGAGATCATCACCAACGACGCCCTGGTCAATGACGATGATTCGGTTGCCGTGTACGCCTACGACGAGTACGGCAACCCGGTCGAAGGCCAGGTGTTTACCGTTGTCACCGAGGATCCTGATCTCCGCCTCGTGGGCACTGAGCAGTCCACCATGACTGTGGTGTCGGACCCCGACGGCACGGTCACATGGAAGGTGACCTCCCCGGTGGCCGGGACCCACCATGTCCGGGTCCTGGTGGACGGGGTGGACATCACCGGCTCGCCTCTGGACCTGAGGTTCGTGGGCCCGCCCCAGATCACCTCGCCCAGCGATGGGGACGTGCTTGACACCAACGAGGTGACGATCACCGGCGTCGGACGAACAGACGGTGACACAATCACAGTCAGCGAAGACGACCAAGAAATTTGCACGGCCACTGTCATTGACGGCGAATGGTCCTGCACAGCGACGATGACTGATGGCGAACACACAGTCATCGCGATTGAAGAAACCTCGGAAGGGACACAATCGGATCCTTCCGATGCGGTGTCGTTCACTATCGACACCGCGGGTTCGACCCCATCCGAGAGTTCGACGGGTGCGACGAGTTCCAGTACGGAATCGTCGGACTCGCCCACGAATCCCACAGGCCCGACGGATGCGACCACTGGCCCTACCCCTAGCCAGACCCCGGCAGGTCGAGTGCCGACCTCCCAGGCTCCTGCCATGCCCCCCGGAGGTGAGCCTGGGACGATGATCCCCACAGGTGGTACGGCACACGAATCGATCGATCTGTTCGGCGTGGTCACCGGCCTTGTGGTCGCATCCATCGGCCTGTGGGTCGGCGTGAAGTTTTCGCGCCGACAAGAGAGAGGAGGCAGATAATCGATAATCAGATGAGGATCCCCGCCACCGGTGGCGGGGATCCTTCCTTGTCAGGCATGGTCCAGCCGACGATGTCATCACCCAGCGTGGAGATGCGGATCACCGTGTCATCGATCGTCACCCGATCGCCGTCGCATCCGCTGACCTGGTAACGTTTCGGGTCGCCCCGCAGGCCTTCGCCCCTCATTTTGGAGTACGCCTCCTTCGCCACCCAGAACCGGATGACAGCGTGGTCCAGGCCACAGGAGTCCAGCAACTCCCGTTCTTTGTCCGTGAAGGCGGCCGCCACAAATTCTTGTGATTTTTCCCCGATCTTCTCCAGGTCGATTCCGACCGGCTGATCCGAGACGATCGCAACCGCCGCATCCGCTTTGTGAGACAGGGACACATGCAGGTTGTCCACGCTCTGGGCCGCACGCCCGTACCCTCGAAGAAATGGCTGTCCCCTGTCGTCGTGGGTGAGGCGGAACTCGACGGGGTACATCATCTCGCCGTCTGGCGCGGCGAGGAAAGAGCGTACGGCGTCCTTGAGGGCGATGCGGCTGGTCAGCTTCTCGCGTTTTTGTTGCGGGGAACCACAGGTGTTGTACTCCTCGCGTTCGGATGTGCTCAGGTATCTCTTGGTGAGCATCGCCAACATGTTGTCGTGAAGGGTGTTCTCATAATAGAAAACACCCTCGGCGATCGGTGAGGCCAACCCGGTATGGCGCGGGTCGAGGATGACCTGCCACAGTGACGGCGTGGCGGCGAAGCGCTGGAGGACGAGGCCTTTGACCACACCCCACGTCGCAGTGTCGCGCCTGATGACCGTGTCGGCTGTGGCAGAGGTGCCGGTGAGGTTCGTGACGATCATCGTGTCGGTGAACACCCCGTCCTGATCATGGATGTCAGCGTGGAGGTCCAGTTCTTTCACACTGATCGGGAAAACAATGGTGTCCTCAGTTTGGGTGACGTTGACGAACAGGCCCAGCATCTGCCCGACGGCGTCCAGCAAGGAACCTTTTCCTCCCGCGTTTTTGGCGACTCCGACGATTCCACGCTCGCAGATTTTTTCGACGCCGATGAGGGACTGGTAGTCCGGCCCGTGGAATGTGAGCTTTTCGTACCATTGCTCGGGCGTGCTGAGCCCCCTGGTTGACAGTTCGTGGCCGAGGTCGATCTCCGATTCGAACCGTGGGTCGGGGGAGGGGAAGTTTTCCGCGAAGGTGCAGTCGCCCGCCGCGTACCCCTCGAAACTGAGACGCAGCGTCTCATCGCCCGACCATTCCCCTGTGACGGTGACATCCAGTGATGGTGCCACCTCCATCCATCTGAGTGCGATGACATTGCTGATTTTTATCAGTCTCTCGCCGGGCGCGTGCCTCATTGCGACGTCGGCGAGCAATTCAATGATCATCGTCAGCGGTACGACGGGGTTCGTGTCCTGGATGATCGGCCAGCCCGGGGGTTGGCGGATGATGGAATGGTCGATGAGGTACGGGCAGTCGTCGAGGTTCAGATGCATGGTTTCATCGAACCGGGAGCCTTGTCTTTTCGGTGGCAGGGGGGGCGCCGTGCGGGGCACGCCGAATCGTTGGTACAATTCAGCCATTTCCTCTTGGGTGGTGAGCACCTCTTTCCTCAGCGACTCCATGTTCTGTTCCAGCGACATCACGGCTCGCGTGGCGGCATAGGCCGCGGAGGCGATGAGACCCCCGCCATCAGACGGCAGGCGCCGCGGTGTCGCCAGGTCGGTTGTCGGGTGGTTGTGTGAGGTCACGCCGATGAAGCCGGGATCGGCATGCCCGCCCTCGATCCAGCCCAACGCCACGACGCGACGCATCTGATCGACTCCGTCCCGGTCCGTGATGCTGGTCGAGATCGCTCCAAAGTCCTTGCCGTGAAGGGTGTTGCTCACATAGTTCGGCAGGGGGCCGGGTCCGATCTGGATGAAGATCCGTACCTGCTGGTCCTCGTACAACAACTCCACCGCCTCACGGAAACGGACAGTTTTGGTCAGCTCAGCGTACAGGTAGTCGAGGTACGCCTGTTGGTGGGTCGGCACGGGTGACAAGGTCGCCGAGGACCAGACGGGGACACATCCGTCCTGGATGTCCACCTCGTTAAAGATTGTGAACTTGTTGCTTGGTATGTCGGCGACGAGGGGCGTGTGCAGGGCTGTACGGTTGGGGATGGTGAGGTGAGTGATGTTGTTTTCTTCGAGGATCGTCGTCACAGCCGCCAAAGCGGGTTCCTTTCCGGTCAGAATGACCTGAGAGGGACAATTGTCGATCGACACGTACAAATCGGGGATCTGCTCACACCACCGATCGATCTCGTGACGGTCCGCGCCATCAACAACAACCAATGGATAATAATACTCGTACGAGTCCCACCCGGCCGAGAAATTATCCGTCCACATGTCGATGTCACAGGTGATGATGCCCGCGAACAATGCCGCCTCCCATTCGCCCAGGCTGTACCCGAGGTACATGTCGGGGACGACTCCCAGTTTTTCCAGCGCTTTGTTGCACAACCATTTTGTGTTGTACCGTCGTTGGTAGTAGACGCCATTCGTGTGGGTGTGTCTCATGTCCGCGATCAACTGATCCATGCGCGGCAGGCCCAGGGCGTCGCTCAAAGAGTCGGTCTCGGTGACGACCTGATCCCAGAAGCCCGGGAAAACGTAGGCGATCTTCCCACCCCTGGCCAGCAGCGAGGTGTGGGAGAACCATATGTCGTACGTGCCCCGGTTGGGCTCATCCGTCTCCACGATCGACCGGGCCTGCCCCAGGCGTTCCTCATCCGGGTTGAAGACGATCAGGCGGTACACCCCTGATGAATCGGTGTAGTCACCCCGGTCGAGTTTGGCCAACAGGCTCTCCCGTGTCGGCGCCGACACCATGATGGCCTCGCCCGTGTTCTCCTCACTCATCACCGGTCTCCGCGAACGATGTCACAACGGCCTCACTCGCGTTGAGCGCAGTCACCACGGGCTCGGATCCGTACGCAACCTCGGCCGCGAAGAAATCCGCGCCGACGTCGAGGTCGATGAACCCCATCCCTTTTTGGCCGGCTTGCTTCTCGAACGCGGCGCTGACCATCCCGGCCCCCCGCCATGGACCCCAGTTGAACGCGACGACCCGCATCCCGGGATACAGCTGTCCCCACAGCCGTGCCGTGTCGTCCAGCACCGAGTTGGCCGCGGCGTAGTCGCACTGTCCGGCATTGCCGACGTCGGCGACGACACTGCTGAAGAACGCCATCAGTTTCAGGTCGGGCACAAGTTTTTGGGCCAGAATGCCCAGGGGCGCGGTTTTGGCGGCGTAGACCCGGGAGAACGATTCGAGTTGTTTGTCGCGGAAGAGTTTGTCCTCCAGGGTTCCGGCTGCGTGAATGACGGCGTCGATCGGGCCGTACTGGCGTGTGACACTGTCAATCAGGGCGGCGAAGGACTGGGGGTCGGTGACGTCGGTGCTCTGGTAGACGGCTGTCGCCCCCGTCTCCTCGATCAGTGAAATAGCGTTGGTTATTTGTTTTGATTTGACGATGCGCCGTGCGGCGGCGTTGATGGCTTTGGGATTGTCCATTCCCTCGTGGGTCAAGACAGTCTGGACGTCCTCGAGTGTCGCGCAATGGTCGTACGCCTCGCTGACCGGATCGTCCTCGCTGCGCCCGACAAGGACGTACAGGTATGGTGCGTCCTCGGCGAGTCGGCGTACGACATGCGGGGCGATGCCGCCGGCCCCACCGAGCACCAGCACCACCGAATCCCGGTCCAGGAGCTTCCTGGGCTCGGTGCTCGTGTCCAATCCGACGCGCTCGCCCCTCCTGATGAGACGGTCCCCGCCGCGATAGACCACGTCTGTGCGGGGGTGTACGGCGGTGAGCTCGTCTGTGACGATAGCGGGGAATGTGCGCGGGTCGAACACGGTTTGGCACGACACGGCGCACATCCGTTTCCCCGGATACTCGAGCTGAAGGGTTTTGAGGAAACCGGGGAAGCCTGGCAACGTGCGGTGTGGATCCGTGTCACGCACACACGCGCCGAACGAGTCATCGGCGGTGAGCACCCAGTTCAGCCTGTCCATGTCAGCGCGTTTGACCAGTGTGAACAGGTCCAGGACGGAGTACTCCCGTCCAGCCGAGGAATTGATCAGGATCAATCCGTCGACACCCCCCAGATCAGTGTCCGCGTCGACGATCGTCGCCTGCGCACCCATGGAGATGAGTCTGCGGGCCACCTGTGAGGCCAGACCGGCTCCGTCGTCGGTGAGGGCGAAGTTTGCGCCCGTGATCGATCGCGGGTTTGTGCCGGTGAGTGGGCAGGGATGTTCTCTGACAATGATCCGTGTGAGCCCGGTGGGGGCGTTGTCACGAGTCTCCTGTTCAGTGGTTCGTGTGCCGGTGTCGGCTCCCGCGTTGGCCACCATCTCGATCCATGCGGCCAAATCCCTGAACGTCTTGATGGATATGATCGTGTCGAACGAGGTTTCCATGCCCTCGCTGCCGGCGGGCAGGTTCAGACGATGGCCCAATTCGCTGACGATTTCCATCTTTTTGATGGAGTCGATGCTGAGGTCCGCCTCCAGATCCGTGTCGAGGCTCAGCATCGAGGTGGGGTACCCCGTTTTCTCGCTGACGACGTCGAAGATCAGGTCGGTGATCTGGGGTGTGCTCATCGGTTCCACACTGGCCGGAGGATCGTCGACGGGCGGATCGTCGGCCTGCGATTCAGCCGCCCCGACCATGGGGGCAGGTCGCGGTGAGTCCTCATAGACGCCCAGGTACCCCAAAACCGCGTCCCTCTGGTCATGGACCAACCCTCCCATATTCTCGATCAGCCCGCCCATGTTCGAGATGAGGCCAGCCATGTTGTTCATGTAGGAGAGCATGACCTGTTCGGTGCCCGGATCTCCTCCAACCGGCCCCGAGCCGCCCCGTGACAGGGCGTTGTCGAACCATGCGGACACTTGTTGTTTGAACGCCGGCGGCTCGGCGCCCTCGGCAAGGGCGTACTGCGCGTTGACGTTGAAGACCACACCTGTTTTTTTGAGTGTCTGGGGATCTTCAAGGTAGAGGGCCGCGGCACCTCGTCCTTTGAACAGTTCTGACATTTTGATCGCTCTGCCCGTGGCGATGTACTTCGCCATCCCTTGCAGGAAGTACGTCAGGCCGTTCACGTTGCCGTCTTCGGTACGGATGCACTGGGCGTCATTCACAGTGTTGGTGACAAGCTGGGTGAGAGACCCTCCCGGTCCGGCCTCGATGAACACCGTCACGCCCTGGTCGGCCATGGAGGTGATCTCCTCGGCGAAGAACACCGGGTTCACAAGATGCTTGGCCAAACGTTGCTTGATTGCGGCCTCATCCGGGGGATAGACCCCACTGTCGATGTTGGACATCACCTCGACTCGGGGTGCGTGGAGCGCATAATCCTTCAACGCTGCGGAAAACCGCGCGTCCGCACCCCGTACCAGGGGACTGTGGAAGGCACAGTCCGTGTTCAGCTCCTGGCATGTCACGCCCACTTTTTCAGCTTTTTGAAGGAACGCTTCGACACCGGGACTCGTTCCGGCCACAACGATCTGTTGCGGCGCGTTGTAGTTGACCGGCCACACCCCCGTCAGGCCGGTGAGTAGATCTGACAGTGTTTCTTTGTCTGCGAACACTGCCGCCATGCGACCCTTGTCGTCCTTGATGGATGCCACGATGGCCTCTGCTCTCGTACGGCTCAGGCTCACCAGATCCTTCTGCTCGATCACCCCCGCGTAGCACAGCGCGGGCAGTTCGCCGTAACTGTGGCCCGCCACCACGTCCGGGGTGATTCCGAAATCATTCAGCAGGGCGGCCATCGCAACATCGACGATCCCCATGATGGGCTGGGCGTTGCGGGTGTCGGTGATGCCCAGGCGTTGGCGTTTCTTGTCCTGCGCGGTGAACACTGACGGCGGGAAGAGCACATCCTCCAAATCGGGATGGTCGTTCAACACCGCCCGCATCCGGGGAAAGACCGTGAACAGGTCGGCCGCCATGTTCACCCGCTGGCCGCCCTGCCCCGGAAATAGAAACGCCACTTTTCCCTCAACGGGATGGAGGCGATAGGTGTTCTCATCGAACATCCCCTGTTTCGCGCGTTTCATGCGGGTGAGCAGTTCCTCGCGTGTGCCGGCCACGATGACGTACTGGGCGGTTTTGGCGATGCATCGAAGCGACAAACTATACGAAATGTCGATGAGCCTGGATTTGTCGTTCAGTGCCAGTGTTTCGCTGACTTTGTCCATCAGGGCTTCCGCCTCTTGGGGAGTGCTTCCCGGGAAGACGAATAGCTCCGACGGCCATGACGTCAGGGGTACGAGGGGGGTCTCAGCTCTGTGGTTTTCCAGGATGACATGGAAGTTCGTACCCCCGAACCCGAAAGCGCTGACACCGGCGACGCGGTGGTTCCCATGCCAATGACCCGGTTTGTCCGTACGCAACGCGAAGGGCGTTCCGGGCCCGAACGCCTTGTTGAGGTGATGAACATGCAACGTGGGTGGCAGAATTCCGGAGTACACACACAACGCCGCCTTGATCAGTCCGGCGACGCCCGCGGCGGTTTTCGTGTGGCCGATGACGGACTTCAGGGATCCGAGGCTCACCTGACCGGGGTGGACGCCGTCTTCCAAAAAGAACTGGGTGAGCGCGCCGACCTCGGTCCAGTCGCCCAGAGCTGTGCCCGTGCCGTGTGCCTCGATCAGCCCCACGTCACGGGGCCTGACGCCGGCGTTCTCGTACGCACGTTCAAGGGACAATAACTGGCCTCGTTTGCTGGGGGCCGTCAACCCCAGACTTCTGCCATCGCTGCTGCCCCCGATGCCCCTGATCACGGCATAGATTGTGTTCCCATCACGCTCGGCGTCCTCCAGCCTCTTGAGGATGACGGCACACACCCCTTCCGAGATCGCCAGGCCGTCGGCGTCCGCGTCGAAGGTGGCGCAATGGCCCTTGGGGGACAGGGCCCCGATGGAGTTGAACCCGAGGTAGTCATCGATCCTGTTGTGCAGATCGGCCCCGCCAACAATGGCCATTTCTGCCTTGTTGTCGCGCAACTCTGTGATGGCGATGTCCAGGGCGGCCAGGGACGCGGCGCAGGCGGCGTCCACAGCGTAGTTGCGTCCACAGGTGTTGAGCCTGTTGGAGATTCGTCCCGCTGTGACATTGGTCAAAAACCCGGGGAATTCGTACTCTGTCAACCGGGGCAGGAGCCTGTCCAGATCCGGCGGCAATTCGCCCATGATCTCTCGCAGGACCGTGCGGATGTTCCTGGTTTTGATCAGCTCGCCCGCTCCTTCCACCCCGAAGAACACCGACGTTTCCTCGAAGTCGGGATTGGCGGGATCAGTCAATCCGGCGTCTTGCAATGCGCGTTTCGCAACCAGGAGGGCGAGCAATTGTTGGGGCTCGATGTGGGAGACGGATTCCGGCGGCATGCCGAATTCCAAAGCGTCGAAATCCGATGTGCCGATGAAACCGCCCCATTTTGAAATCGTGTGCTCCGTGTCGTGCGAGTTCGGGTCGAAGAAAACGTCGGGGTCCCACCGATCAGGGGAGACCTGTGTGATGCAGTCATTGCCGAACACGATGTTGCGCCAGAACTCCTCCACGGTGTCAGCCCCGGGGAAGACACCCGCCATGCCGATGATGGCAATGTCTGATTGGTGGGTGGGAGCGGGTGCCACGTCGGGCAGATCGATCGCGGACACCATCTGCCAACTGTCCTCGATCAACCCTGTGTGCAGGTCGGCGATCGAGGTTGTGGCAGCCATCAGCTGCGTGACCGCGCCCGTCATGTACAGCCCTTGTTCATGTTGTTGCGCGGGGGAGAGCGCCACGATCGTCCCGTCCGCGTGACCGACTCCTTTGGACGCCACTCTCAGCCGGCCGAGATTCAACAACTCAAGCTTGTTTTGGATCTCCGAAGGCGGCAGGCCCTCGTTTGTCATCCGGGCTTTCTCCTGCTCGAACATCTGTGTGAACGGGGAGCGGATACACCGGGTTTCTTGGCCGGACGCCGATTTGAGCAGATAGGTTTTATTGTTCTCCAGGAGGAGTTCCTGGTATGCCGCTGTGATGGCCCCACTGTCCACGGCTTCGGTTGTGTAGAGGTACGCGGTGCCGCATTGCAGGCCCACACCCACCCCTCGGGCACTCAGCGGGGAAGCCATGATGCGTACGAACGCCGCGGACAGCGCGTCATGGATACCCCCGGCGAACAACACCAGGAACTCGGACGGGTCCCCGGTGCTCAGTATTGTGTTGATTTGTTTCTCCCATAAAACGCATGAAACCAGTGGACCCACGTGGCCGCCGCTTTCCCGGCCCTCGAAAATGAAGGACGACGCCCCGGATTTGATCAGCAGATCCAGCACCCCCGGGGTCGCCGCGTGCATCAAAACCTTAATTCCTGCTTGTTCGAAGACTTTGTCCTGGCCCGGACGCGCTCCCGCGATCAGGACGTACGACGGCCCGGCCCGCAGGATCTCCGCAGTCTGTTCGGCGAGTACGGAGGGTGGCGCGAATCCGAGGATGCCGGCTCCCCACGGCCGTCCATCCACAACCTTCGCTGCCCCGGCGAGCATCTCCCGAGTGGTTTGGCCCTCTTCCAGGCCCATCGCCAAGAAGGGCAGGGCGCCAGATTGGGCGATGTCGTCCAGGAATTGCGGCACGTCGCTGATCCGGGCCATGGGACCCTGGGTGATCGGGCACTTCGTTCCGAGCCGCTTCGCCGCCGGGCTGGTCGACGCGAAGGGATCCGAGATCCTTGCCTGGTTCATGTGGGTGACGACGCAGCGGTTCAGGACCCGTACCAGACGGGAGACCCTCTTGTGCTCATCCACCAGATCGGCGGACAGGATCACGTCCTGGCCGAGCGCCAGGATCGGACTGCCGGGCTGGGCGATCGCAGCCATCAGCGAACCGATCGTCCCGGGCTCGTCGCCCGACTGCGCCGGCAGGTAATAGTTGAAGTGGTCGCATTGCCGTATTTCGGACCCGGTCAGTCTTTTCAGCGTGTTTTTGGTGTCCTGCGGAAGGCTGCACTCAGGGAACAATGCCATTTGAGAATCGAGGACGACCCCGGCGGCGCCGAGCGCCATGTACGCTGAGGCTGTGTGGACGCCCACGCCTCCCTGGACGCGCAGCGAAACCCCCGCGTCGAGACATAGCGGCAATAATTCTTGAAAAAGGATGAACGCCGAGTCGTCCCCCACGACTCCGGCACTCTCGCAGCCTTTGATGACCAGGGCTTCGGGTGCGGTCTCCAGTGCTTCCATCGCCTCTTCGGGGGTACGGATCTGCCATACGATCTCGGCGTCCGATCCGGGCGGGGGTGTCATTCCCCAGGGAAGGATGATTGTGCTCACCGCACTGGGAAGGGTGATCGCCCAACCGGTGCCGTCGGCGACGCACACCCCGAAAACATCGACTGTCGAGCTCAACTCGTCGACAGCTTTTCGCGCGACCTGCTCGTTGCGACCCAGATGAAGGACGGGGAACGCCCCGGCTTTCGCGGCTGCGCGCGCAAGCGGCACGTCGGGTCTTTCGCACGGTGAGGCTATCCACACCGTGTCCGAGCAAACTCGTTGTTCTCGCATATTCACTATCTCCAATTGTCGATGCCGGCCTGTTTCCGCCCCCGCGACCTGCCGGCGAACATCTATCGCTTGATTTTCATGCTGGTGGTTGTTTCAAATGGTTTGTCTCTGAAAGTGACAAGCTTGATTTGCTTGTAGAGGGGCAGGCCTTGGTTTTTGTCATTGATCTCCTGGTTAATCAATGCTTTTGTTTCCTCAAGGCCTTTGGCGCCCACACACTGTGGGGAGGGATAGATCTCAGCCTGGATGATGTCCAGATCGGCGTTGCCCTTGACGACGATGTCTTTGATGACCCGGGAATCGTGAAAGAGCAGTTCAAGTTCCTCGGGGGACACGTTTTCCCCGTTGCCCAGAATGATGAGGTTCTTCTTGCGGCCCGTGACGTACAGAAAACCTTCCTCGTCGATGTGCCCGAGGTCGCCGGTCTTGAGCCAGCCGTCCTCGGTGAGCACCTCGGCGGTACTTGTGGGGTCCTTGTAGTACCCCACCATCACATTCGTGCCGGCGACCCAAATCTCACCGTCGACGATTTTCACCTCGCAGCACACCCCCGGCCGTCCCACGGAATGGGCCCGGTGGTAGTCGATGCGATTCTCGACCTGCGACGATATCAGCGGCGCCGCCTCAGCCATACCGTACCCCAGTTGCAACTGGATGCCCAGCAGTTTGAAGAAGTGGACGTAACTGGCGTCGAGGGGCGCCCCACCGCACACGATAGAGTGCAGTTTCCCCAGATGTCGCCTGATGTCAGCAACGACCGGCGCTCTCTGTCCAGTGGCGAGGGCCTCCAGGGATGTGATCCCCGCATCCGTGAGCTGGGCGTCAATCTCACCTTTCAACAGCCGTACGACCGCAGGCACCGCCACGAGCCTATTGGCCCCGAACTTGTTGAGATTGATCATCGTGTTGTAGATGGAATCGTTGAGGCACATGCATCTGCCGAAGAAAAGGCCTGTCAGGAAGATGATCGTGATGGTGTACACATGGTTGTTGGGCAGCACGACCAGCATGCGTGAATTGGGAACCGGGTCGACTACACAAGCGCTGTAGTACGTTGCTGCCGCGAGATTTCCCTGGCTCAGCATCACACCTTTTTCCCGCCCCGTCGTACCAGAGGTGTACACGATGAGTGCCAGATCATCCTTTCCGAGGGTGGCGGGGGTGTCGTAGGGGGTGTCGGGATATCGATCCATCGCGGACGAGAGGCTTGTCTCACCGTCCAGCGGGCACAGGATTGTGGGGCCCACCTGGTGAGCCAGGGACAGGAATTTGCTGTCGCAGAACAGCACATCGACGTCCGCGTGGCGGATGAGTTCGGTCAGATCACTGTCGGGAAGCAATGCGTCCAGGGGTACGGCCACAGTTCCGGAGTGCAAACAGGCCATCAACACCGACAACCACGCATAGCTGGTCGCCCCCAACAATCCCACGTGCTGTGATCCGATGTCTGCGATGTAGGATTCAATTTTTCGAATGTCGCGGCGCAATTGGCCATAGGTCTTGACGACGATCTTCCCGTCGATCAGGTACTCACAATAGCTCTTGTCCGGATACGTGTCGAGCGTCGTGTCGATGAGTTCCTGAACGGTGCTGATGCGCGTTCTCTCGTGGTAATACTGTTCATCCATGTTCCCCCCATGCCTGGGACTCTCGAATCATCGTCCAGGCGTGATAATCATCTATCAGCAGTATATCTAATGAGAAACGAGTTACCCATCCATACGGCTGATGACGACGGTATTTGACGGATAGCTTATGATAGCCATCGGATATCTACAATATACCACGGAGTTGGTACGTGCAACGCCAGCGACTATGGTGTGGGGAAGGGCCAGCCTTTCGCCATCACCAATCCGCCGCACAGTGCCATGACCGCCAGTCCCAACAGGGCATTCGAGGCACGCACTGCTGCGCCACCGGTCTTCACCACCGTCACCGGCGTATAGGTGACTGTCACACGGGTCGAGAACCGTCAGAACACCGGTCAATCCCTTGAACCATCCACTCATGCGTATGCGACTCAACACTGAAAGCATTGAAACCCCCCTCAATCAGAGACCCCGACGCCGCTTGGTAACTAATATTTGTCAGTTTAACACCGAGAAAGCACAATGCCAAAGCTTTATTTATGTTTTCACAGTCGGATAATGACCGCTTGTCAACAAGGAGAATCAGCCAGAGGCAACCGTTCCATGACATGATCCACCATGGACCAAACAGCAACGAACAATACCATATCGCCCGAATAGGTTCTGAAATGTCGGCGTCTGCACGTTTGTGGGCTTGAAAACGTGCAGACGCCAACATTTCAGGCAGATCTGGAGGAACAAAGGTTGTTCAAGATTTGAACACGTCTTGTGGTTTTGTCTGACTAGGACTTTTAAGTACTCCTATCGGTAACCACTTCAAACTTTGCCCCCAGGGTACATGCCTTGTATCTGCGCTGGTCAGACCCGGATTCGCCGTACCTGGCAGGCGTG
>JGI24699J35502_11133775_pt1 | contig 15393 bp, 13 predicted proteins | sample TergutMp193P4_FD_35502 | JGI IMG/M metagenome (IMG submission 35502) | reverse complement strand
GAGTGGTATAGGTTGTTGTATTGTTGACTAACATCTCGATGGTGTAATAGCTATCCGGTAAGTTATTTACAGTAACAGTTTTTTGATCGCCGGAATCCGGTATTTCCACTCCATTCAGCATCCAAACAATCGTATTCAGCGCATTCGGATCCCGACTATCGACTACAAATGTAAAATCGGAAGTGTTGCAATAGCTTTTTCCGTCCATTTCGTAATAGACTTCGTCGTTGACGGTGAAACTTGCCGTCAAATCCCTGTATGCGGAACCTACATTGTAGAAATATTTAGTATAAGAACCTTCTCCATAAGCCAACATAATCAAACCGTCGGGATTATCAACCAAAGCGGTCGTATGTAAGTAACAATTCGAACCGCAATTTGCCTGATTGCTCGCACCGAAATAATACTGTCCGACAGAATAGTCGCTGCCTCCGATATTATCCGCTACCCATTGGAATTGGGAAAGAAAACTTTCTATCGGTTGGGCGGGACCTCCGTTAACGGAAATGGTCGTATTGTCCTTGTTTGCGGTAGGTACAATAACCGTTAAGAAATGATGCATTTCATTATACACAAGGTTGCTGTTAATGTCAAGCGGACTCATCAGTACATTACGCGTCTTCTGCTCTAACGGAGGCAGCCACGCTATTGCGGGTTGCGAATACATCTGACCTAATTTGTGAGATATATTAATGCTGCAAATACCTACCGGTTTATCCGAGGTGATATAACAAGCCTTACTGCCTGTGTTATTCTCAAGATTATTGATATTATCAATGTTGAGTATGATATCTACATACCTGTTCGTAGCATTCACAGTGTTGATGGTATAGGTTTTCGACGTACCATTTGCGAATTTGACTGTAACAAGGGTATTGTTTTCTTTGGCATATACCCGGAAAAAACCGGCATAGGAATTCTCGTCATCCGAACTGGTTTCATTGGCCGGCGCTATAAATTCCGTTCCCCACTGGTTAACCGGCGGCAATTGTTCAAAGTTATAATTATAATAAGGAATACTTGTGTTGGATGTAATTGATGCTTGTGTATTGGTTTGATAAAAAGCAATCGGTTTATTGGATGTAATATGCGTTCCCGTCGTATTCGCGTTGTTACTGTAGTAATGATACGTCTCCCCTGCATTCAGATTGATGGGATTTGCGGCGACACCTGAAACTTGAGTATCGTTTTCTTTGGCAATCAGCAGATATCCGTTGCTATTGTTTGTGTCTCCGTTACCATAATATGGCATAAGGCCGATATTATAATACTCCGTTCCCCAGCTTTCTATCGGCCAAACAAGAGTAGCTTCCACCGAATGAACAGCGCTGTTTATTGCGACCAAAGTGATCGGTTCGGTGGAGGTTACCCGGATGGATTTCTTATAATTCTTCGGATTGGCCTGGGGTGGTGAATATGTCATATCTCCAGCATAAGCAGCAACCGCTTGCTCCTGTGTCAACGAATAGTCACGGATTGTTCCGCCGGGAACAAAAATAATACTATCAAGGGCCGGGTTTTCCGTAAATGACAATGTTACATTTGTATCCGCCAGACCGGTTATCCGCAATACCAATATCACATTATTGCCCGCAGCATTAATGGCATCCTCCTTGTGATTTCTTCCGAATGCCACATAGAATTCAGTTCCCGATTTGGCAGTGCCGCACTTCGCAACAGTTCCTGTGCCGGCGATATCGGTTTGCGCCGCCGTTTGTGCCGAAATATCAAATCCAATGGCACATAGCATAAAAATCAACATAAGAGTTACCTTTTTCATTTGTTTGTGTTTTTTTAATATCATAAATTTATAGTTTTATATTGTTTATTCTTTATTATTTGCATTTTTAGTAACAATATGCAAGTATCACATTGCAAAAGTAAGACAAGCAGAATACTGACACAAGACAAAAGAAAATAAAATATAACTAATATTGCTATGGCGTTTCACTGAAAATGGACTATAAATTTTTTAGCTCTATTTTTTGCAAATGAACAATCATTATTTGCTGTACAGATTCATTTTTTAATAAATATTGTTTTAATATACTTTTTCATATCATTTTCTGAAATGTATTATATATATTGAAATATTTTAAATTTTTCATAACCATATATAGGTGGATTGGATATGTTTTAAGGGTCGTAAGTATATTTTTTACCAATGGCAACAATAATAATAAAAAAAGATACACAAATGTTCTGTATTATTTGTTTTATCAAAAAATTCCGTACATTTGCAAACTATAATCAATGAAAACACCAATTATGATGGAATATTGGCAGAAAGAACTTGAAACAATCAGTCGAAAAGAGTTGGAAAAGCTACAGTTAAACCGACTTTGGCAAACCATGAAAAGAGCAGAGAAATCTTCTTTTTATCAAAAGATCTTTGCCGAATATAATATTTCGGCAGATAAAATCCAATCGTTGGAGGATTTGAAAAAATTACCTTTTACAACAAAAGACGATTTGCGTAATTATTATCCTTTCGGTATGGCTGCCATTCCGTTGAAAGATTGTGTTCGTTTACATTCTTCCAGCGGAACGACCGGAAATCCGACCGTAGTGCTGCATTCCGCGAAAGACTTGGACGAATGGGCAAATCAGGTGGCGCGTTGCATGTACATGGTCGGGATACGCGATACGGATATTTTTCAGAATACGTCGGGTTATGGTATGTTTACCGGAGGTTTGGGATTTCAATACGGCGCCGAAAAATTGGGTTGCTTAACTATTCCTGCGGCTGCTGGAAATTCAAAGCGGCAAATTAAATTTATTGTAGATTTTGGAACAACTTGTATGCATATTATTCCCAGTTACGCCATTCGTCTGGCTGAAGTAATGCTTTCCGAAGGAATTGACCCGCAAAGAGATACAAAATTACATACTTTTTGTATCGGCGCCGAACCTCATTCGGAAGAACAACGGCAACGAATCGAACAAATGCTTGGAGTCAAGGCTTATAATTGTTTTGGAATGTCGGAAATGAATGGACCGGGAGTTGCTTTTGAATGTAAGGAACAGAACGGCTTGCACATTTGGGAAGATTATACGATTGTGGAAATCATCGACCCTGTGACTTTAGAACCCGTTCCGGACGGTGAAGTCGGCGAATTGGTATTGACGACCATCAATCGTGAAGCAATGCCGTTAATTCGTTACCGCACGCGCGATTTGACTTGTATTCTTCCTGGCGAATGTAAATGCGGTCGCACACATAAACGCATCGCTCGTTTCAAAGGGCGTAGCGACGATATGATTATTCTGAAAGGCGTGAATATTTTTCCTATACAAGTAGAAAAAATATTAATGCAGTTTAAGGAATTGGGAAGTAATTACTTAATTACTATGGAAACGATTGACAACAACGATGAAATGCTGATAGAAGTGGAGTTGGGCGATTTTTCCACCGACGATTACAGCCGGTTGCAGAATTTAACAAAAACAATTACGCATCATTTGAAAGATGAATTGCTGATTACGCCTCGTTTGAAATTGGTTAGTAAAGGTTCTTTGCCGGTTCAGGAAGGAAAAGCGGTGAGAGTAAGAGAATTGAGAGTTAATAGTTAAGAATTAAAATTAGAAATTATGACGGTTAATCAGATTTCCATTTTTTTGGAGAATAAATATGGTAAATTAAATGAGTTATTAACTCTTTTAAGTAAGGAAAATATACGTATCATTGCTGCTACTGTAGCGGATACGAGTGAGTTCGGTATTCTGCGGATGATTGTCAGCGATGCTCAAAAAGCGCATCAATTGTTGAAAAACAACAATGTGAGCGTTAATCTGACGGAAGTGCTGGCTATCGCTGCTCAGCCGGCTGCAGATAGTTTTGCCGCTATTTTAACGCATTTTACAGAAGCGGGACTTAGTATTGAATATATGTACTGCTTCTCGTCAAGAGAAAAATCGGTATTAATCTTGCGAACCAATAATCGCGAGGGCGCTTTAGAAGTCATTAGAAAGCACAATTTGGATTATATAACCGAAAATGATTTAATAAATTTATGAAAAAAAACGACGTCTTCTTCCTTTTATTTATTTTAGTAATTTTTCTGCCATTTGTTTTTATTCCGGAATTGTATGCCGGATACAAGCGTTTTAACGCAGACCATGCTTTTATAATGGCTTTTCTGAAATTCGGCGTATTGGCTACAGTCGGAGAAATGCTCGGATTACGAATTAAAACTGGACAGTATTCCACAGCCGGATTTGGTATCCTGCCGCGTGCCGTTGTTTGGGGATTATTGGGTATATGGATTGCCATTGCCATGAAAGTTTTTGCCGCAGGCTCGCCGGCTATTGTGCAATATTTGGGAGTGGACGGTGTGGTAGAAGCCATGAAAGGCGGCTTTTCCATTCAAAAACTCTTGGGTGCTTTTGGAATCAGCCTGTTGATGAATACTTCTTTTGCGCCGGTGTTTATGACAATCCACAAAATTACGGATACCCATATCGTTAACAATGGAGGAAAGTTATCTTCATTAATAACGCCGATTCCATTCGGCAAACTGTTGGCTTCCCTGAACTGGAATGTGCAATGGAATTTTGTTTTCAAAAAAACTATTCCTTTTTTCTGGATTCCCGCTCACACCGTTACATTTTTGCTTCCGGCAGATATACAGGTATTATTTGCAGCTTTGTTAAGCATCGTATTGGGTGTGTTGCTTGCCGTTGCGGCTGTAATGGGGAAACGGTGAGAGGTAGCCGGTTGCCCTCATAACAACTCACCGATAAATTATTCCATATATTACTATGATTACATGAATTATTTTATTTGTTTGTCGGTAAATACATAAAATTTATTTACTTTTGTATTTAAAATTTCTGTATTGTTATGAAGAAAGAAAGCTTTGTTTCTGTTGCTGATTTATCGAAAGAAACAATTATCCATTTGATGAAAAAGACGGAATTTTTTGAAAAAAATCCGAATCAAAAATTATTAGACGGGAAAATTTGCGCTACGCTTTTCTTCGAGCCTTCCACTCGAACGCGTTTAAGTTTTGAAACCGCCGTAAATCGCTTGGGTGGAAAAGTCATTGGTTTTAGTGATGCTGCAACTACCAGTTCTTCAAAGGGTGAAACCTTGAAAGATACGATTAAGATGGTGGCTAACTATGCCGACTTGATTATTATGCGTCATTACCTGGATGGAGCGGCGCGATATGCTTCGGAAGTGACGGATATTCCAATTATTAATGCAGGCGACGGAGCTAATCAACACCCTTCGCAAACCATGCTGGATATATATTCAATTTATAAAACACAGGGACGATTGGAAAATTTAACGATTACGATGGCAGGCGATTTAAAATACGGACGTACTGTCCATTCGTTAATTGAAGGAATGTCGCATTTTAATCCCCGGTTTTATTTCATTGCTCCTGAAGAATTGAAATTACCCGATATTTACAGGCAATGGCTGGAAGAACATAATATTCCCTTTGAAGAATGTATCGAATTTTCCGAAGAAATCATCAATCAATCGGATATTTTGTATATGACGCGCGTTCAACGCGAGCGCTTCACCGATTTGATGGAATATGAAAAAGTGAAAAATGTGTATATACTCAAAAACAGTATGTTGGAAAAAAGCAAGCCTAATTTGAGGATTCTTCACCCTCTGCCCCGAGTTAACGAAATCGACAGCGACGTGGACGATAATCCTAAGGCATATTATTTTGAACAAGCTCGAAATGGGGTGTATGCACGTCAAGCTATTATATGCGATGTACTCGGAATAAATTGAAAAAATTATGGCTCATAAAAAAACAGAATTACAGGTAGCAGCCTTGAGGAATGGGACGGCAATCGACCACATTCCGTCGGAACAATTATTTAAAGTTGTTTCATTATTAGAAATCGAGAAATTAAAAACCCCTGTAACTATCGGGTATAATCTCGACAGCAAGAAAATGGGGAGAAAAGGCATTCTAAAAATTGCCGACAAATTTTTCGAAGAAGATGAAATAAATCGAATTTCCTTAATTGCCCCGACTGTTAAGTTAAATATTATCAAAGATTACGAAGTCATCGAAAAAAAAGAGGTTCAACTGCCCGATGTGCTTAATGGAATAGTTAAATGCAATAATCCCAAATGCATAACTAACAATGAACCGATGAAAACGGTTTTTAAGGTGATTGACAAGCAGAATGTAACTTTGAAATGTCAATATTGTGAAATAAAAACCAAAAAAGAAGATATTGTTTTATTATGAAGAAAGATTTTAGGCCGGGAACGCTTCTTTATCCCTTGCCTGCTGTTATAGTTACGGTGGGTAAAGATGAAAGCGAATACAATATGCTAACTATCGCATGGACTGGAACAATTTGTTCCGATCCGGCTATGTGCTATATTTCAGTACGTCCTGAACGTTATTCTTATCCTATTCTTAAAAAGAATATGGAATTTGTGATTAATCTCACGACTCAAGATATGGCTTATGCAACTGATTGGGTAGGCGTACGCTCCGGGAAAAAATACGATAAATTCAAGGAAATGCGATTAACTCCGGTCAAAGCACATGTTGTGAATGCTCCATACATTGAAGAATCGCCACTGTGCATTGAATGTCGCGTAAAAGAAGTCATTGCGCTTGGAACGCATGATATGTTTATTGCAGAGGTAGTGAATATTCTGATGGATGAGAAATTTATTCACTCCGAAACTGGCGCTTTCGATTTAGAAAAAGCTGGACTTTTGGTTTATGTGAATGGAAAATATTACGGAGTTGGCGATTTAATTGGAAAATTCGGATGGAGTGTGAAAAAAAACAAAAATGGTAAATAAAACTCTATATTGCTTCGGATTAATTTCTTTAGTTTTGCTAATAAGTCCTATGACGGAATGTAATGCACAAGTAAAACGTCTCAAAGAGAATTGGGGAGCTCGTCTTGGACTGAATGCGGTATCTATAAGGAGTTATGAAGTTTATAGTGATGACGAAATCCTGCCTAATAGTTCATATACAAATAAAAACGGATATTTGATAACTGCTTTTGCACGATTTAATATAAACCGGGTTTTCTTACAGCCGGAACTTGCGTGGAATGAATATAATAGAACTTGTTCGTTTTCATTACCGATTGAAAATACGGATAATTATTATCAGCCTTCTGATTTAGATATTAATTCGAAATCGATTAATACCAATTTTTTAGTGGGATATAATATTATACATGACTATCCATTTTTATTTGGCATTTATATAGGCTCTGCCTTCATCGGAACGTATCGAACCGATTATTCGGTAGAGATGGGTGAATCTATTTCCAAAAACGATCTTTCCTTGAACTATACCGGAATTTTGGGATTTTCAATTAATATTTCCAATATTTATTTTGATTTACGTTATGAAATGTGTTTGCCTAATGATAATCTGAGTTTGAGAGACTTAAATTTTCCGGAACGATATCAAAATGTAAGAATAAAAAAAACAGAATCAATGCTTAGTTTTTCATGCGGGGTAATGTTTTAAAGAATTAAAAATTATAATAAATAAAAAATGAAAAAAGACTATTTACTTTTTACTATTATTAACAAGGAGTATCATCGGCAAATGTCCGGTATTGAATTGATTGCCTCCGAAAATTTTGTAAGCGAAGAAGTGATGAAAGCTGCCGGCTCAGTGTTAACCAACAAATATGCGGAAGGATATCCTGGACGCCGTTATTATGGCGGATGTCAATTTGTCGATGAAATCGAACAATTGGCTATCGACCGTTTGAAGCTGCTTTTTGGAGCAGCTTGGGTTAATGTGCAACCTCATTCGGGCGCTCAGGCAAATATGGCGGTTTTCATCGCGTGCCTCAATCCGGGCGATAAATTTCTCGGACTCAATCTTTCACACGGCGGACATCTTTCTCATGGTTCACCGGTAAATTTTTCAGGAATTAATTATCATGCATTGGAATATAATGTAAAAGAAGAAACCGGACAAGTGGATTATGAACAGATGCAAGAAATCGCTTTACGGGAACGTCCAAAATTGATTATAGCTGGCGCTTCAGCCTATTCCCGTGAATGGGATTATGCCCGCATCCGGCAAATTGCTGATGAAATAGGGGCTATCTTCATGGTCGATATGGCGCATCCTGCCGGGTTAATTGCTGCCGGATTGCTGAAAAATCCCCTTTCATACGCTCATATTGTGACCTCAACTACGCATAAAACCTTGCGTGGTCCGCGTGGTGGCGTTATTTTGCTTGGTCAGGATTTTGATAATCCATGGGGAAAAACTACTCCTAAAGGCGAAATCAAGAAAATGTCGGCTTTGTTAGATTCGGCTGTTTTTCCCGGAACACAAGGCGGTCCATTGGAACATATTATTGCTGCTAAAGCAGTTTCTTTCTGTGAAGCTCTACAACCCGAATACATTACCTATCAAGCACAAGTAAAGAAAAATGCAGCTGTTCTGGCAGAGGCATTAACCGACAAAGGGTATAAAATTGTTTCCGGCGGTACCGACAACCATCTGATGTTGGTCGATCTGCGTTCAAAATTCCCCGATTTGACCGGAAAGCAAGCCGAACAAGTTTTGGTAAAAGCCGACATTACAGCAAATAAAAATATGGTTCCATTCGATAGCCGTTCTCCGTTCCTGACTTCCGGATTGCGTTTCGGAACTCCGGCAATAACTACTCGTGGCGCAAAGGAAGAATTAATGGGTGAAATCGCTGAATTAATCGATACTGTACTTTCAAATGTAGAAAATGAATCGCTTATCGAGTCTGTCGCTCAAAAAGTAAATGCTTTGATGAAAAATTATCCTCTGTTTGCGTGGTGATGAAAACAGACGTCGGCTTTATTGGCTATTTTTAGTCGTTTCTACTTGTCTTTCTGCATAGATAACAGACAAAAGTCCGTTTGATAAGTATGGCTATAGAAAGCAAATCATACAGACTTCATCGAAAGGCGAATTTGAGGAATTTCACGACCAAGCTGATATTGTTGAAATCGGTTCTCCTTGTTCAACACTAAAACCAATCAAGTCGTTGGTTTTGTGAATGAAGAACAGGAAAACACCGATGTAGCTTCCGCTACGGCAGCCATGTCAATTGACCCTTTGTGTGAAAAATATTATTGGATTAGTCCGTATGCTTATTGCCTGAATAATCCTGTGAGATATACAGATCCAACAGGAAATGATATTGTTGACGCCAATGGTAGAATTATGTATAGAAATGGTCAATGGTTAAGCAATGCAACTGAAGGGGCTAAACTTATTGCAAGTGGTATGCAATTAACATCAATAGGGCGAGAATCTTTTAATGAATTAGTAAAAGCTAATTATGGAGTTCAAATTGTATATGACCAAACTTCTGATATTGGGAAAATTGGACAAACCGAACGATCTTATGATAGTAATGGCAATACAACAGGAGCCATTATTACAATATTTGAAAAGAATCTTACAAGTGAATTAAAGGATCTCACAGCTTTGCAAATAAGTGGACAAAATCCTGTAACAGCCGGCGCTACAGAATCTCAAATAACAATGTTAAAAGAAGGCATTCCAACCCAAAAGGAAAGAATTGGACAAGTAGGCGTGCATGAAACAACTCATGTTGTGAACCCTAATGCTTGGGCAAGTAAAGGCGGAGATTTTGAGGCTGTTGCAGTTAAAGCGGAAATAACAGCAATAAAAGAAACATCTATGAATAAACCGTTGCCAATCCCTAAATTGGAAGTTCCTAAGCCAGAAATAAGAATTACTTTGCCATGAAACATCTTTTTTTTATCTTATTTTTTTCTATTATCATTAAAAGTATTTCCTATGGGCAAAACATTCATCAACGTCTTGATTCTTTAACAATGAATTTTGTTAAGGAGTTACAATTGGAAAATATTGATACAATATGTGTTTATAAGGATTATTGTATAGGTTGTGGAAAATTTCTTAAATATCAAGAAGATAGTATTACTTATTATTGTTTTCATGATATTTCAATTTATATTTTTTGGGTTAATCAAGGAAAAACATTTATCAATAAAAAAGATAATTGTTTTGATTATTCAACAGTAGAAATAGGCTCAACTTCTTTATGGAATATATTTTTCACTTATGAAAATCAAATAAAAATGGAAAAAGTTAAGCCTTTCGAATACTTAGTATGCAAAAATAAGAAAAAAAAAGTATATAGTATTTCTATAGATCATTCAAGGCATTTGAATTTTAAAATAATTGTAGATAAAGATATTGTCACTATGAATTTTGACGAATTTGATCTTGAAAAAGAAGACAATGGATATCTAAATATTAATTATTCACACAATTGGAATCTAAAAAGTAAAAAAATTATAGATGAACTTAAAAGGCTTGTGTCGCACATAGAAGATGAAAAATTGTTTACTAAAAATAGACGATAAACGTCAATAAAATTCAAATAATTGAAATTAGTCATGCCATATAAAATAATTATTTATTGTTTTGTTTTTTTGATGTGCGATATCAGTTTTCTACAAGCACAAACGCCTGAGGCATATTACGAAAATGTGTATGAAAGAATTGATTCTATGCTAACCGGTAAAAGTGCGCTTGATTTCAAAAAAGCCGTATTCCTGACCGAAAACGCCTATTTTGAAAATCAACTCAATCAGAAAGCTTTTGACAGTCACATTCAATTCTGTACGTCAATATGCAGAGGAATTATCGCTTCCGGTAATATCCTTTATCCTGAAGACGATGTAGAAAAAGCTACTGCTCAATGTGCCGTTATGATTTTTATGACCGATACGATTCCCATACAAACCAACAATGGCGTCGTTGCTCATACTCCATTTGAATACAATTTTGATGATTTTGCAGGACAGAAAGAATGGTCAAGCATGTTTGTCTCAACACTAATGGAAACAAAAAAAGGAAATTGCCATTCCATGCCTTTCTTGTATAAAATGATTATGGATGAATTGAGGCAGGATTGTTATTTGTCGCTCTCCCCTAATCATATTTATATCAAAGCCCACAACAAACGCGCCGGTTGGTACAATATCGAACTGACTTGCGGTGATTTTCCAACCGATGCATGGTTGATGTCTTCGGGATATATTCATATCGATGCCATACGAAACGGCATTTACATGGATACGCTTTCACAGAAACAATCTGTAGCACTTTGCCTCATAGATTTAGCACAGGGTTATCAGGCAAAATTCGGAATACAGGATGGGCATTTTATTCTGCAATGCTGCGAAACAGCATTGGTTCATTTTCCGGACTATATCAATGCCTTGTTGTTGAAAGCGGAAACATTGACCACATTATATAAACAGTCGGTGCCGGATTCGGAAAACAAAAAGAAATTGCTTCTGCAAATGAATGAGCTATATACCTATATCCATCAATTAGGCTACCGGAAAATGCCGGGAAATATGTATTTGAACTGGTTAAATTCTATGGGAACACAAACTATCAATTATAGAATGAAATCATTACTTGTTTCCAAGCATGACTTATAAATACAAAGATTATGAAACGTCTCGTTTATATTATTTTTACTTTTTGTACAATTAGTTTATTAGCGCAAAATGTTGGGAATCATGGAGCTTTACCGGTCATTACACCATCCCCAAAACAGCCTAATCCTTATCAGCAATTGCAGTCTTTTCCAAATAATCAAATTCAAACTAATTCTTATAATTCCAAAGAATTGAAAGATATTCAAAGAAATAATGAAATAATAATGAAGGAAGTAGAAGAACATCAACGATACATTAATGCCGAAATCCGAAGGCAATCGGCAATAAAGATGCTTATTGACAGTGGATTTCCTTCGCAGGCTTATCAAGATCCGGAAAATATTAAGTATTTTTATCAAGCATTTGATGAAATAAACAATATGTTGAAAGGTGAAAAACCGTTGAATGTGGGTCGTACTGTTTTCCTTATTGAAAATGCTTTTTATGGCAATAAACTGGATTATCCAGAATACCAAAACTTTATAAATCACAATGCAATACTTTGCAAGCAAAAAATAGAGGAGGAAAAGTTAGACGGCAACAATAATCTGGTAAAAAACATGATGTTGTTTCGTTTAATAACCGATACGTTGAAATTTAAAAACAAAGGAACGGAAAACACACTTATCCATTTACCTGTAGAATATGATTACAACGATTATAATTCCCAACAACACTATGATAGCCATTTTGTTTCCAAATTAATGAAGAGTGGCGTTGGTCAATGTTATTCTATGCCATTGTATTATTTGATTTTGGCGGAAGCAATAGGAGCTGAAGCTTATTGGTCGTTTTCGCCCAAACATTCGTTTGTGAAAATACAGGATGAAAAAGGTAGATGGTATAATATAGAACTGACTTGCGGTGCCATACTCAGCGATGCTCACTATATGAATAACAGCTACATCAAGGCTGAAGCTATTCGCAACAAATTGTACCTTGAGCCGATGAACAAGACTAATGTCGTAGCTGAAATGTTAATCATTCTGGCGCGTTATTACTATTTCCGGTATGGATTAGATGATTTTTACCTGCAATGTGCAAATACGGCAGAACAATATCTTGATAATGATTTGGATGCTATTATGCTGAAAGCGGAGTACCAAACTCGTTTAACTTTAACTATTGCCAATCTCTTGAAAGCGCCAACGCCGGAAATACTCAAACAACTGTCGCCTGAAGCTTATAAACACTATGAAAAGATGAATGAACTGTACAGACAAATAGATAATTTGGGATATGAAGAATTTCCTGATGATTTATATGCAAAATGTTTAGACTATATCGCAACGCAAAAAGAAAAATCGGAACAGAACAAGAAAATATTTTTAAACGAAATTCGTTAGTTACGCTTTTTTATGATTGAAAATGCAAAAAGGATAATTTGTGATTTTTCCTTTGCCTTTTTCATTGCATAAGTAAACGAATTATTTTTTGAGCCTCTTGTCGGATTCGAACCAACGACCCCGAGATTACAAATCACGTGCTCTGGCCAACTGAGCTAAAGAGGCGAGCGGGCAAGCTAACTACATCGCGCCGCTACAACCAACTACCCTTGCTGCGATCAAACCCTGGGGGATTCGAAGGGAGCTGACCGTGTAGGACTTACCCGACGCAAAAGTACTATATTTTCTTTAATCTTCAAAAGATATTTGTAAAAAAGGTGATTAATAAATTGATTTTCAAATAGATATTTTTTTAGAGAGACTGCCGAGCTATATTTCTTACAAGGAATGAGATTATGTCATATATTTATTGATTAACAACACAAAATCTAACTACAGCTAATTAAAATTTTCTTGCCGAATCACTGCCTTACGAACCTAATTGTAATAAATACTGCTTTACTTGTCCTTTAATTCGAAGTGTAAAAGTAGTTTCTACCTTTACGGGTTGGGAAAGAATCTTTTGTGCTATTGCTTGAGCCTGATCGTAATAGCCTTGTTTTATATACAATTGCCACAAATGATAATTGGGTACAATACGGGTAGGAACCATATTTGCCGCTTTCCGGTAAAATTGTTCCGCCTGTTCATATTGTCCATAGCATTCGCAGGCTTCACCTAACTGGCAGAACGTTTCGGACGAAGGGCAAATACGTTTAATTTTCGGCCAATAATCCAACTGACAAGGCAATTGGCATAAGGCAGACAGATAGGCTGTATTGAAATTGATATTATATACGAATATAAAAAAATAACGATCACAATAAGGAGTAGGTATTTTAGTATCGGATATTGTTAATTGCACGATTTCCTCAAAAGTTTTTTTTGCAACCCTTATTTCGGCAACAGCAAAAACAGTTATGCTTATTAACAAGACAATGCCGATAAGCTTCATCCAATAAAAAATACGTAAGGTATAAAATGTTCGTCCCAATAATGTTCCCAAGAATATAGCCGGCAGAAGCAATAATTCAAATATTACTACAGGATACGAAAAAAGCGAAAATACGATAAATGTTGCTAATCCGGCTTTCAGTGAACGGTCGATTATACCAGACGACCGAGTGGTAAATCCGGCAATAAAAACGGCTATTAATAAAATTCCCCCAATTATTCCTAACTCTATCAAAACATGAAGAAATTCATTATAAGGATAAGCCACATTATCAGCTACCATCACGAACGAAGATTGCGGATGCTGCTCAAAATACGCAGCTTGATATAACATATATTCGCGATTGAAAGCGCCGATGCCATGACCACACAGCGGTTTATCGATTACTATCCTTGCTGAAACCTGCCATATTAATAAACGAGCATCGGCAGAAGCATGGCGATAGTAATATAAACAGCATAACAATACAACAACAATTCCTGCAAAAGAAAGTGAGATAACCATTTTGTGTTTCTTAAATCGATTCCAAATTTTGTCGCTCCATACTACAAGCAAACCGATAGTAGCGCTCAAAAATGCAGCGCGCGAGTCTGTCAATATAAGCCCTGTGATTAAAAAGCAAGCAATAGTTCCGTTTATTAATGTCCATCGAAGTTTTTTCTTTTGTACTGCTTGTCGGAGTAAAGCAAAGCTGCAAACCACTGCCACTGCTAAGAATCCGCCTAAAGGTCCTGGATTGCCGATGGTTCCGGTAATCGCAAAGAAACGGTGAGGACTTGAGACAAGCGACAGGGCTTGCCCAATGGCAATTGCTGATTGAAATAAACCGTACAGTACAATGCCATATAACACAATATAAGGCTTTTTTAGTCGACGAAAAAAAAGATACGTTAATACGATAGTTCCCCATTTAAACCATACAAGCGGGTCGCAGCGAAATTTTTGGATAATGCTAATGTTTAAAAAGCAGTAAGTAAGAAAAACAAAAACAACTAAATCCGTAATTGTCAGTAAAATTACGGATTTAGTTCGAAATAGACAAACTATCCCAATTATCGAAAAAAATATAAATGCATAGAAGAATATCAATGACACAATATGGATTTTCGAGATAAATTCAAATAACTATTCTTTTGGCTTTTCGAAATAGAGCAAATAAGGATTCAGCGGCTGGACAATAGTAAAATATTTGATATTCCCTTCGCAACGCAAGAAAGCTTTAACTTTATACTGATGTTTTTTTGCTGCATCTTCCATTGCATTGATTTCGCTTAATGTGAATTTTTCAAAATTCTCACGATTTCTAAAATATATCTCGACTTCTTTTACCCTGCCGGTAGCATCGCAAATGTTTCGAAAGCTTACTCTGAAATTTAATTCTTTTGCTCTTTCTTTAGAAAACACAGACTTGAAATGTTCTTCCCAAGCTTTTACTGACTCTTTGGAGTTATCGAAGCTAACAATGCATCCTTCATCATTTATTTCCTGATTAGTAATTTTGTTCGCCTTATTTACAAGATAATAATTGAACATATCTAACAAATAGACCCTATTCCCAATCCTCATTTCAGTACCCCATGCGGTTTGTT
>JGI24699J35502_11133776_pt1 | contig 15403 bp, 15 predicted proteins | sample TergutMp193P4_FD_35502 | JGI IMG/M metagenome (IMG submission 35502) | reverse complement strand
CCAACGCCCACGCACCCCGGGCATCCCACTCACGACCAAACACACCACGAATATCATTCGCCTTGAAAACCACCGACTCTAGCACAGCACCATCCTAATGGAATACAGCAGGAAACCAAACGAGAACGGTCTCATTCGAAACTGGCCAATTTGGCCCTCGAAACTGGCCAACTCAGATAACCAATCCTGACCAGAAAACCCCCGGCGTTACACAGACCATTCGGTCCACACTCATATTTGCCGTTACATCGGACTACAATGAGAACATGACAATAACATCCAATAATAATGAAATAATGATTGCTGAGCATCATGTTGGAGCAGATTACCGTCCCTTCGTTGTCGCAGAGATGTCTGGAAACCATAATGGTGATTTGGAGCGAGCGCTGGCAATTGTTGACGCAGTAGCTGAAGCTGGTGCGCAGGCTATTAAACTACAAACATACCGAGCTGATACGATTACTATTGATGTGGATTTGCCACCTTTTCGAATTGGGCAAGATCATCAACTGTGGGGCGGAAAGAATCTCTATAGCTTATATGAAGAAGCACATACTCCATGGGAATGGCATGAGGCCATCTTTTCTCGTGCGAGAGAGCATGAACTGATTCCGTTTTCAAGTCCGTTTGATATTACAGCAGTGAATCTCCTAAAGGATCTGGATACTCCAGTTTACAAAATCGCTTCGCTAGAAATCGGAGACATCCCTTTGATAAGGGAAGTTGCTCGCACTGGTAAACCAATCATTATTTCCACTGGAGCCGCCACGCTTTCTGACATTGACTTCGCAGTGCATGCTATAAGGAGCGAAGGCAATAATCAGATTGCCGTTCTTGGGTGCACTTCTTCTTATCCTGCACCACCATCAGAAACAAATTTACGAACAATTCCAGTAATTCGTGACGCATGGCACGTAGTAACAGGCTTATCTGATCATACCCTGGGTATTGGTGTCTCTATTGCAGCTGTTGCTCTTGGTGCCAGTATTATAGAGAAACATGTTACTTTGGCACGTTCAGATGGTGGTGTAGATGCTGAATTTTCCCTCGAACCTTCCGAATTGCGATCTCTCGTCGATGAATCGAACAGGGCTTGGGAAGCACTTGGTGAAGTAAGGTTCGAACCTACACCAGGAGAGGGAGAATCTCTTCGCTTGCGAAGGTCGCTATATGTTGTCCAGGATGTTAAGGCTGGTGATGAAGTCACTCGCCTCAATGTTCGATCCATTCGTCCTTCAGGTGGCCTCGAGCCAGTACTTCTTGATACCGTTCTTGGCAGGAGATTCATTAAGGATGTTCCAAAGGGCACTCCTTTAGCATGGAATCTTGTTTGAGATTAGCTCACTGATGTATTCCATAAATGGAAAATCTGGCGACAAGCGACTTGCCTACAACCAAGTTTGTGGTATAAATTAATGGCTGAAAGATTTCGGAGCTGGGTTCCAACCTTAATAGTCGATATACGATGTTCGTGTGAATATTGTTCAGCTGCCTTAAATAAATCTTGACCAATTCCTCTTCCGAATGAGTCTCTTGCAACGGCAAGTAGTTCAATGAAACACGTATTATCAATGAATGAAAATAGGATATATCCAGAAAGGTTTCCACTGCTATCGATGAATCGGCCAAAGTACTTGTTTTCCTTTTCAAAAGAATTGTTGGCCCATTCCCGGTAAACTCGTTCACCTCCCCGTTCCCTAAGTTTTGGATCATCCAGAAATCTTGAAAATTCAAATTCTGTCATATTAAGAATCGAATGGTCAGGAGGGACATTACCAGATATGGCGATAGTTCTCGAAGGACTTGTCCATTCAACGCTCTCTTTGCAAAACTGTATGTTTGTGTCAGCAATAAATGCGTTGGTGGTTGTTCCAATCAGCTGTGCATTAGTCGGATTTGCATCTCTGTTCTCAATAACAACTAGTTCATAATTACTGAGTGACTCTAGTAAGTCTGCCCACAGTGAGGGAATCAGTGCAGAATGCAGAACCACTTTGCCAATAGAGACCCCGAAAAATCCAGAATCCCATTCAAGAGGAAAAACAGAAAACATCTCATTATGCATCTTCATGGAAAACGATTGCCCTTCTTATAGGTCTCTTTGAATGAATCTGTACCGATTCATATGTAAATCCTACAGGAATGCATACCGGTAGTTGGAATATTCATTAGTCTGGCATGTTACTAGATAAGTTGTTCCCATTTCTGAATGATCCGCTCCGATCCCATTCCATCAACGATTGACTGACCACGCAGAGATAAAGATACAAGATCGTCTGGTCTATCTAGATAGTCAACAAACTCTCTGATTGTGTTTGAGAGATCTATATATGGCGGTTCTCCGAGACCTATAACTAGACGATTATTGGTAATTCGTCGATATCCATCAATTTGATTATCAACTACACAGATAGCCCCAATAGGTACGCCTATACACATGAAATCCCATATCGAAGTTCCAGCTGCGGAAATAACAATATCGTGCTGGGAAACCAATTGCGGTAGATCTTCAACAAAAGGCAGCACCGTAATTGTGGGTATTATTTCCAGTAAAGATATTGTTTGGCTTACTGAAATATTGGTGGCGATCAGAGTAATATCTATTGGAAATTTAGTTTTGGCTAGTTCCACTGCGATTTTCGGACTTAGTGAAAGCGGATCAGTTCCACCAAGTACTATGAGCACTTTTGGCGGGGAACTCAAACCGACAAGAGTCCGCCTTCGTTTACGTACTTGATATCTTATTGGGCAGTAGCTACTGCCCAATAACGCATGATGCTTTTGCGAAAAAGAACTAGCCGATGCTTCCGCGCCGAAGGTGGGGTCAATCGTCAAATCTGCGTCTCTTGCACCAAAACATCCATCTTGCATATTGCTCAATAACCAAGGTCCTCTAGGAAGTCGATTCCCGTCCAACACATAACTGTCAATGTGAACGGTTTGAGGTTTGAGCTGATCTATCAAATCCTTTATCCGAGGAATCACTTCGTTTTCAGAAAAAGATTCTATATAGATATCTTCACATTGAGATGATACGAAACTTGCACCAATAGGATCAAGATCACCAGCTACTGCGACTCTCCAACCATGTTGTATGGATACTTCTGCGATTGCTACACACCGCATCAGATGCCCCATTCCGTACATGCCCCCTGAATTACAATGCAACAGAGCACACTTTCTGGACATATAGACCTCTCTCAGTGGTGATATAACGAACAATGGTTGAATTTGTACTCCAGCAACAGCTGCTTTAATCGCTTAATTCCATACAGCAACAGTACTCTATCTTCTCCAGGTAGTGTCATGTACCGTTGCGTGTGTATCTAGCTGTTCTGTGTATGGTAATCTATCTGGGTTATTATCGCCATCGAAGGGGACCGAAATATGTCTACACTGTCTCAATCAAATATCCTTATCACTGGAGGAACTGGTTCTTTTGGCAAGAAATTTATACAGAGAGCGCTGAGTGAGTTATCGCCAAACCGGTTAGTCATCTATTCAAGGGATGAACTCAAGCAGTATGAAGCACGACAGTTTTTCGGTGATGATCCTCGCCTTCGTTGGTTTATTGGAGATATTAGAGATCAGAGTCGCCTAGTGAGGGCAATGCATGGTATTGACTATGTTGTTCATGCAGCAGCTCTTAAGCAAGTAGACACAGCAGAGTACAACCCCTATGAATTTGTCAAAACAAACGTCATAGGTAGCCAGAATGTAATTGAAGCATCTATCGACGCAGGGGTTAAACGTGTTGTTGCTCTATCTACAGATAAGGCTTCGAGTCCAATTAACCTTTATGGTGCAACGAAACTAACGGCTGACAAACTTTTCATCAACGGTAACCACTATGCTGCCGCATACCCAACTCGCTTTTCTGTTGTTCGCTATGGCAATGTCATGGGTAGTAGGGGTTCTGTTATCCCGTTTTTCAAGAAGTTAGCCTCTGAAGGAAAGCCCTTACCTATTACAGATTTACGCTGTACAAGATTCTTGATTACTCTATCTCAAGCAGTTCAAATGGTAATGGGCTTGTTTGATTACATGCAAGGTGGAGAGCTCCTTGTCCCACACATTCCATCAATGAAGGTTGTTGATCTTGCACAGGCAATTGCTCCAGGTTCACAAATGTATGATGCTGGGCTGCGACCTGGTGAAAAACTACACGAAGAAATGATTAGTCCTGAGGAGGGACGTCGCACCCTTACAATCAGGGATGGCCAATACTATGTCATTCAACCAGACTTAGCTACATGGGGATATGAACCGCCAGCAGATGGAGTGCCAGTGCCAGATGGGTTTGCTTATCGTTCAAACACAAATGATTTATGGTATTCACCTGAACAAATCGCTGAGGTGATCGAGAAGGAAGACTGATAATGCTACCATATGGGCATCAATCCATTTCCGAAGAAGATATCCAAGCAGTCGTAGATGTGTTGAAAGGAGAATGGTTAACCACAGGACCGTTTGTAAATGAATTGGAATCAGCTTTATCAAAGCTGGCAGGTGGCCATCCCACTGTCTCCTGCACGTCTGGAACCGCTGCCCTTCATATCGCCTACGCAGCTTTAGGTATTGGACCAGGAGATGAAGTTATCAGCACTCCAATGACTTTCGTTGCAACGACTTCCGGAGCCTCTATTCTGGGAGCTAAAATTGTTTTCGCAGATGTTGAAGAGGACACCGCTCTGCTAGATCCAGCATCCGTGGAAGCTGTCATCTCTGAGCGGACTAGAGTGATTGCTGCTGTCGACTATGCAGGTCATCCCGCAGACTATGACGCATTACAACTTATAGCTCAGAAATACTCCACTGTGGTCCTTGATGACGCCGCCCATTCCATTGGTGGCACATACAAAGGTCGTCCCGTGGGTGATCTGGCTGATATCACTACATTCTCTTTCTTCCCCACCAAAACAGTCACCACAGCAGAAGGTGGTGCTGTTGCATGTAAAAACGAGGAAACTGCCCTAAGAGCACGTGAATTCCACCAAATCGGTATGGTTCGTGACTCTAGTCGCTTTCAAATATTGGGACAAGGGGCTTGGCATCAAGAAGTCCATTCATTCGGCCTCAACTATCGTCTCAGTGATGTTGCATGTGCACTTGGTCTCTCACAACTTCACCGTTTGATGCAATTCAAAGCACGAAGGGCGGAACTGACATCTCGCTATAATCGAGCACTACAAAATGTCGATGGAGTTCGAATCCCATCGGTGCATGATAATGTTGATCCTGCATGGCACCTCTATCCTATTCGAGTTCTGGACGGTCAGCGTCGAAAAGTTTTCGACAGAATGAGAGCAGCTGGAATTGGTGTTCAAGTAAATTACATGCCAGTTTATTGGCATCCAGTGTATCAAGATCTCGGATATAAAAGGGGTATGTGCCCTAATGCGGAAAGATTCTATGAAGAAGAGTTGTCGCTACCTCTCTTCCCGGACTTGACGAATGATCAGCTCGATCAAGTAATCGAGGTTTTATGTAAGGCTTTGAAATGATGAAGGTTGGGATTGTCACCCAAGCCCGTATGACATCGTCAAGGTTACCTGGGAAGGTACTTTGTAAGGCGGGAGGTCGTACGATGCTGGATCACCATTTAGATCGACTAACTGCAATTGGACAACCAATCTATATTGCAACTACGACAAATGGTTCAGATGATCCAATAGTTGACCTTGCTCAGGAACGTGGCGTTGGAACTTTCCGCGGAAGTGAAAACGATGTTCTAGCCCGCTTCATGGGATGCGCTCTTACTTTCGGCCTTGATGCTGTTGTTCGAGTGACATCTGATTGCCCATTGATTGACGGGAAATTCGTTATGCAAGGCATTCAAGAATTTCTTGATGCTGACAATCCTTGGCTATATATTTCAAACACCATTACTCGAACATTTCCTCGTGGTATGGACTTCGAAGTGTTCAGCACTGAAGCTTTACAAGATGCATATGACCATGCCAGTGAAGCATACCAACGGGAGCATGTGACTCCATACTTGTATGAACGGAACAACTCTCGAATGACTTTAATCAATGTTCCTTATAGAACTAATCGATCGTTTTACAGGCTAACTCTTGATACTTCAGAAGACTTAGCTTTACTGACCACTCTGATTGAAGATTACAGAGCCGAAACGCTAAATCTTGACAGTATTGTTACAATTCTTGATGCGAACCCCGCCTTAACAGCAATTAACCGCGCTGTTGAGCAGAAGAAACTCAATGAGTGACAACATATCTCTTGTTATACTGCATTTTCCCACGTACTTTCAGATACACCAATTTCCGGCAAGTGCTAAAACCAAAAGGTGAAAATAATAAAGATGCGACGGATACTACATTCTCAGAGAAGCATTCCAATCATTCTTCGACTTTTGGCGATGGGCAGTCGATTTTTCTTGATATTTGCCCTTGCGAAACTTTTGCCTCCTGACGATATCGGCACCTACGGCCTACTAACAACAATCACTGGCTATTCGGTATATGTGCTAGGAATGGACTTTTATACTTATGCAAATCGTGAATTGATTCGATCAAATCCATTTATGCGTCGAACTATTGTGCATTCTCAAATCGCATTCGAACTGTGTGTCTATGGCATCGCTCTTCCTCTCCTCATTCTCATATTTCCAGCAGGGTTACTTCCCTGGTCAATGGCCATTTGGTTCTACCTTATCGCTATTGGAGACCATATAAGTAATGAGATAAATAGAACACTAATAGCGTTGCTAGATCAAAGGGCAGCCAGTATTGTGCTATTCATTCGCATGGCACTTGTTCCCCTCATCGCAGTTCCTATCATGATCCTTTTCCCATCGCTGAGAACTTTAGGTATACTTTTGGGGACATGGGTCGTATTCGATGTTTTAGCTATTTTAGTCGGTATTCGGGCGATTAACTATCACTTGCCCGAAGAATCAGTAGGAAGCGTCGATTGGAAATGGATTAGCAGAGGAATACGTACATGTTCGCTTTTCCTTATCGGGACGCTATGCTTGCGGTTTCTGTTCACTGCGGATCGACAAGTAGTTCATTACTTTGACTCGTTAGCTGCAGTAGCCGCGTACACATTCTTTATGGGTATAGCCAACGGATTAGGTAGTATACTTGATGTTTCATTATATCAATTTGCTTATCCTGAAATTGTTAAAGCAATCCATGAAGAGGACACCAAAAAACTGAAAAGAAAGATGAAAATCCTTACTTTCCAAGCCGTTAGTTTGACCGTAATTGTTAGTTCTATTGCAGTCCTTGTTGCTCCTTACGTAGTAACTTGGATCGGAGGAGGTATATATGCCAGCTATGAATGGATGCTTCCTTTACTCATGGCAGCTATGGCTATTTACAATTTATCTACCGTTCCTCACTATGGCTTATACGGATTTGGCGCCGATAAGGCAATAGTCAAAATCACTATCATTGCTACGAGCTCTTTTGTCGCTGTTATTGCTGTTTTGCTTTTTTGGAGGACAGGAGCAGTTCTATCCGTCATACTCGGACTCGGAAGTGCAAGTTTAGTGTTATTAGTCGGGAAAACGATCACTCTCCTAAAATATATACATCGATTCAACATGACAGGCTAAACACCTCAGCAATCCACTGCTGTGTCTTACTTGATATGTTTGTTACCCCAAATGTGTCTTACTTGATATGTTTGTTACCCCAAATTAAGAACCTGACCCACGCGATAGATCAACATACTTACTGAATGGCCATTGGTTACTTTGGAAGTAGTTTATTCGAAATAACATCTGAACCATATGATTGTTTCTTCTGCCAGCAGTCAGCCAGAGAATACCCACACATGATCCAGAGAATCATAGATGCGCTAGTTGCTGAAGCTGTTTCGGATAAACCGCCAGCTATAAGGGTAGCCAACGCAGCCAAATAGAAGATATTTGGACTCTTTGTCCTTACGAGTAGGAAAAGCAAACTCAACATGGCTACGGCAAGCAATATAGCGATTGGAAGGCCCAACCAGTTTAACCACAAACCAAATAGACTCTCTGAACCTGTTGTATCAGTTCCAGTGCCAGCTAGAACTGCCTGGTAACCAGTTGATCCAAAGCCAACCCCCCACGGAGACAGAACAATGGACTGCAAACCAGATTGAAGCCCTTGGGCATGATTTGCAGTATTGCCCTCTTGAAAAAACACTCCTGATATTATGTAAGCTCCAATTAAGGAAAGAATAAGTGCAACGGCACGCCCCATCATTTTCCAAATGATGGGTGTTACAGTGACAGCCAGTAAAATGAGCATTCCAGCCCTTGCATAGGCAACATAGATGGCAAAAGTGAGAAGTGGAATGATTAGCCAATAACGAAGTCGCTTTGTACTTACCCCAAGTTGTACAGCGCAGACGACACTCCCGCCTAAGAAAAAGCCTGTCATAGGAGGATTCATGAAAGGACCTCCTGAACGTATCCCTATAGCTCCATTGGCCATGTCATAAACGTAAGCGAACAGGAAACCATCCCTTGTGCGAGGAGTTTCACCTGTGAATGCATATTGTAGTAGCGGGTCTATCAGTGGTCTTCCAATTACCCATTCCCAAATTGCCCATATTGCTGCAATCATAGATAGTACAAGTTGTCCGCGCATTAACTTTACCCAGTCTATTGAGTTGCGGAGAACGTAACCTACAAAAATAAATCCAGCTGGAAACAATACTTGTTTTATTTGGGTAATTCCAAGAGTGAGTATCGACACCCTTAACAGATTAACAAGACACAAAAGTACAAGACAACCATACAAGATAAGAGCTTTTTGGCATCCGTTCTTCAATGCCTGCCATGCAGCAAGCAGAATGAGCAATAGAGCTCCAGCGTCATCCAGGTTCTTTAGCGTCCCTATTCCAGTGTATGTTATCAGTATGCTTTGGCTCATGCCAATAGTAAGGATAGCAATGATAAGAATATGCCACATCGATGTCATATGCTGAACTTTTACAGGAGCTACAGAATCGTATCGTGAAGAAGTCATGACTACGTATTTTCCCTCATAATTCCATTATGGACAATCCCTGCTGTTAACCAATCATGACTAGTACGTACCTTCCTGATCAATAGTTTCCAAGTAGTAGACCTAGCACCCTTTAACACTAAGCCAGTCAAAACACTTAACTCTTTACCAGAATCAGGCTGGATGGCAAGACTATCCTTACTATGTATATATCTGCTCTTTGATGTAGCAATCAGAGCATCAATTGCAAAATGTACATATGGCATCATGCTTGAATACGCTTCCACACCCTCTTCATAGGATAGTTGATATGGTACTTTGTAGCGTGTCACTGGATTCCTAGATATCCAAGAGTAGCTTTGGTAATCATGGACGTATATAATCTTTACCGATGACATAAGATATGTTCCCTACCTGTTTGAGTGGTGATCCTCAAGACCATAAGCATACCAAAGATCAACAATCAATTCTGGAGTGATGGTGAGTTCTCTATACTACTTGGTACTGGAAGCAATAATCTCAATAACTTACATTTAAAGCTAATGAAAGAATAGCACAAAAATGACACATATAGTAACCGTGGCTAATCCATTGCCAGATGCCCTTTATCACTACATGATAGAACTTCGCGAAACTTTAGCTCGCATCAATGTCAGTGTGGACTATGACGACACTATCCCTTCAATCGAAGGAGTTGGGCTCTCAGGTAAAATAGCTTACTTACTTGCCCGGTCTAAGCGTATAAATAATAATGAATGTTACCTTTCCACTTGGTCTTCTGTAGGCTTACTAGAGCCTTGGTTATTCCATGGGCATAATAGCGATTTTGGTGTAATTAATCACGACCCCGTGCCACTTAGAAGACAAAGTGGTTTTGGCGTCGGAAGCCGCCTCTTAGCCTCGATTTTCCGATCCAAACACGTCCAGATCATTGACCATTCCCCTGATGCCCATGCGGTTCTGACTAATCTGTATCCGCATGCAGAGATTATCTCGATGATGCATCCAATTCTGTCGCATCAAAATGTCAAGAAGACTACTGAAGGTGTGGTCTTGGTTGCGGGCCAATACAAGCCTAGTAGAGATTTAGATCTTCTTTCGAAATTGGGATATTTACTTAAGAAAAATGGTCTACGCCCTCGAATTGTTGGACGAGGATGGCCAAGCGACCTTGAGGCATGGGAAGTAGTCAGTCGATTCGCCAGCGAGGATGAACTCACCGAGGAATTAACACAAGCCTCAGTATTGTGTGTCCCCTATAAACATTTTTTCCAGAGCGGAGTAATGATTCGCGCTCTCGAGCAAGGAACGCTCTCTGTATCCCCACAAAACAGTTTTGTTACACAACTTCTTGGTTCATCTCCGTTTATTGTCCAGACTCCAGAGATCATTGAGTGCTGGGTAACCGCCATAGAACAAGCCGTTGATGCTCCGCAAGAAATGGCAGAAGCTCTTTTCCTTAATTACCGCGAAAAATGTGACATTTCTTGGCTGGCCGGTCTAGAACTAATGATGAGCCGGGATGCCTAATCCCCAGGTAGGTTCAAAGCAGCAATTGCTTGGCAAAGACCCTGTGCCACTAGACGTACATTGACGCTAGACATCACGTTCGGATCCAACACAGGATCAGAAATAAGTCCTGGATAACTAGTCTCTACAAGATGACTGATGAGATCTATGGCATTCACTGAATTCTGACTCTTGACGACACGCTCAACAAAAGAACTGTCTATACTGTCAGGTGAGTAACCTACTTCGTCGAGACTTGGTACTCCTAGCCAATGAGCGTAGTCACTGAGGAGAATGGCAACGGGTTGCTTATGCAATAACTTTTCTATTGCGATAGAACCCGACACGGTTAATGTTATATCGCACATATTCTGTACATCTGCCATTTGTACAGTATGGCTCAGCGGAATGATATTGGGACATGACTCAATAACACTGTTCAGACTTGAATCAATTTCAAGGTTGGATTTTGGATTTGGCTTAATAACCAGAACACCCTTCTGCCGTTGAAGGGATATTGCAAGAGTCTTAATAAGCAGTGATTGATCAATCCATTGATGCCCCCATATATCGAGATTCATTTCGGGTTGCATCTGCAATGGATACAGAACTGATAGGCTCGAATCATTAACAACTGCATTACACGATTGCAGTGAAATGCACGAAGTTTCCCAAATTTCATGAGCTATTCGTTGTGTATTCTTGTTCGCAATAGAACGCCGAAGACTTGGAGTTTCATACCAGTCAAACATAAATCGATCTGCTAAAGAAAGAGCCCGCGTCTTTATGCCTGTGTAGCTGGCTGTAAGTTTATTCATATAATCAGGCTTTGATCGCCCACTGTTTACTTGATTGACAGCAACCTGAAGACGGTCCTTCGACCAATGTGCTGCTGATCCTGCCAGAGGAATCATTCGTGTTCCCAGGAAAACTGCAAACCGACCTGGAGGGTAACGTGAACTGCTTGGGTTAAGGAAAGGAATGCCAGCGTGTTCACAAGCAAGCGCTACAAGATGAGAATGTACGGATCCGAGTTCCCCTAATACTATATTTGGAGCTTCCTTCTCTAGCCAAATAGAGATTTGATTGTAGTAGTCATTGTGCCACCAGGTAGGCGCGCCATAGAATCTACTAAAACGATCACTTTTTTTGGAGTAAAGTAAAGCAATATCGTTTTTAGGACCACTACCAGATTTTCTCGCTACTCTTCCCGCTGGATGATTTAATTGATATATACCCTTGGCTCCGTGTGGAGAGAATCGACTATTTTGAACCAACCACGTTTCTTCATCGATATGCATTTGCTGTGCAACAGCTTGAATAAAGGGAGTTTTGTACCTACACTCGACAAGCCCAATTTTCATCCTGAAACCTCCTTATGGGGTAATACATAGTGTTTAATCTTCTGCATATCGACCGTCTCATATTGTTGATTTTGTTTTTGAGAGTGAAATAAGTGCTTTGTTATAGGCTTGTTCGACGCCACTCCAAGAATAGAGATTCGTAGCTCTAAGCAGAGCATACTGAGCTAGATTTTGAGATTCACTTAAGTTCATCATTAATTGTAGGATGCTGTAGACGATCGCTTCCGAATTCGGGTTCACGAATAGGCCACTTTTTCCAAGAACCTCTCTATTAAATATAGTATCTCTTGCAACGATTGGTGCGCCGCATCCCATAGCTTGAACCAAAGCAGGGTTTGTTCCTCCAACGCTATGACCGTGAAAATAAGCTCCAGCATGTTGCCACAAACTGTACAGACGTTGATCATCAGAAATATGGCCTAACCAGTGAATGTTTGAGTTATTAGCATCTAGGGTTGCCATTTCCTCGTCTAGGGCTCCCCCATGGCCTGACGAACCCACGACAACCACTGGCCAGTCCCTTGACAACTCTTTGGCTGCTTCTAGAAACTCTGAGAAGGTATTCTCAGGCACGAATCGTGCAACATAGAGTACATATCCTCGATGAGTGAGACCTGGTTCGATGGGTAAATCACCAGGAATATCCGCTCCGTATGGAATGAATGTCCCATTTCTACCATATTCTTGCATCCATCTTGTTCCGATCGCCTTAGCGTCAAAAACAAGATGCGACGCATTCTTTGCAGTTAGGTTTGCTCCCCACTGAAATGTTTTCTTAGCGATGGTGCCCCACTTGTCACGTTCCCATTCAATGCCATCAACATTGACGACAGTTGGGATATGTCGTGCCCTAAACAAAGGGAGGAAATACCCATTAGCAACGTTCATGATCAATGCAACATCAGGTTTACTCCTAAAGACTGCATCAAAAGACGAGGAGAATCCATACGATAATGTACTTAAGGATTTGGACTCGACTCCCCATGTTACAACGGACTTAACTCTACGATCGAGCGCAGGATCGTCCGTTTTTATAGATGAAGGACGTGAATAGACGGTCACATCCCAACCTTCATCCACAAGGTATGGAGCAAGGTGTCGCACGAGAGTCTCAAATCCCCCGTAATAACTTGGATACCCCCGTGTGCCAATGATCGCAACTGAAGGCATCAGCACGCTCCTCTATGCTCTATAACCGCCCGTACAGTCTTAAATATCATTAACACATCTAAAATCATCGACCAATTCTCAACATAATCGAGATCCAACCTGAAATATTGATCTACGGTGAGATTTGAACGTCCTCCAACTTGCCATGGTCCAGTAATTCCTGGTTTGACAAGGAAGCGCCTCCTCTGGTGGTCCTTGTACTTGGCAACTTCGCGAGGCAAGGCTGGCCTGGGGCCTACAACACTCATGGGACCACGCAGAACATCCCAAAATTGTGGGAGTTCGTCCAGAGAGTACTTTCTCAAGAACTTTCCAGCATTTGTGATGCGTGGATCATCTTTCATTTTGAACAGTTCATCAGTGTCGCCTTGTGCTGCTTCGAGAGCGGCAAGTTTGGCTTCGGCGTCCACGCACATCGTACGGAATTTATGCATGGTGAAGAGGGTACCATTGAGACCAACTCGTTCCTGTTTGAAGAAAACCGGGCCTCCATCGCCGAGCTTGACTGTGAGCGCCACTGCCGCGTACACCGGGGATCCAATGATGAGGACCACGGCTGAGAAAACAATGTCAAAGATCCTTTTGGCGACGAGCTTCGCACCTTTGAATTCGGGGAGGTCCATGTGGACGAAAGAGAGACCGTCTGCGGCTCGTACTGCCATTCGCGGTCCGGCAACATCGGCGACCACAGGGCTGACAAGGAAGTCTATGTCGTAGTCTTCCAATCGCCATGACAAGGCTCGGATCTGCCCGGGAGACATGCCGCCGGCGACGATGACCGCGCCTATGTCCCCATGTTCGATGGGTGTTTCCAGGTCCTCAGGGCTCACTATATAGAGATTCGGCCATTTCTCTTTGAACGCATCCAACGCGGGTTCACTGATATCGATCAGGGACACTGCGGTGGGCTTGTACCCATTCCATGATGTGTCGCTGATACGCCTCAGCACTGACCGTACCGAATCGACGTGTCCGATGATCAACGTGGGCGTGATCCAGCCTCTGGACTTCATCTTGGTGAGAATCTGTCGACAAACCCATCGGCTCATCAAGATGAGAATGATGCCGAGCGGGAGGCCAATGATAAACAAGGACCTCGACAGAGAGGCTTTGAGTAGGTAGGAGATGATGGCGACTGCACCGAAGAAACAGAATGTGCCGATCACCACGCGGCGATATTCCTGAAGGCCGATACCAACCACTTTCTTGTCGTACGCATGTGCTATCAGAAGAACGAGAAGCCAGAAGGGGACGAGAATGAAAGTAAGGGAGGCATATGGTAGTTGCTCGAGATATGGGAGGGGGGCTTGGGATATTCCCCGCATCACAATAGATACAGTGATTGTGATGGTAGCAAACACTAAGTCCATTAAAACTAGCCACGCCCGGTAGCTGTTGATCCAGGCGTGTCGATGTGTTGGCGTACGTTGAAGTGTCTCTTGTAAAGTACCCACCCTTTTGACTTCCTGGTTGTCGAACTATGTGTGCTGTTGAGCAGCCCCCCTGCCACCGCCCGTAAGATCCTAACATTACCCATCCAGAACTGACAATTCGTTTGTTCAATGTGAGGATTAAATTCAATTATTTATGCTTGTAAAACTCATAACACCAGAGGGAAAGCCTATCTATTTTCTGGGTAATTGTTTTTAGCGCTAGCTCCCTTTTAATCTGTCTCCTGTCGCGTGGGGTACAGCCTACCAGGCAAAGTATGGAAATGCACCGAAACAAAATCGCGTACATCTTGATGTACAGTCATTCTAGGTATTACTGGTTATGGCAGTCGGCGAGAAGGCACCACTCCCCTCGGCTCAGCCTCTCAACCTCAGCTCTAGAACTAACTGGGAATGGTTTGGTGTAGGTGCTCATGGAGACCCCTCGGCATAGGACAACCGGCCTTGCCGAGTGAATCGGTAGAGGGCCGGTCTTAGTGTTTTAACTGTAAGCCATAAGGTCAGTAAGTTCAACAGCCCGAACAGGATTCATACCCCGTAGAACAATGCCCCGGTAAGTTAAAAGGAAAAGCAGTAACCCGGCGATTTGGCTGGGCTAGGGATCGTTCCGGGGTTTTCACATAGTAGATTACCAGAAGAGGCGATCCTCGCGATCTGCTCAGGGGCAGTTATTCGATAGTACTTTGAGATATCGGCCAAATCCCTATTGGCTGTAGGAGAGACTTCAATAGTCCACGATGTCATGACACAATTGGCTTAAACATTTCGTCAAACTCCGATTCAAACACTTCCCACGGAATCGCTTCTTCCCGGTGCAGGCGAATATACTCGGTACGTTGCTGCACGAGGTCCAAGATCTGCTCATCAATGGGCTCATCATCTTCCAGAGTGCGAAGCATCTCTTCGACTAATCTTCGACGATCCTCGACCTTATCGGGCATGC
>JGI24699J35502_11133777_pt1 | contig 15436 bp, 16 predicted proteins | sample TergutMp193P4_FD_35502 | JGI IMG/M metagenome (IMG submission 35502) | reverse complement strand
GGTTTAATACGACGGGATACGAAAATGCCGCTTTCGGCGAACAAGCCTTGTCGGGAAGCATAGACGGACACTACAATACGGCAATCGGCTGCCGGGCCTTGTGGTCGGTGAATCAGACCGCCGGCGGCGATGTCGGTTACGGTCACGGGAATAACAACACGGCGGTCGGTTACGAATCGCTTCGGGAGATAACGACGGGAAGCAGCAATGTCGGCGTCGGCATGCATGCGTTACGGGTGAACAGCAGCGGCAGCAACAATATAGCGATGGGAAATTATTCCTTAACTTCCAATACCACCGGAGGCGGAAACGTTGCTATCGGTGATCAAGCGCTCTATTCCAATACGGAAGGCGGCAATAATGTGGCTGTCGGTAACGGGGCGCTTCGGAACAGTACAACAACTGATTACGTCAATATCGCTGTTGGAACGAATGCGTTGTATTCCAATACAACTGGAGGGCTCAATACTGCCGTAGGAACGAATACGCTTCAGTCCAATACGACCGGATTTACCAATGTTGCTATCGGATACAATGCGCTTCAATCCAATACGGAAGGTGGAGATAATACCGCGAACGGATATTATGCGATGGAAAATAATATAAGGGGTAGCGAAAATTGCGCTTATGGTGCTTATGCACTTTACGGAAATACAACCGGCAGTGATAATACCGCTATCGGACATAGTGCGCTTTATAATAATATTACCGGTTTTGGTAATACTGCAGTTGGCGTTTATGCAAATACAGGTAATTGTGGTAACGATAATATAGCCATCGGTGATATGGCATATGCCGGAAGCAATAATTCAACTGCCATCGGGGCCTATGCTCAAACAACCGCAGACAACCAAGTAATGATCGGAAACAGCAGCGTAACCAGCATTCGGGGTTATGTGCCTTGGACCACGATTTCCGACGGACGGGTAAAGAAAAACATTCGATCGGATGTTCCTGGGCTTGCCTTTATCAAATTGCTGCAACCGGTTACCTATAATTTGGATACGGATGCGGCAGATAAAATCTTGAAATCCGGTAAAGCTCAAGAAAACGAAAATGATTCGTTGCCGCCCGCGTTAGCTGCAGCCCAAACGAAGGCGAGAGAAGCGCAGTTGAAACGGAAACAAACGGGTTTCGTGGCGCAAGACGTAGAAAAAGCGGCGCAAAGTATCGGATATGATTTCAGCGGCGTGGATGCCGACGAAAGCGGCGCCGGTCTCTACGGACTGCGATATTCGGAATTTATCGTGCCTTTGGTGAAAGCCGTACAGGAATTGAGCGCGCAAAATGACGCCAAAGACTCGATGATCGTTTCGATGCAACACCGGATTGATCAATTGGAAGAAGGAAACGATGCTACCACCGTATCGGCGCTGAAACAGCAGGTGGAAACATTGACCGGGTTAGTAAACCAATTGTTGGAAAAAGGAAACAATCCTTCGCCGGACGCTAAAAATCTCTTTATTCTCGGCGCTTCTTTGGAACAGAATTTTCCCAATCCGTTCAATCATTCCACCACCATCAAATATACGCTGCCGCAAGAAGCTCGCTCCGGAAAAATCGTAATCGCCGACCTTTCGGGGAGAGTATTTAAGCAAATACCAATATCCAAGCCCGGATCGGGCAGCGTAACGATTGAAGGCGGTTCTTTGTACGCCGGCACTTATTATTATTCTTTGTATGTGGATAATACATTGATAGATACGAAAAAGATGGTGTTGACGAAATGATTTTTAAAAATTATGAATTATAAATTATGAATTATGAATTATAAATTATGAATTATGAATTATGAATTATGAATTATAAATAAATGGAGTGTCATGGCGGGCTTGACCCGCCATCCTCGTTTTTCAGTTTCCTTGATAACACTTTTCTAAGTAACGCATTGAAGAAAAACCCGAAATTTTTACTCGGATTCCAAATATTATCATTAAATTTGTCGCTTCAAATAAGACAAATTGTCAGTTAAAAAAATAATGATATATGGAACAAGAACAAAGTAACATTCAAATTGAATTGAATGATGAAGTTGCTCAAGGAATTTATTCGAACTTGGCAATAATCGCGCATTCCTCTTCCGAATTTGTAGTGGATTTTGTCCGGTTGATGCCGGGCATACCCAAAGCGAAAGTACAATCCCGCATTATTTTAACGCCCGAACATGCCAAACGTCTGATGTTGGCATTGGCTGATAATGTGAAAAAGTATGAATCGCAGAACGGAGAAATCAAGTTACAGGGAGTGGGATTTGTTCCTCCCGTAATCGGCCCGATCGGAGAAGCGTAAATTTTAAAATTAAAGCAAGTGAAAGTAATGAAATTCGGGGGAACCTCCGTAGGTTCCGCAGCCGGAATATTAAAAGTCAAAGAAATTGTCGAGTCTGTAAAAGAGCCGGTTATCGTGGTGGTTTCCGCTATGGCGGGAATAACCGATCAATTGTTGAGAACTTCCCGTTTGGCTTCGCAAGGCGATTGCACGTATGAAAAAGAATACAGTCAAATACTCAGCCGACATATCGAAACCACTCAAGAGGCGATCACCGACCCGACCATACGTACCTATGTATTGAAACAAATCATTGCTCTTTTGGAGGAATTGGAAAATATTTTCAAAGGCGTGTTTCTGGTACGCGACATTTCCCAAAAAACTTCCGACATTATTGTCAGCTACGGGGAACGGCTGAGTTCTCTGATTCTGGCTTATGTGATCCCCGGCGCTCAATTGTTCGATTCCCGTGAATTTATCCGAACGGAAAAACAATTCAAAAAGCACATTGTGGATTTTAATCAAAGCAATGCGTTAATCAAGCAAACGTTTGCCGAACTGCCGACTATCTCGGTAGTACCCGGATTTATTTCTCAAGACATTTCTACGGGAGATACCGGTAATTTAGGTCGCGGCGGCTCCGATTATACGGCGTCCATTCTTGCGGCGGCCCTTGATGCCGAAATTCTTGAAATCTGGACCGATGTTGACGGATTTATGACGGCTGACCCCAAAGTCATTTCAAGCGCGTATGTTATTCAAGAGTTGAGTTACATCGAAGCGATGGAACTGTCGAATTTCGGCGCTAAAGTCATCTATCCGCCGACCATTTTCCCCGTTTATCATAAAAACATACCTATATTAATTAAGAATACATTCAATCCGGAAGCGCCGGGTACTTTTATTTCAAAAAACAAGACCGGAAGCAGTAAATCAATCAAAGGCATTTCCTCGATCGGCGATACCTGTCTGATTACGGTTCAAGGCTTGGGAATGGTAGGCGTAATCGGCGTCAACTATCGGATTTTCAAAGCGCTTTCCAAGTCGGGAATCAGTGTGTTTATGGTTTCGCAGGCTTCATCCGAAAACACCACTTCTTTCGCCGTAAAAAATGAAGATGCCGATTTGTCGGTGAAAGTATTAAGAGAAGAATTTCTGTTGGAATTAAGCCAAGGCGAAATTAACGACATCAAATCGGAAAAAAATTTAGCAACCGTAGCCATTGTCGGCGAAAATATGAAACGGACGCCGGGTATTGCCGGCCAATTGTTCGGAACGCTGGGACGCAGCGGAATCAGCGTCATCGCCTGTGCGCAGGGAGCCTCAGAAACCAATATTTCGTTTGTCATTGACAGTCGTTACTTGCGAAAAGCCTTAAACTCCATTCATGATTCATTTTTCCTGTCGGAATATCAGGTATTGAATATATTTGTAGTCGGCATAGGAACCGTCGGCAGTCATTTATTGGAACAAATCAAGCGGCAGCAAGAAACGCTGATACATCAGAATGGTTTGAAAATGAATGTGGTAGGAATTGCCGATGTAGATAACATGATTTTAAACCGTCGCGGTATTGATTTGAATGCCTATTTAAAAACACTGCGAAGCGAAGGCATATCCACCACGCCGAAATCGCTTCGGGAGGAAATTCTGAACATGAACATTTTCAATTCCGTATTTGTGGATTGTACGGCAAGTCCTCAAATTTCGGCTCTTTACGGTGATTTTCTTTCCAACAATATTTCGGTGGTAGCAGCCAATAAAATTGCCGCTTCTTCGGAATATGAAAATTATCATTTTCTGAAAGAGACGGCACGAAAGAAAGGAGTCAAGTTTTTATTTGAAACCAACGTAGGCGCAGGTTTACCGATTATCAACACAATGAACGCTTTAATCAACAGCGGAGACACAATCGTGAAACTGCAAGCGGTCTTGTCCGGAACGATAAATTATATTTTCAATACCATTTCGGAGGAAATTCCTTTAAGCAAAGCCATCCGGATGGCTAAAGAAGCGCGCTTCTCGGAGCCGGATCCGCGAATTGATTTAAGCGGCACGGACGTTATCCGGAAATTAGTGATTCTTACTCGGGAAGCCGGTTATGAAGTAAATCAATCGGATGTCGAAAAAAACTTGTTCATTCCCGATCGCTATTTCCAAGGCTCTTTGGATGATTTTTGGAAATCCGTTCCGGAATTGGACAAAGAATTTGAAGAAAAACGTAAGAAATCGGAAGCGGAAGGAAAACGCTACCGCTTTGTCGCCGAAATGGATCGGGGAAAATGTCGTTTGGGATTACAAGCCGTAGGCAGAAGTCATCCGTTTTACGAATTGGAAGGAAGTAATAATATCATCATGATCACGACGGAACGTTACGACGAATTTCCGATGATTATTAAAGGCTACGGAGCCGGAGCAGCCGTAACGGCAGCCGGCGTTTTTGCGGATATTATCAGTATCGCGAATATACGATAGAAATGGTTAAAGTAGATATTCAAACAGTCAAACAACGGTTCGGAATTATCGGAAACAGTCCGCTGTTGGAACGGGAAATCGAAAAGGCGCTTTTAATTGCTCCCACCGATTTAACGGTGTTGATTATCGGAGAAAGCGGAGTGGGAAAAGAAAATTTTCCCCAGATTATTCATCAAAACAGTTTTCGAAAACACGGCCCGTATATCGCGGTCAATTGCGGCGCTATTCCCGAAGGAACCATTGATTCGGAACTTTTCGGCCATGAAAAAGGCTCTTTTACCGGCGCTTTAGCCGAAAGGAAAGGTTATTTCGAAGTTGCCGATAAAGGCACTATTTTCTTGGATGAAGTCGGCGAATTACCTTTGGCGACGCAAGCTCGTTTGCTGCGGGTATTGGAATACGGCGAATTTATTAAAGTCGGTTCATCCAAAGTGCAAAAAACGGATGTTCGAATTGTCGCCGCTACGAATATGGATTTGGCAAAAGCCATTCGCAACGGTAAATTTCGGGAAGATTTATATTATCGGTTAAATACGGTCCCGGTGTTTATTCCGCCTTTGCGTGATCGGAAAGAAGATATTATTTTATTATTTAGGAAATTCTCAAATGATTTTGCCGAAAAATACCGTATGCCGCCCGTTCATTTGACGGAAGAAGCCAAACAGGTATTGACCGATTACCGTTGGCCCGGAAATATTCGCGAATTGAAGAATATTACCGAACGGATGTCCATTATCGAACAGGAACGGGAAATTTCCACGGAAGTATTGAAAACGTATTTAGTCAATCCCGATATTGGGCTTCCCGCTTTATTACAATCGGATTCTTCCGATAAACCTTTTTTCAACAGCGAACGGGAAATTTTGTATCAGATTCTTTTCGATATGCGAAAAGATATTAATGATTTGAAGAAATCGGTTCCCGATTGGAACAAAAACAATCCGACCGTTTCGGAAGTACCTCATATTTCCTATACTCCCCGACCGGTTCCGCCAAATATTCCGGAAAAAGTAATCGAAGACGAACCGGTTCCTTACGCCGACGAATATGCGGAAGAAGATTGGAAAGCGCCGGCAGAACCGGAAACATTATCTCTGGAAGAAGTTGAAAAAGAAATGATTAAAAAAGCGTTGGAACGAAACGGCGGCAAACGGAGAAGCGCCGCTTCGGATTTGAAAATATCCGAACGAACGTTATACCGAAAAATCAAAGAATATGGGTTGGAGTAAATACATACTATCCGGTGCGTTGCTGCTTCTCGTTTCGTGCTCCATTTCATATAAATTCGAAGGCGGAAGCGTGAATTATGATTTGACAAAAACCATTCATATCGCCGACTTTCCCGATCGAACGTCTTTTTATTCGCCTATGGCTTCCATGTTTAATCTGGCTTTACGAAGACGTTTTGTCGAGCAGACTCGTCTGAGGGAAGTTTCCTCCAATGCGGATATCGAATTGGAAGGAGAAATTACCGATTTTAACGTACAAGGGATGGCCGTCAAAGAAGATGCGTATTCATCCCAAACCCGTTTGACGATTACAGTTCACGTACAATATATTAACAATAAAGAAGCCGGTAAAGATGTTGATCAATCGTTTTCCGCATTTCAAGAGTTTCCGAGTACCTCGTCAATCAACGATGTTCAAGACGATCTGGTAACGAAAATTATTGCCGAATTGGTAGATGTAATTTATAATGCAACCATAGCAAACTGGTAAAACCCCGATAAACCTATGATTCGACAGGAAGATATTATTGACTTAATGAAAGGAACTCGTCCTTTTACAAAAAAGACCTTATCCCGGTTATCGAATTTAATCGAGAAATATCCTTATTTTCAAACGGCGCATCTGCTTCACACGTTAAATTTGCTGTACCTGAAAGATACTTATTTTCTGTTTGATTTGCGTAAGACCGCCGTTTACGCTCCGGATCGCAAGCAACTTTTCTTCCGGATAGAATCCGATTTTTTCGACCCGGAACTGATCGAAACATTGGAAAAGGAAACCCTTCCGTCGGACTCTTCTTCCGAATTAATTGATACTTTCTTATCCGAGAGCGATAAAAAACCGGTGGAAGCCGTTAAAGAACCGATAGCCGAGAACGTTAAAAAGCCGGAAGTCAAGAGTGATAAAAAACCGGAGCCGAAGATTGTCAGACCGGAATCATTGCCGGTTTCTACCGATTATATTACTTATTTCCTTTCCGATGATTCGGAAAAAGAAGAAGTTCCACCCTTGCAACATCAAGAGACGATTGATAAGTTCTTGGAGAAAGATGCGGTTTCGCCTTTGAGAATAAAACTCGATAAAACGAATGAACCCGAAAAAGAATTTCCGGAGGAAAAAGAACTCCCGGAATCAATTTCGGAACCGGCAGACGGCGGCGGATTTTTTTCGGAAACCTTAGCTAAAATCTATATCAAACAAAAGAAATACGATAAGGCTTTGGAAATTCTCCGAAAATTAAATTTGATTTATCCGGAAAAAAGTCGTTACTTTGCAGACCAAATTCAATTTTTAGAAAAACTGATTATTTACACAAATAAAAATATATAAAAATGTATCTGTTAATTTCCATTTTAATTGTCATTGCCGCTATCATTTTGATATTTATTGTAGTGATTCAAAATTCAAAAGGAGGCGGATTAGCTGCCGGATTTTCATCCTCCAATCAAGTAATGGGCGTTCGTAAAACAACCGATTTTCTGGAAAAGGCAACTTGGTCGCTTGCCGGCGCCATTGTTGTCTTAAGTGTTGTCGCTTCAGTGTTTATGCAACATAAATCAAACGTTCCCGATTCTTCTATTCGGAATGAAATTCAAAATACGGTTCCGACGGATCAAAACTCCGTTCCCGATTTCGGAACGCCTGTTCCCGAAGGAGGAGAAAAAGCACCGGCAACGCCGGCTCAACAGACAACTCCCGCTCAATCGGCAACGCCGGCCAAACCGACAACGCCGGCCAAATAAAAATTATAGCCGCTTCAACTATTTTTCCGTCAAGACTTCCTTTCGGTTGTCTTGACGGAAAAATGTTTTTCGTACCAAGCCTTATATAACTTTAATAGCGAAAACTGCTTCCCCCCAAAAACTCTCGCAACAACGAAGTATTGGGTAATTCGTTCACATCAATGTATTGGAAATAATTAAGAAACTTCAGCAACCGATATGCTTCCGAATATTCGGGATCAATCGGCGAAACCTGCGACAAAATAGGTTCGGCTGAACGCCGCAAAGCGGCAAATTCATAAATCATTGCGGAATTAAACATAGCGTCGGCTTCTTCTTGATAGGGAAAAATCCAATGATCTTCGCCTCTTCTGACGCTCGGCCAACGGGCAATGGTCTCTTTCGCCGAATAATTCCGAAATTGATAATCGCGAATTATTCTGCGAAGCATGCGATTATCGGTAGTCGGAATCCAATTGTGGTCGTCAAGCGATATAGTGGTCAGCGCCGAAACATAAACTTTATACAGAATCGCCGGGGAAATATCCGGTAAAAGCAACGGATTCAAAGCATGGATTCCTTCCATAACCAAAACCGAATTTTCATGCATCCGGATGGTATTTCCTTTGTACACTCGTTCGCCGCGAGTAAAATCATAGGTCGGAAGCGCGACTTCTTCTCCGTTCAATATTCTCTTCAAATCTTCATTAAATGTTTTTAAATCAATGGCATAAAGCGATTCAAAATCGTATGCTCCGTTTTCATCCAAAGGCGTATCCGAACGGTTTAGATAGTAATTGTCCAAGGAAATACTAATCGGTCGTAAGGTATTGACCATCAATTCAATTTGAAGTCGTTTGCAAAAAGTGGTTTTCCCGGAAGACGAGGGTCCGGAGATAAGAATAACCCGAACTCCGTTTTGAAACCGTCGGGCAATTTCATCCGAAATCCGGGAAATTTTTCGCTCTTGAAGCGCTTCCGAAATTTTTACCACATCGGAAATATTTCCCCGATGATTGGCTAAATTCAAATCGCCGACATTTCGCATTTGTATCGCTTTTTGATAGGTCAGAAATTCGCCGAAAACAGCCATCATTTTATCTTGCCGTACCAAAGGCTGCAATTCGTCCGGTTTTTGCATATTCGGAACACGGAGTAATAATCCGCGTCCGTACTTTTCCAAATCAAACAAATAAATAAAACGGGTACTCGGCAATAAAGCGCCGTAATAATAATCAATATGATCGCCCAACACATTGTAGCGAGAGTAAATTTTCCCGATTGATTCCAACAATAAAGCTTTATCTTCCATATTATTGTTACGGAAAAGGTCAACCACATCCTTCGTGTGTCCCGAATGAGATTCAAACGGTAAATCTTCCCGGATAATTTCCAAGACCCGTTTTTTCAAATTTTCCGCCACTTCCGAAGTAATTTCCGCAGAAATATCCAAATCGCAATAATAGCCTTTGGAAACCGGATGCTCAAAATAAATCTTTCCTTGCGGAAAGAGGTCGCTGACCGCTTTTGATAAAATGCAACACAACGAGCGAACGTATGACCGCATCCCCGAAGGATCGGCAATGTCAATAAATTCAATGTCGTTAGGTGAATAACACCGATAAATCAACGACCGGGAGATATTATTAACACGCACGCCTGCCAAAGGATGGGGTAATTCTATTTTCAATGCTTCAAAGATTTCAAGAAGCGTAATTCCGGCTTCAAAATCCCGATAGGTATTGGTGTTTTTGCAGTAAATTCGAATCAAATTATTCATGAAAAACCTAAATTTTTATTAAAATCTATATTTAAGATTGCAAAATTATAAAATAAATTTGTTCTTTTTATTATTTTTGTCACAAAATATACTACTTTTGCAGAGATTTTTTTTGAGTTAAAAGCACGAGAGAGACGATTTGTCAAGACGATGCGATGAGTCGCTTTTCTTTTAAACGAAAATATTTTGAAAATAAATTTATAAATAATTGAATATAAACTAAAAACAAAAGTAAAATCAATGAAAAAGTTAATGTTCTTTGCTGTATATTGTTTAACAGCGCTTATTGTTGTATCGCTTTTTTCTTGCACCGCTCAAACGCCCAAAGCTCCGACCGCGAATCTGAAAACAGATATTGATTCGCTTTCTTATGCTTACGGCGTCAGTGTCACTCAAGGGTTGGATGATTATCTGAAAAACTTGGGAATTGAAGAACCTTTTAAAGGCGAATTTATTAAAGGTTTTTTGGAAGGTTCGAATGTAAATAAGAACGACAAAAAGACGATTGCTCATATAGAAGGTATGGCAATCGGTAAGCAAGTGGTTCTTAACATGCTTACCGGAATTAACGGAAATGTATTCGGCTCCGATTCAACCCAATCGCTGAATAAATCGCAATTTTTAGCCGGTTTTATTGCCGCAACCGAAAACAAAAAACTGCTGATGGAAAAAGATATTGCTTCGGCATATGCTCAAACGAAAGGCGATGAAATTCGCAACAAAGCGAACGAACAATTAAAAAAAGACAATCAAGCTTTCTTAGATGCCAATGCGAAGAAAGACGGTGTTATCACGTTACCGAGCGGCCTTCAATACAAAGTGAATCAAGCGGGAACGGGACCCAAACCGACCGCTGAAGACGTCGTAAAGGTGAAGTATAGAGGGACGGATATTAACGGAGTTGAATTTGACAGTAACGATAGCGCTGTTTTCGGTTTGAATCAAGTAATTAAAGGATGGACCGAAGGGATTCAGTTAATGCCGGTCGGCTCTAAATATACGTTTTACATTCCTTATGATTTAGCATACGGAGAAAGAGGGATGCAACCCAATATCAAACCGTTTGCCACGCTCATTTTCGATGTTGAGTTATCCGAAATCGTAAAAAAATAAAATTATCATGGAAAAGATTGACAAATTAGACCGGAAAATTTTGGAAATTATTTCCCAAAATGCCCGCATCCCGTTTAAGGATGTAGCTGAAGTATGTAATGTTTCAAGAGCTGCCATTCATCAACGCGTTCAAAAGATGATTGAGATGAAAGTAATCGTGGGTTCCGGATATCATGTCAACCCAAGAGTTTTAGGATTCAATACCTGTACCTATATCGGCGTAAAATTAGAACGCGGATCAATGTACAAAGATGTCGTTCCCGAATTTGAAAAAATACCCGAAATCGTTGAATGCCATTTTACAACAGGGCCATATACCATGCTAATAAAAATGTATGCACGCGACAACGAACATTTTATGGAATTATTAAATGGTCAGATTCAAGAAATACCAGGCGTCATCTCAACGGAAACGTTGATTTCTTTACGTCAGAGTATCAAAAAAGAAATTCCGGTTTCCGCCATTTTTTAATGCCTTTTTTACTATCAAGCCGTTTTATTATTTTAACAAAAAGTAATAAAACGGCTTCTGTTTTTCCGTTCTAAGTTAAATATGCTTAATTCTGCGAATAGTAATACTTTTAGTAGTACTTTTATATTTATCTTTGTGTAATAAAAAAGCAAAAATCAGAGCATTAATTATGCTTAGAAATTCGACATTTTGGATTCTTTCTTTATTGCTTTTTTCGCATTGCGCGCAAGAAAAGCCGGATATTCGAGTGGTATGCGAAACCGTACCCCCCGGATGTTACAAAATCAAATGGGAAACATTTCCTCCGATGGAAGGAACGGTAAAAATTTATGAATCTTCTACGCCCGATTCGTTCAACATATCCTCGCCTATAGCTGAAACGGAAATCAGTACCGGTTTTAAAGATATACTTTTTGTTCAATCCACGAAAAGAAGCTATTTCCAATTGGTTTTCAACAAGAAGTACTCGGTCATAACGGCAGAACGAACCATTCCCATGGAAGGGTTGATTGATTTCAGAGACTTAGGCGGGTATTACAACACAGCGGGGAAGCAGACCCGCTGGGGAAAATTGTACCGCTCCACTTCTTTGGCGAATGCAACATTGCAAGACGCAAAAGTATTGAATAATTTGGGTATTCGAACCATTATTGATTTTCGGACAGATAAGGAAAGATACGACGCGCCTTCGAAATATTCGACTCTTCAAGTAATAAATTTTCCTTTGCGCGGAAATCCTTACAATCTTTTTTTTGACAAGATACTATCTAAAGAAATGAAAGCGGGGGATGTGAGGGTATATCTTCAAGACTTGTTCGCTTTTTTACTGGAAAACAATTCCGAGTATTTTATTAAAATGTTTGATATTCTTTTGGATGCGAATAATTATCCGATTTTGCTTCATTGTTCAATGGGAAGCGATCGCAGCGCTGTTGCTTCCGCATTGATTTTAGCTGCGCTGGATATTGATTTGGATCAGATTATCAGCGATTATATGTTAACAAACGAACACGAACAATTTGACTCATTAGTTCCCATTAATAATATTTTCTTGGAAGATCAAGAAATTCAAGAAACATTTACCGCATTGTTTCGTGCACATAAAGGGACAATTACTTATTCCTTTGACCGGATTATGAAAGAATACGGTTCAGTGGATCATTATTTTACTACCGAATTGAAACTGTCTGCCAGAAAACGAGAAAAACTGAAAGAAATAATGCTTTATTAAGTAAGCTTTATACAAAAAATATACGTACCTTTGCGGTATCTTATAAAAAAACAATCATTTTGAAAACATTCGAAGAATTAGGCGTTGCTCCGGCTATTATCAGAGCAATCAGCGAAATGGGTTATGAATACCCTATGCCGGTTCAAGAGGAAGTGATTCCTTACTTACTCGGCAACGATAACGAAGTAATAGCGTTAGCGCAAACGGGAACAGGGAAAACCGCCGCTTTCGGTTTACCCATTCTCCAAGAAATCCGGGTAAACGAGGTTCGACCGCAAGCAGTCATTCTTTGTCCTACTCGTGAATTATGTTTACAGATTGCCGATGATCTGAACGACTACTCCAAATATATTGATCGTCTTAAAGTATTGCCGGTCTATGGCGGTTCAAGCATTGAAAGTCAAATCAAAACGCTCCGGCGCGGAGTTCATGTAATTGTAGCTACTCCGGGACGATTAATTGATTTAATTAACCGAAAAACGGTTGATTTACAATATGTTCGCAATGTTGTATTAGACGAAGCCGACGAAATGCTGAATATGGGATTTTCGGAAAGTATTGATGAAATTTTATCCGTAATCCCGACCAATCGGAATATGTTATTATTCTCGGCTACCATGCCGGACGGTATTGCCCGAATTACCAAAAACTATATGCGGTCGCCCAAAGAAATTGTTATCGGACGAAAAAACGAAGGCGCTCAAAACGTAAGGCATATTTTTTATATGGTTAACGCCAAAGATCGGTATTTGGTATTAAAACGAATCGCCGATTATAATCCCAATATTTACGGAATTATTTTTTGCCGTACACGAAAAGAAACGCAAGATATTGCCGACAATCTGATTAAAGACGGATACAATGCCGATTCTTTGCACGGCGATCTTTCGCAAGCGCAACGAGATTATGTGATGCAAAAATTTCGATTGCAAAACATTCGATTATTGGTCGCGACCGATGTAGCTGCCCGCGGTTTGGACGTGGACGATTTAACTCATATTATCAACTACGGTTTACCCGAGGAAACCGAATTATATACGCATCGAAGCGGACGAACCGGAAGAGCCGGGAAAACCGGTACCTCTATTGCAATCGTTCATTTAAAGGAAAAACATAAAATCAAGGAAATCGAAAAATTAATCAATAAGAAATTCGAGCAGGGTACCATTCCTTCCTGGCAACAAATTTGTGAAAAACAACTTTTCAGTTTTGCCGACAAAGTCGAAAAAGTAAAAGTAAATGAAGAAGAAATAAAAGGGATCATCCCTTCGATTTATCGCAAATTGGATTGGTTGGATAAAGAAGATGTAATCAAACGCTTGATTTCGCTTGAATTTAACCGCTTAATTGATTATTATCGAGACGCCAAAGAGATAGAAAATCCGACGGAGACCGATCACCGAAAAAAAGAGAGATACGAAAGAGAAACCAGCAGTAGAGGAAACGGCGGCAGAGGAAACGGCGGCAGAGGAAACGGAAACGGTAAAGGAACCGACAGAACCGCGGAAAAAGGATATTCCCGTTTGTTTCTTAACTTGGGAAAAAACGACGGCATTCGTCCGCAATCCGTAATCGGATTATTGAATGATAACATTCCGGGACGAAAAATTGATGTCGGCCGGATTGATTTAATGAAAAATTTCTCTTTTTTCGAAGTACGTGAAGCAGATCGGAATCGGGTCATCCAAAATTTAGACGGCATTAAAATGTTCGGCCGGAGAATCTCCGTAGAATCGGCGCAGGCGGCTCCTTCCGAGAACCGAAAAAAACAAGTTGAAGAAAGCGAACGGCAACCCAAAAATAAGAATAAAAGCAAGAATAAATTCAAATAAATTTATACCTTTGCGGTCTCAAACGGTGTCCTGTGGTGTAATGGTAGCACATCGGATTCTGGTTCCGCTTGTCCGGGTTCGAGTCCTGGCAGGACAACAAATAACACTGATAACCAAATATTTATAAACTTACTACCCGAAAAAATACCCGAAATGATAAAATTCGAGTATTTTTTTAGTGATATGTTTCGTGTGTAACTATTAGATATTAATTGATATATTTTAAATTTATAATTTCCTTCTATTGGGTTATTATAGCAGTTGTATCAATACCCAATCGCTGATAGAAACCGGCCCGCCCGATAAGTGATTCGTATGCGATTTCAATAGCTCGTTTTTCTTCTTTGGTGAACCCCAAAGGGAACGTTTTGTATATTCCCAACGCCCCTTTCAAGTCCTCTGCTATTAACAGCCTTTTTGCCTTATCTGATTTCTTTTCTTTCATTAAAAATTTGCTTTCAGTTTTAATTGCTTCAAAACTTCTTTTAATTCTGAATTTGTGTAACGCTCTGCTATTTCACGGGAAACACAATTGTGGTTCATTGCAATTTCAACGGCGCGAGATTTTGACACGGTATGAATTTTTGTTTTCATTGCTTTGTTTTTTAATTGTTACTTTTCAGTATTATTTAATGATGCAAAGTTAACGTATATACATTTACCTTGCAAATTATTTTAGTTAATAATTGTTAAATATTAAAATAAGTATGATAAATACGGATGTCATTATTAACATATTTGATTTTTCAGTATCTTTGCATTTAAATAAATATTGAAAACAAAAATGGATTTCAGAAAACAGATAAAATACATCTGCAAACAACAAGGCATTACCCAAGTCGGGTTAGCTGAAAAACTCGGTATTACCGACATCAGCCTTAATCGCACGTTACGCGGTGAATATCCGCAATTACAAACACTTGAACGCATTGCTGTTGCTCTCGGCGTTTCCGTTGTCGAACTTTTTGAGCAGCCGGTTAAAGAAGACAAAAAGACCGACGTCATCAGCTGTCCGTACTGCGGGGGAAAAATAAAAGTTGTAAAAGAATAAACGCCCTATTCTCACGAACCGGGCGTTTTCTAACTATTAACTTAAAACCATATGACTAAACCCAACTGTTTATGTATGAGAAAAATTTCAAAAATTAAAAAAGTGAAGAAAATTTTCTTCATTTCTTCAATCCGTGCTTTGGGGACGCCGAAAAGTGCGGAAAATTTTTTTCACCGTAAAAAACACGCCCGTACCGATTAATATCACTCCGACAAGAACAAAGTACCCCTTGAACTTCGCAAGGAACGATTCCGTCTTCACCG
>JGI24699J35502_11133778_pt1 | contig 15447 bp, 18 predicted proteins | sample TergutMp193P4_FD_35502 | JGI IMG/M metagenome (IMG submission 35502) | reverse complement strand
GCCGTTTGCACCATAGGCGAGGAAATGAGCCTTCGGAGCCCACCCCCAAACAGAATTGGCAAGGTCCGAAATCACAGACGTCCCATGAAACGCACCCTTGCTCGTACACGCCGCCTTGACATCAATATCCGCCCCCACCAACTCAGGAACAGTGAGATCGACATTGCCATCAATCACCGCGATCGTCACACCCGACCCATCAAAACCCTGAGCCTTCAACGTGTCCAACCCCATCACCGACACATACGCCTGCGACGAAATCACATCCTCCGCCCACACCACAGAAACACCGAGAAAAGACGACACCATCAGAACAACCACCGCAGCCACGACCACCACAACAATCCCTACCCCGTGGCTCAGGCGGACGCGCCTCACCACGGATACTCCTCATCCTCCGGAGCCCGTCTGACAGGCAGATCCTCCGCCCGGCCAGCACCAGCACCCGGGGGCAACTCACCCCAATCCTCCGGATCCCTATCAGCCCGGAACTTGAGCACCTTATATTTCCTCCGCCTCAACTTCTCATCCTGCGAGGAACCACCCCCGACACCCGGAGACATCATCCCACCACGAGAACCAGCACCCGCTGCACCCGCCTCACCTGCTGCGCCGGCAGCACCTGTGCCACCGGCACCCACAGTCCCAGCAGTCCTCACACCCATGGCTCCGCCACCAGCACTGTCCACGGACGAACCCAACTGGCCCGGCCCGCCAATGCCGCCAATGCCGCCTATACCACCGGCACCAGAACCCGCACCACCGATTCCACCCACCGACGACCCAAACTGGCCTGATCCGCCGATGCCGCCGACACCGGAACCCATACCACCCGGATTCGTTCCAGCCCAACCACTCATGGACAAGCTGCCTCCGGGCTGAACATTAGACACAGGCACCGTCGAATACCCCGCCTTCCAACTCGACGCATTCGAATCCACCACAGACGCCGGAACAACACCTACTGTCGATCCATTCGGCAGCGTCACGACGACTGGCACCACACCCAATGACGCGCCACCAGACGACGAACCGTCAGACGAACCCGACCCTGACGAGACACCGACTGACGAGCCCCCACCACCCGATGACGACGAACCCGACCCTAATGAACCAGTAGAAGAGGTGCCCAGCCCCGGGGCAGCAGGCAAACCCGAACAGTATTTGTCCGAGCCCAGCTCCGACGAACCAATCAACCCTAGTTCCGGCGTCATAAAAGACAAAACCGGTTCCGGCGAACGTGAAACCACCTCCACCAGCTTTGTTTCTATGGAATGCATTGCTCCTATGGAATCCTGTACTGGCACAAACCCCGAACCCGAAGAAGAATCCGGGAACATAGGACCCGCAAGCCAATCCGCCAACCCACCAGACGGCAACCCGCTGCCTGAGGAGGACCCAGACGAACCCAGACCACCACCAGAACCAGCACCAGAAGAAGCACCCGCCGAGGAACCCTCCTTCCATGGGTCAGGCAGTGGCGCCCACTTGGAGTCGGACGAGTCCTGCCACTGCACAGGCACTACCTGTGGCATTGGAAGTTCACTTACCGTTTTGATCTTCCCCTCCATCTCCACCAGGATCTGGCGAGCAGCCTGCTCCCGCTGCTCATTATTATCCTGCGCCAGATGATTGAGATACACCTCAGCCAACACGGTCCCCACTCCAGGCAAAACCACCGTCCCCGCCGTTTTGATCACCGCCGCGAATTTCGGCGACACCAAATCCTCAGACAAATCCGCAAAATCCTCCTTCGCCTCCCGCATCGCAGACCGCGCGATCTCATGATACTGCACCCCCTTCACGATCACATTGGACTCCTTGGCGGAAATGTCGTTCATCATCGACACAGCCGCCCCAGCAATCGCATCCCCAGCTTTGCCTTGTAACACCTCAGGGATAGTTTCTACGAAATTCCTCAGACCCACACGGACCGCCTCCACCCCTTGAGCCATCTGCTTATAACGGTTCAACTCAGCCGAATCCTCCAACGACAACTCTGCCACCGCTTGAAGTCGGTCATAATATGGGCTTTCCATCATTTTCTTCTCTCTGTGTCTTACTGGAGTTGTGCGGATACTTGAGTCAATTGGTCAGGACTGGACCCTTGGAGCCACTCGTCCACCAGCAGCTGATTGATCGTGGCCGCCTCCGCCGCCGAAGCACCATCCAATTGTTCCTGAGCCTGATTCACACGCTTCATGAGCATGGTAAGATCTTCCTGCCACCGATCGATCTGCTCCAACAATCTGGCCAAGAAGTTACGGTACCGATTGCTGAAGTTCCCGGCGGCTGGTTCCGTACCCCATTTCGCGCTGGTCTGGTCCCCTTCCATCCACTTCGCGTCATGCATGGATTCCACACACGGCTCCAGGTATTTCCTCAATTGGTACAGTGATTCCTGCACACCTTCGTAGCTGATGACCAGTTTTTGATCGGACACTTCGGACTCCTCCCTCACAGGACCCTCAGTCCTGTTTACCAAAATTGTAATCTGACATCAGCAAGAATGAAAGTACTGACGGCTTTCAGCAAAAAATATCGCGGACAAGTTTTCATCCGGTATGAGTTTTCTGAGATCACCTTGTGTTTCATGGTGAAATGCTATTATCTGCTTGTGAGTTCACCTCCCCCACCCGACGCCCCGGATTTCCGTCCGCCCATGCCCGGCGGGATGCCGCCTTCTGCGCGGCCTTTGGCGCCGCAGCCTTTTCCTCCGCAGGCGTACGCGCGGCAGACACCCCCGGTCTGGCAGGGACCTGTTCCTCCGGGTGGTCCTCGTCCTCCGCGCCGGTCGAAAGGCTGGATCGTCGCCGTGATCGTGGTCGGCATGGTCGTTGCTTTGATCGTCTCGGCTGTGGCGGTGGGCCACTGGTTGATCGGATCGACACCTCTGACATCACCGGCGTCTGCTCCACCCCCGTCCCGCTCGTCGTCCAGCTCCGCCCCCAGGCCAGCTCCGCACTCACAGGTGGTCGGGGATCCGGTGATGGTGGATGCCATCGACCTGGACGGGAACGTGAGCCTGGGACAGGGATGGGACGCCTCCGATGGGTACCCGAATGACGACAACCTCGACGCGCATGTGTTCCTCACCCCTTGTGGGGTTTTGGTCACAGTCTTGTGGGTGGCGGCATCGGACAGGACGAACGACGAGGACGAGCAGGTGTCGCAGAAGGCGAGGATGATGGGCTACGATATCGCCACGGGGACGAAGCTGTGGTCCCAGAGCCTGCAGGAAATAACCGGCCTGCCGATTCCGGAAATACGCTTCTGGCCTCCGACGTTCACCCCGGATTGCCAGATGGTGTTCACCGCATCGGAGAACTCGTGGAGATTCAGCTGGGATGAAAAGCCCCCGAACAAGAATGTGGTCATCGACGTGCACACGGGTGAGTGGGTTCGCCTGGACATGGGCGATTTGGCCGTGTGCACAGCAGCGGGAACAGGGTGGGCCGGATGTTGGGGTACGCAGTGGAATCAAACTTTGGCCAACTCGGGGATTCAACCGGTGGAGAACTTGGGGGTTCAAGCGGTGGACTTGTCCGCCCCGGGCGACCCGCCCCTATGGGCGGATGTGAATTTGTATAGTTGGTTCACCGATCCGGTGACGGCAGGCAGAGTGTGGTCTTCCGATGGGTACCGGGACCCGGCCACGGGTGCTGTCGTATTCGGGGCTGATGCGGCTATCCCCGAGGGGGCGTCACCGTCCCCGATCTCGTACCTGGAGCCGATTCATGTGAGCGGGTGGCGCTCCGGGATCGTGGTGAGAGTGGACATGGACGGGGACAAATTCCACGACGCGACCTGTTCCTTCTCCGTGTGGGATCCAGAGGCGGACCAGACCACGTGGGCTCACGACGGGACGATCTCGTGCGGAACTGCCGAGGAAATGCAGTGGGTCGTCGCCGGGCAGTCCCTCGTCGTCACATTCCACCCATTCGACAAGGGGCCGGAGGCGACGGTGACCCAGGCGTACTCGGTGGCGGACGGGCGGTTGCTGTGGACACGGACCGGCGATCTTCAGCACACCGGCTGGGAGTCCATGCTGGGCGTGACCAACTTCAGCGCTGATGGCGTCTCGGAGAACTATGTGTTTTTCGAACGTGCCTCTCAGCAGGAGGAGACGTCGGCGGTGGTGAGGATCAGCGACGGTGCCGAATTCCGGCTGCCCAAGAACACATGGGTTTATCCTGGTGACGAGATGATCTACCAGTTCCAGGGCGTGATTCCATCGGGTGAGCCGTGGCAGCTAGACCTGATCGCCTACCGGGCACAACCGTCGCAATCCGAGTCGAGCCTGACAGAGGCGTGGAGACTCGCCCTTGGCAACGACGGTACGGACTCGATGGGAATCTTCGCCACGGGCGGGCGGATGTACGTGATCACAAGGGGCGAGGCTCGCGGCGACGTCACCGTCACCCCACTCGTGAATGGGTGATCCTCACCAGAGGACGGGTACCGGCCAGGCCTGGCCCTCAGCCGTGGGAGAGATCGTGGGAGCTTCCATATTCGCAAGTTCGATGGCCGAATGAATAGCATCGATCAGGGAGATAAACCCGCCGACCAGGGTTGCGATCCCTGGAGCGAGGCTGGCCCCAAGCGTGACCACAGCAGAGGCTATCGTTGACGCACCCGCCACAATCGTCGCCACAGCACCCAGCATCTCCATACCCGTACTGAACAGCTTGGAATAGAACTCATCAATCACAGCCGCATCCGCGTCTACCGCGTCACCCAGTGCCTGGACCCAGGTTTCCGCATTACCGAAGTAGCCCGCCTGGTCGGTTATGCGTTGGACGTAGGCGGGGGAGGCGTTCACATCGGTCCACACATTCGGGTCAGTCGCCGCCAGATTCGAGACCACGACTGTCGTGTCCGAGAACTGTGTCAACTCCGATGTGAGTTGCTTCAAGCGCGCCGCTGCCATACGGAGTTGGTACGAGTCGCCCCCGAATGTGATCAGAAAACGTATCACTTTCAAAGCCGCATTGATCTCGTCCAACCGGGCCAGTATGGGGATACGGTGCCGGATGAACCCTGGGATCACCCTGTCGATCCAGTCCAACACGCCGGTGATATGATCAATGATATTTTTGAGTTGTTCTCTTAATTCATCCATTATGGTCTCCTCCGATCACATGGGGTTGTCAGGATTGAGGAAGTTGAGAGAGCGCGGACCGGACCTCTTCCACAGCCCCGTCGTAGACATCCGCAGCGTCTTTCGTCAGTTTGTCAGAGAAATGCGTGAAGGCGTAGACCGCGCTGCCTTCTCCCCCGCCAACCAGATACTGCCGAAGAGCGTCGAGTGCCCGGTTGTAGTCGCCGTAGAACCGCTTGATCTTGGGCACCATTCCGAAATACGACTCGTCCGTGTGGGGGGCCACCTCCGACTCCATCTTGTTCCACAGATCGGTCAATTGGCCTGCCCAGTCCGTGAACTTCTTCGCGTCGTTGCGCAACTCTTCAGTTTCGACGATCAGTTTGCTCATCTCATCTCCTCTTGTCCAGCGTACGGATGGTTCGCAACGCGGCTTGGCTGGCCTCAGTCACAGCGTCCTGGATCTGATCAGGATTGGCCGTTGCCAACCACACCTCCTGGCAGTCGATCCCGTTGAGGAACCGCCCCCGGTAAGTGACAGTGACCGTACGATCCGTGTTCATCCCCGTCACCTCCTGGACCGAGGCCGGAGTCTCAACGGACCCAGTCAGAGCATCGAACTGTACCAACGCGGTCCGGGCCTGGTCGGCCATGGCCTGCATCCGCTGTTCGGGAGACCCACCCTCCACCAGCGGGGGCGCCGCATAGCGGGGATGCTGTCCGGCTGCGTTGATAGCTTGGCGCAACTCTTGGCCGGTCATCGACGCACTCCGTTTCGGGTCGATCACCACCTGGGTCACAGCCCCGTCAAAATCACACACCACCTGGACGGGTGGGTTCAGATACGTGTCCAGATCCACATCTGCCTCGGCGGCAAGATCCACCATCTGCTGCTGCAGGTCAGCTTTCGCCTGGTCCAGTTCAGCAGCCAATGCGCCTATCCTTGCTTCTATATTTGTATCCATATTCGCATCCATCAGGCCTTCCCTCCTACATTCTTATGAGCCGTTTCGTACGTCCCGGCGATTCCGGCTCCCGTCGTGACGCCCAACCCGGACGAGAACTGCTCAAGATCATCCAGCAGGTCGGTGCCCAACTTCACCCAGTCCCGGAACTTGTCGGTGAACGCCTCGGCGGCCTCACCCAACCAGTCGTCCAACGTCAACGCCGACATCTCCTTGTCCAACGACGTGACGACATCGGTCATGCTCTCCTGCTCGGTATGGTAATTACTTCCTGCGGAAGCGGCCGCCTCCGTGTCGACTTGCCATATAGCCATCCGTCAATCCTTTCCTCTGGTCCTCAGTTGCCCGACAATCTGGCTTCGGCCAACTTCTGGGCCGCCTCGAGACGTTCCTCATGCGTGGTTTCCCCGCCACCATGATGATGGTGGTGATGATGATGAACATGCGCTTCCGGCGACGCAGGTTGGGCCCCGGACGAGGCATCCTGTCCCGCCGTGGCATCCGTGGACGCATCTGCGGCATCGGGAACACCCTCCGATGACGTGTCATCCCCCACCAGGTTGTTCTCGACGTTGTTCTCGACCGTGCCATCGGTCATACCGTCCGGAACAACACCCGTCGTACCGATGAAGCCTTGTCCAGCCGTCGCGGTCGTGCCAGCTTCGTTGTTCACAGTGACAGTGACATCACCCGCAGAACCCTCCACAGTGACATCCGCGGACTGAGTCACATTCGTCGACGCGTTCGCGGTAGCAGGGGATCCGGCCGGCGACGTGCCATCGTCGAGCGTGCCGCTCGTTGTGCCATCCGGAACAGTACCTCCGGTCGTGCCCGTGTCTCCCCCTGTGGCCGCTGTGGCGGACGCATCTGCGGAGTTGTTGACGGTGATGGTGATGGTCGGAGCAGGAGCGGGGGTAGGGGTAGGAGTAGGAGTAGGAGTAGGAGTCTCAGTTGGACCGGGGGTTGGAACGCCTCCATCGCCGCTGCCACCGCCACCAATGCCGGAGCCGCCGCCCAACGAACCACCGCTGGGGCCTCCACTGAACGAACCGCCACCGAACGAACCGCCACCACTGGTACCGCCGCCACCGCCCCCGCCGGTGCCGCCCATTGAGCCGCCAACATCACCATTGGGTGAGAAGTTGTTGACGACAGTGTTGTCCGCAGTTTCGAGGTTGCTGATCGCCTGATCAAGTGCGAGCGCCAAGTCCTCGAGGACATCGATCCACTTCTTCAACTTGTCGATCAGCGCCTGGAACTTCTCATCGAACGATGTGGCTTCCGCGCCCTGCCACGTACCCAGAAGCGTGGTCTCTTCCTTACTCAACTCGGATACATGATCATTCAACGTGTCTTTCACGCCACGTAAACGAGCAGGCTTCGACGCCAGTACAGCTAATTCCGCCGCGGTTACATGAGTTGAACCTGACCGAGCGGGCGACGCGTTCTTTGGGGCAATATGGTGAATCGTGCTCTTAGTTGGGACCGTGTGAATCGTGCTTGGCATAACCCTCTCCGCTCATATTCTTATTTCTAGATATTAATGGTAATCCCGTTATTGCCATCTCTCCAAGCCGGATACCATTCTTTGCCCTGAAATTGATAATCGTGATCCATAAATCAGATTAAACTTTAGAGAGGATGTTGTGTGCATCGAGGAGAAGCGGCACTGGTGCAGCCAACCCAACCTCCAACTCAACCTCCTCCCGTGGGATGGCCCCCCTCCCCAGCCCCACCGTATCCCCCTCAGGGCCCCCATGCTTGAGATCACAAAAGAAGAGATACGTGTATCCATTTGTCCGATCAACACATTAAGCTTGACCCATGGCTGCTAGCGAAGTGACAGATGTCCTTCCTGTGACGGTGGAATACCGGGGCAGGAGCGTCGACATGACCCTGCCCTCCCATCTGCTCGTCAGCGAATTCCTACCCACGGTTTTGTCTCAGAGGAAGTGGCTCACCCGCCAGTCCTTTGTGTGGGGTTTCCAACTGGTGACCCCGGACGGGACCGTTTTGAACTCTGGCGAATCCCTGGTCGAACAGGGGATCACCCCCGGCGCCCTTCTGCGCCTGGAGCCCACCACGGGAGACGATGCCATCCGCTACGACGACCTCGCGGAAGCACTGGGCGATTCCATCGCAACCTCGCGTACGCCATGGAAGCAGGGCGACTCCATCCGTCTGTCGTCTTATGTCGCCGCCGCGCTCGTCGCCATCTGCGGATTCCTCCTCGTCCTGGGGGTCCCCCCCATCCTCGCCAGCATCGTCACCGGAGTCGGCGCACTGGTGATGGTTCTGGTGACGAGCGTCGTCGTACGAGCCCCGTCCGCACGCGATCTGGCGTCCGGAGGTTTCGTGTCCCTCGCCTTGTCCGCATCCGTGCTGTTCGGGTTGTGCCCCTATTCGCTCACCGCTGGGCAGCCTCCGTCTCTTCAGCTGACCGCTGCGGGCGCCGGAATGATCGTGGGCTCCGCGGCCGTGCTCGTCCTGCCCAGGGATTCACGCGGGTACGCGGCGATCCCGGTGACGATCGGCGCTGTCACAGCCCTGTTCGGCCTCCTGCAATGGGCATGGCAGGTCAGCGATCAACGAGCCGCCGCGCTCCTGGTCTCCGCGGTGTGCCTGATCCAACTCATCCTTCCCTGGGTCGGGATGGCCCAGATGGCCGCACGCAATGATGTGGGTACATTGTCGCGAAAGGCCATCGAACCCGAGGAGGTCTCCGCACAGGCACGCCGGGGGGAGAACCTCACCATCGCCCTGCGCATCGCAGCCGGCATCTGTCTCGTGGCCCTCGCCCCATTGATCGCCGTCGACGCGTACGGCGGCCTGCTCATGACCGCGGTGTGCCTCGCATTCCTCCTGGGCACGCGCAGCCTGTACGGCCGTACTGAGGTCTACATCGGACTGGTCAGCGGCGCCGTCGGCCTCACCCTGACCGGCGTCTTGCTCGCCATGAACCGGCCGGACCTTTTTCCCTGGGTCCTGATCGTGGCCGCAGTCGTGTCGGTTTTCATCATCGCGGACAACATCGTCTCCGTGAAGCTCAGACCCCGGCTGGCACGCGCGGCCGATGCGGTCAACATTGTGGCGATCGTGGCGATCTGTCCGTTCGTGGTCATGATCTGGGGGGTTTTCTAAATGGCATCCACCAGAGACATCATCGAGGCCCGCCGCTACAACCAACGCCGCCTGGTCACAGCCTTCTCATCGGGGATATCCGAAGGCCAGGAGTACGAATCGCGCACCCCCATGGGCCCGGTCATCGCATCGGTGGTCCTCAGTCTCGTCCTGATCATCGCCGGGGTCGTCGCAGGCCGGTTCGCACCGAAACTGCCCGACGGGTGGGAGTCGAACACGCTCATCGTCGTCAAGGGGACGGGCGCGAGGTATTTCACCATCAACGGGGTTCTGCGCCCCGTGACCAACATCACCTCAGCCCGGCTGTTGTCCACCAGCGAGATGTCCGAGATCGAAGTCCCGCCCTCTCGTCTCGACGGCATCCCACGCGGGTCCGAAGTCGGGCTGGGCGGCGTGCCGGACGACGTTCCCGACCCGGCCCGTCTCAATCTGCGCGACTGGATCGCCTGCCCCGACCCGTCCGGAGGGACGCACACCTGGATCGGCGACCAGCCCGGCGGGTACGCCCCGGCGGGGTTGGCCGTCGTCAGCGACGAGGACACGACGTACCTCGTCCTCGACGGGATACGCCACCTCGTGGACAACAGCGCAGGCCTCAACCTGCTCAACGTGCTGGGGCTGGAGACCGCGGACGTCGATCCGGTGGGTGCCGATTGGCTGGATCTGCTCGCTGAGGGGACCCCGATCCGACCCCTCCACGTGCCCAACGAGGGGGACCCGGCGAAAGGACTTCCCCCCAGCTGGGGGCAGGTCGTCATCGGGGCTCTCGTGACACTCAACAACGGCCAGAGGTACGTTGTCGACTCCTCCTCGACAGTCGCGCCATTGTCGGATGTCGCGTACGCTCTGTACCAGGTGGGGACCAGGGACATGGTGACTCAGACCATCCCCGCCACCCTGGCCGACATCGGTGCGGTGACGGTGAACAAAAACGGCATCGGGATCCCACGGGACTGGCCGGCCACTCTTCCCACGCCACTGCCCGCGAACCAACGTCCCTGCGTGCGGATGGAGGCTCAGAACGCCGCCATCCAGCCCGAGGTTTTCTTGGGCTCCGTGCCCCTCAGTGTTTTCTCGGCCGACCCGACCGGGCGTACGGTCCACGTCACCGGCGGTTCCGGCGCGCTCGTGTCCGTCTCCTCGGGAGGTACGTTCGGAACCTTCCGCCTTGTCACTGACACGGGCCTGGCGTACAGCCTGGGAACGGATCCCACCGGATCCTTCGCTCCCCTCGGCTTCACACGCGACAATGTCCTCAGCGTGCCGGGTCCCTGGGCGGCCCTCGTACCCTCCTCGGATGTGGAACTGTCCCCGGCCAACGCGTGGACGACTGTGAAGGCCTCCTGATGGCAGGGGCGCGGGGGCTCGGCACAGTGGTGCTGGGGGCGGCGATGTGGCTGTCCGCCATGTGCGGGCTGTCCGGGCCGTCCCAGTCAGCCCCTGCGAGTCAGGCGGAGGATCTGGTGGCGTCCGCGCCCGCCGCGACGGCGTGCGACCCGAATGTGGTCCGCTACATCCCCGAGGTCCCGAGCGCGGTCGCCCAACTCGGCATGGAACAGGCGTGGCAACTCTCCACCGGCGCGGGGGTCGTCGTGGCCGTGGTGGACTCCGGGGTCAGCGGCGACAACGCCCATCTGCCAACCGTCGGCATCTCCCCCGCGTTGCTGCCCGGAATCGATCTGGTCACCAGCGGCGACGGACGCCAGGACACGTACGGCCACGGCACGCAGGTGGCGGGAGAAATAGCCGCCCGTCCGGTGGAAGGTTCGGGTTTGACAGGGTTCGCCCCCGACGCCCAGATCCTGCCCGTCCGTGTGTACACCTCCACGTCCGACGAAGACCAGAAAGCGGGCATGGGACCGACGCCGGACCGCATCAGCCAGGGGATACGCTGGGCCGCCGACCATGACGCCGCTGTCATCGTGGTAGCCCTGTCCACCGATGAGGATGTGCCGGCGCTGAGGGATGCTGTCGCATACGCCGAATCCGCAGGCTCTCTCATCGTCGCGTCGGCGGGCAATGTCAGCGACGACCCGGATGCGCCCCCAGGCCAGCCCCGCTATCCGGCGGGGTACCCGTCGGTGATCGGGGTGGGGTCGCTGGACGCGAACGGCCTCCCCTCGTCCAATTCCGTACAGGGCCCGCACGTCAGCATCGCCGCACCTGGGTTGTCCGTGATCACCACGTACTTCGACGCCGGCGACTGCATGGTCTCCAACGAGAACCCGTCCACCTCCTTCGCCACCGGGTACGTTGCGGGGATCGCCGCACTCGTGGCTGCCAAATACCCCGATGAGACTGTTGCCGACTGGAGGTACAGGCTGCTCGAGACGGCTTCGCGCCCCATCGCCCAGGAACGCGACGACGCCATCGGGTGGGGCATCGTTTCCCCGGTCGCCGCCCTCAGTTTCGTCAACGACGGTTCGGGCGTGGGTCCTGACAATCCACGGTACCCATATGCGGTCCAGTCGCCATCTGTGCCCATGCTGGAACCCGCCGTTGCGGAGGGTACGCCGAACTCTGTCAAACTCGCCGTCGCCATCGTCTTCCTCGCCGGGGTGATCGTCCTGGCATGCGCCCTCCTCGCTGGAAAGATATCGCGGAATCGCGGGGCTGGACACTGATGGGACCCTTCATGGCCATCGGAGGGCGCTTGGGAAGAGATTCAATGTGTTATAGATTTGTTATGTTGGAAGTATTGACAACACGAGAATAAATGGATATATTCATCGAAAATTTGGAAGCTTATTAATGAACATCCAGAAATATTAATAACACAGTATATTAGTCCAATTCAAGGAGTTGCAATGAAGCAATCAACAAAACTCATGTTACTGGCATTTGTAGTAATTGTCAGTTTCTCCATCCCAGTCAGCACTGTTAATGCCACTCCTGGCGTACTTTAGTGGATATACTAATGTCGGAATGCTCCACTAGCCCCACCGGCAACTTTGTTTTGGGACCCAATTAAGATGGGTCCCAAAACAAAGATTAACAAGGTGAAAGAAGCATTTTGATATGAATACTCAGCAGCAAGCTGCATTACGACGAGCAGCCAGATGGGTTGGGCTCCTTGGGATCGTCGTGTCACTGATGGGTTGTGCTTTAGTCGTCTGGATGTCTGGTGTCCTCACCGGGCAGACATGGCTGGGATCAGGCGTGGTTCTTGCGTTCTTCTACCAATGGATCCCGATTACAGGGGGGATGATGATCGCATTTTGGATCGTAGTAGCGGTCTGGGCGCATTGCCAGCCCGAGGGATCGACAAGGAAGGCTCTGGATGACGAACAGTGATACAGTGCCTGTGCGACGAGACAGGTTGAGAGCCATAGCTCGAAGGTTGCTGGTTATTGGAGTCATTGGAGTTGCGGTAGTGGTCATTCTCAGGCTCCTTAACCGGATAGACCTCGTCGTCACCCCACCACCAACAGGTGGGGTACTACTGCTTGTCGAAGCAAAATTTATCATGACTGCCATGGTTCACGGCATTACTGGCGTGGTGCTCGCGTTCGGACTAGCGAGTTGCTTGGCGATCGGGATCCGTCAACGGTGGAATTGGATGTGTGGCGGCCTTGTGGTCGCTCTAGTCGCGGCCTGGGCAGGATTCGAGACTCTCGCATCCTTTTTCGTGTCCGATCAATCGCCAACGAGATGGCCATGGTGGGCATACGACGTAGCCAGTGCTCTTGGAACGATATCCTGCCTGACTGGATTCACCTTGCTCGGGTTTCTCGTCATCTGGAGATTCCTCCGATACTTCCTGGCTGACATGATGGTCACAGCACGAATATGACCATACCCAAATCCTCCAACCGACGAACTCTGAACCTCCGGAATCATGGCACGAATAGTTTTGGGTACGCCACAGCGGGGCACCGAGGGTTTCCCGGTACCCCGCTGTGGTGCGATGTTACATTGAGATTTTTTGGAACATGGCAGCGCTGTCGTGATCCGCTTCCTGCATGGTGGTAGCGGAATGCTTGAGCTGTTCGGCCATGGTGCCCAAGACGGCAGTGAGACGGGCCATCTGCTGGTCCCACTGCTGCTTGATTTCAGTGAAGGCTTGAATCCAGTTACCGCGTCCGTCGTTGAGGGCGGACATGTCCCTGGCCAACTGATTGAGACGCTCCTCGATCTGTTGCGAACCCTGGTTCAAGGTCTGACGCGTGACCTCGACGTAGTCATAATCCATCCGGAATGATTGGGCCATGATTTTCTCCTTTTCCTTTCATTGCCTTGTCAGCCGAGTCTGGCTGCGTGGACGTCGATGTTGGACACCAGTTTCGCCTCGGCGGTGGAGTCCTCTTCGATACGGTTACGCGTACCCAAAAGGGAATCCTTGAATGCGGTCAGCGTGCTCGTCAACTGATCCACTTCGTTTTGCCATGTGGTGACCAGGTCGACACAGGGCTGGTAAAGGTTTCCGCCCATGGCGGAACCCAGATTGTCGATCGCCTTCCCTTTGGTGGTATTGATCGTTGATTTCAGGTCATTTTCGGCGGAACTCAGCTTGTTTTCGGCGGTTTCGACGATTTCATAAGGAATATCTAACATTGTCCTCTCCCGAGGTATACAAAAACGGAACGTCCTATAAGGACATATCATAATGGTATCGCTTGTGACGAGGCATGGCAATGCCGACGGGCCGAGAGTCAGGACATGATTTCCAGGGTACGGGTCCTCAGCCACACACTGTCGGGCGAAGCTGTGAAGACCCGGCTCGAAACAGGAGTCGACCGCAGCAGTCTGAGTTCCTCGACCAGGTGCGCGTTCTGCTTCTGCAGCCTCTCGACCTCGGACTTCAGATCCAGGATCTGCCGTACCCCGACGAGATTGATCCCTTCCTCCTGGGAGAGGTACTGGATCAGGCGCAGCCGCTCGATGTCCTTGATGGAATAGCGCCGGCCCCGACCCGACGCCCGTTTCGGCACGACCAGACCCAGCCGGTCATAGGTCCGCAGTGTCTGGGGATGCATCCCCGCGAGCCGGGCGGCTGTGGAGATGAGGAACAGGGGGGCCTCAGGATCGAAACGCTGAGGCAGCCCACGTTGATCATCCGCTTGTGTGCGCGCACCCTGCGTGGTGTGGCCATTGTCCGCAACCATCACACACCCACTCTCAAACTAGCCCTCGGATTGGGCTCATCGGCCAGGGCCTCGTACGCCCTCAAAGCCTCTTTTGCCTTCTCAGAAAGGTGTTCGGGTACCTGGACCTGGACGGTGACGAGCAGGTCCGTACGCCCTGACTTCTTTTCGATCCCCTTGCCTTTGGCCCGGAACGTACGCCCGGACTTCGTGCCCGCCGGAATCTTGAGCCGGACCTGGCCCCCATCCAACGTGGGTACCCCGATCTCCGCGCCCAGGGCGGCCTCGGTATAGGTGACGGGAACGGTGATGGCCAGATGTTCTCCCTGGCGGGAGAAGACCGGATCGGGTGTGACGTGGACCACCACGTAGAGATCGCCCGCCCCTCCTCCGTTCGTACCGGCCGTGCCCTTGCCGGCGATGCGGATGCGCTGGCCGTCGAGGACTCCCGCGGGGATGCGGACCTGAACCGTACGGTTGGAGCGTCCTTCGCCCGTGCCGTGGCAGACCGGGCAGGGGTCGTCGATGATCAGGCCGCGCCCATGGCAGGTGGGGCAGGGTTCGGAGACGGCGAAGGCCCCGGACTGACGCGGGGTCATCCCCGAGCCCTGGCAGGCGGGGCACATCCGTGGCGAGGTCCCCGGTTTCGCACCGGTGCCGTGACAGGTGCCACAAGCCGTGTCGGAGCTCAGGCGTACGGATATCTGGGTACCGTTGGCCGCGTCACGGAAACTCAGTGTGGTTTCGGTTTCGACGTCGTTGCCACGCCGGGGGGTACGACTGGAGCGTGTCCCTCCGCCCCCTCCGAACAGCCCTCCGAAGATATCGCCCAATCCGCCGCCGCCGGAGGACGAGAACAGGTCGTCCAGGTTGATCCCCGATGTGCGGGCCCCTCCGCCCATACCTCCGCCGCCACCTTGGCCGGGGAAGCGGAACCCGGAGCCGTACAGGGACCGTGCCTCGTCGTACTCCTTGCGAGTCTTGGGATCGGAGAGCACATCGTGGGCCTCGGTGATCTCCTTGAACTTCTTCTCCGCGTCGGGGGCCTTGTTCTGGTCGGGGTGGTACTGGCGCGCGAGCTTGCGGAAGGCCTTCTTGATCTGGTCGTCCGTTGCGTCTTTCTTCAGCCCGAGGACTGCGTAATAGTCCTTCTCAA